>Ga0209139_10000193_pt1 | contig 19487 bp, 13 predicted proteins | sample BogFormECP14_OM3_FD_188246 | JGI IMG/M metagenome (GOLD analysis project Ga0209139, IMG submission 188246) | Bog forest soil microbial communities from Calvert Island, British Columbia, Canada - ECP14_OM3 (SPAdes) (version 2) | ecosystem: Environmental > Aquatic > Freshwater > Wetlands > Bog ...
GGCGACAGGCAGGTTGGCCGCGTGCGTCGGGTAGTCGAGAATTTTCACGTCAAGTACGGTCGTCAGACCGCCGAGCCCCTGTGCGCCAATGCCGAGGTCGTTTATTTTCCTGTAGAGCTCGACGCGCATCTCTTCGATCTTGTTTTTCGGCCCGCGCCCGATCACGTCCTGAATGTCGATCGGCTCCATGAGCGCTTCTTTGGCGAGCAGCATTGCTTTTTCCGCTGTGCCGCCAATGCCGATGCCCAGCATTCCCGGCGGACACCATCCGGCGCCCATGGTCGGAACTGTTTTCAGCACCCATTCGACGATCGAGTCGGAAGGATTTAGCATGACAAACTTTGACTTGGCCTCAGAGCCGCCGCCCTTGGCGGCAACGATAACTTCTACATCGCCACCCTTGACCAACTGCACGTTTACTACCGCAGGGGTGTTGTCGCGTGTATTTTTACGCGCTCCGGCAGGATCGGCGAGGACCGAGGCGCGCAGCACGTTGTCCGGATGAAGATAAGCGCGGCGCACGCCTTCATTCACCATCTCTTCGACCGTCAACTCAGCGTCCCAGCGCACGTCCATTCCGATCTTCAGAAAGACAGACACGATGCCGGTATCCTGGCAGATAGGGCGGTGGCCTTCAGCGCACATGCGGGAATTGATGAGGATCTGCGCCATGGCATCTTTCGCCGCAGGCGACTCTTCGAGTTTGTATGCCTTGGCAAGATTGGTGATGTAGTCCACCGGATGGTAGTAACTGATGTACTGCAGCGCATCCGCCACGCTCTGAATCAGGTCTTCCTGCTTGATCGTCGCCATGAAAACTTTGAAAATCCTTTGCCAACTCTATGATAAATGAATCGTCCCTAGGGCTGTCATTGTAGGCACCCTGGGTTCCCGCCTTGAAAATGAAGTTTTCGCGTCCGCTGATCGTCTAATCTATAAAGATGGACGGGAACACGCACTCCCCTGAAACATTCGACGTCCTTGTGATCGGTGCCGGGCCAACGGGTATGGCCTGTGCCATCGAGGCACAGCGCACCGGACTGCGCAGCGTGCTGGTGGACAAAGGTTGCCTGTGCAATTCGCTCTTTCACTATCCGTCGCACATGACATTTTTCACCACGCCGGAACTGCTTGAAATTGGCGACATTCCCTTTCCCAGCGTGAACCAGAAGCCGACCCGCAACGAAGCTCTTGAGTACTACCGTAAAGTTGCCGAACACTATCAGCTCGATATTCGGCCCTACCAAAACGTCGATTCCATCTCCGGTTTGGATGGCGAGTTCCGAGTGCATGTGACGGATCGCTTCGGGCGCAAGTTCGCGCATGATGCGCGCAAGCTGGTTGTGGCAACGGGCTACTACGATTTGCCGAATTATCTTGGCATTCAGGGTGAAAATCTACCAAAGGTACATCACTACTACGACGATCCTCATCCTTACTACGATCTCGACGTGCTGGTGATCGGCGGCAAGAACTCTGCGGCGATTGCCGCGCTCGATTTGTGGCGGCACGGTGCGCGTGTAACGCTGGTGCATCGCGGACCCACGATGCACAGGCATGTAAAGTACTGGATTCTTCCTGACTTCGTAAACCGCATCAAAAATCACGAGATCACTGCGTATTTCGAAAGCAATGTTGAAGAGATTCGCGAGGATTCAGTCACGCTGAAGACGCCGGACGGCACCATAACGATTGCGAATGATTTCGTCTTCGCCATGACCGGATATCATCCGGATTTCGACTTTCTGACAGCGCTGGGCGTCGACCTGGAAGGCGAAGACCGTTGCCCGGCGTGCGATCCGAAGAGTCTTGAAAGCAACGTGCCGGGCATCTATCTCGCCGGTGTGATTATTGCGGGAGAGAGAACCAACGAGATCTTCATTGAGAACGGCCGTTTTCATGGTCGTCAAATAGCATCGGACTTAAAAGAAAAACTCTCAACAGTTAGAGCGTAAGCTGAATCAATATTCTCCCGTTAGCTGAGAATGAAGAACGGCACAGGAGGGTAATTTCCCGGGGATCATGGCTTTACTTCGCCCTCGAACAATCCGCGGTCAATTGATTGCCAGCCTGGTGCTGTTTGAGCTGTTGGTGCTGGCTGTCTTTGCCGTATTTCTTGTCCGCGAACAACAAAACGAGCTGCAGCAACGCGTCGATCGCCGCCTTGAATATCAGGGGTCACAGCTTGCCTTGCAGGCAGGCACAGCCATGGCCGAAGGCAAGACAACCAGCCTGCAGGCGATGATCAAATCCATGCTGCAATACCCCAGCATCGGCAGCGTGCAGATTACAGATCTGCAGGGCGTCACGCTGGTCGGCACCGACGCTTCAATGAATGGCAAGCTGAATCTCACGCCAACGGAGCGCAACTACCTTCGCAGCCTGCAAAGGCCGACGCTCTTTACACTGAAAGACAGCATTCGCGAGATCGTTGCTCCGGTCAAAGTAGATGGCGAGTTGCGGGCCCTGGTCTGGATCTATCCGAACGAAGATGCAGACAAGCTCCAGCTGCATTCACTCCTGCGTATCACGCTCATTTCAGCTGTGGTCGCAATCCTTGGCTGCACGCTGCTGGCGACGTTTATGGCGCGCACCATCACCAAGCCACTCAACGTGTTGATGCGGGCTACTCAACGAGTCGTACGCGACCCGGAAGACACGTCTTCTTTCCCGCTGCAGATTTCATCGTCCAATGAAGCTGCCAACCTCACAACGGCCTTCAACATGATGGTCACGTCGATTGAGGAGCAGCGTGCGGGTCTGAACGATACTCTGGCTCTGCTCGATTCAATGCTTGCGAATGCTCCCATCGGATTTGCATTTTTTGATCGCAAATTCCGCTTCGTCCGCGTGAACCAGTTTCTCGCGAGCATGAACCACACCTCCATCAGCCGCCACCTTGGGCGAACAGTTTTCGAACTCTTTCCGGAGCCCGCAGCAGTTTCGCTGCAGCGCGCCATCGACTCGGTGTTTGAGAAGGGTACTGCTGTTCAGGATCTCGAAGTTACTGGCGAACTCGATTCGCATCCTGGACGTGTGCGTAGCTGGCTGGTGAATTTCTACCCGGTTCGTACCAGTTCGAATATCGTGCGCTGGGTCGGCGCGGTCATCGTCGATACAACGCAGCGCCGCAACTCCGAGGATGCGCTGCGCAAGACTGAGAAGCTGGCAGCTGTGGGTCGGCTGGCGGCATCGATTGCGCATGAGATCAACAATCCGCTGGAAGCCGTGACGAATCTTCTTTATCTGATCCGGTTGCAGGACTCGCTCTCACCCGACACAAAGCACTATGTTGATCTGGCGCAGCATGAAGTGGCGCGTGTCTCCGAGATTGCGCAGCAGACCCTTCGCTTCTATCGACAATCCACGCTGCCGATTACGGCAAAGGTCAGTGAGCTGCTGGACTCCGTTCTCACATTGCATCAGGGCCGCGTGAACTCTCTGCAGGTGGAAGTGCAACGCTTCTACGAGCCCGACGTAGAGCTTTTCTGCTTTGCGGGTGAACTGCGGCAACTCTTCGCCAACCTGATTGGCAATGCTCTCGACGCAATGATGCCCGGGCCTGGACGGCTGGTGCTCAGCGTACGCCGCTCACGCTCATGGCGCGATGCAAATGTCGAAGGCGTGCGCGTTTCTGTCATGGATACGGGCTGCGGCATGTCCGTGGAAGTGCTTAGCCGCATCTTTGAGCCTTTCTTCACTACGAAAGAGGCAACCGGCACAGGATTGGGATTATGGGTGAGCGATGAAATCGTTCGCAAGCATCATGGCCAGATCCATATTCGCAGCCGCGTGGTGGAAGATGGTCAGAACAATGGAAATCGGCGCTCGGGCACAATCTTCATGCTCTTTTTTCCTGCGGTGCGCGCGGACGAAAAGCCGGTGGAGAGCGTGCAGGCCGATTCGCAGAGAGAGCCTAGTGTAGTTCGACCGGCTTGAGAGACTGCAGAGAGCAGCTCGATACCGGCCGCGCGCCTGCATACTTTGATTTCGTTACATGAAAGCGATGCAGCTGCATGTAGCGTACCCGGAGGCCGCCGAGTGTTGGGGGCATTGCCTTCGCAGTCCTCGTCATGTCGACGAGCACTAACAGCGATGCTTCCTGTGGATTGTCGCGGCTCTGGGCAACGCCCACACCGAAAATGGCGGGGTCCGCGAATAATTGTTGATCGTATTGCCGCTCAACTGTTGCGGCGCTGTTTAGCACACTGGCAGAAAGGTGAATGCCTGCAGTAGTAGCGGAGACCCTCGGCGCGTTGCCATTCGCTACACTCTGCGCATCGGTTAGGATGACGACCGTGCGCACGCCCGCTATCGTTTGCGGAACGACAACGTTGGGTCTTGTCTTATCGACATAGATGACGACCGCTGGCTCGCCTGGGCTATCGGCGCTCTTGCCAGCAGCGACTCCAACGACGCCCTTCTCGTGATTCACCAGTTCGGCCATGGCGTTCTGCGCGGCGCTTTTTGCCTGCGCTTCCGCAGCACGCGAAAGCTCAGGAAGCGCAGCCAGTGTTTCTGTGTTGCTGTCGTAGTTCAGGCAGGTCACGGCGTGCCCAGTTTTGCTTCCGACAATGCTCAGCTTCGAGCCCGTCTGATTTCCCAGCTCAGTCAGCACATCGGCAACGGGATTTGCCACACTCAATCCATTGCCATTTCCGTCGGTGCCTCCGGCGAAGAAAAGGCCGATGGGTTGGGCATTTGCGGCGTCCACAATGAGCGAGCCTGAGTCGCCGCTGTCAGAGAAGCTGTTGCCGCCGATGCCGATCTGTCCGGTGAATGTCTTGGTGTAATACGGCTGGGTTTCGGCGCAGTCCTTGTAGTAGTCAACCTTTACGGCCAGATCGACGCTTTCCACCGTCGAGCAGGTCAGCCCTGTTGTACGGCCACTCTTCACTACGCGCAGCCCGTTGAGGTTAGCAGCGTTGAGTGTCTCGCCCATTCCACCGACCGGAGGCGCAGCGGAAAGAGGCGCACCAAAACCCACGCCTCCCTGTCCCAGTTGCAGAATGCTTCCGTCGGGATTCACGGCGCCGGGAGCGACTGCTGCGAGTGCCGCATCCACGTTCGATTGGTTGGTTGCCAGCGGCACATAGTATCGCAGTGTGCCTGCGGGCCGCACCGTGGAACCCTGCTGGCTCAATGGGCGGCAGGCATCGTCGATCAGGCCGGGCTGGTCGATCGTGTCGCCGATTTTCCCCTGATCGGATTCAGCGAGAACATGGTTATTGCTGAGGATGAATTGGTTATGTTCGACATCTTCCACGAGAGCGCCGAGTGTCCCCCCGCAACAATCGGCGATATAACTCTCGCCCGCGGCATCTTTATAGACATCGTAGTCGCCATCGTTGCTGCCGGAGGCTCCGAGCGAGATCATGCCTGACTGGGCAGTCTGATTTGTAAGCGCGCTGGAGTTGATTCCGTCGGAGTTCAGCAGCAGATGCAGGGTGGCCTGCGTATTCGTATCATTCACGGTTGCAATCATGCGCGCCGATTGCGACCCGGTGATCGTACCCGCTGCGGTGTAGCTGACCTTGCAAATTGTGTATTGCTGTTTCCCGTGCTGGCAACTCGACTGGCTCAGCGTGCCCATGGCGCTGTCGCTCAGGCTCCAGTGCACCGTACCCCCACCAACCTCAGCGATCTGCGCTGAGGCTTCGAGTGTGCCGCCCTGCGAGAGCGCGGCATTCTCCGGTAAGAGAGGCTGAAGGAATCCTGGAGTGACTGTGATTGTTTCGCTTGTGATGCGCGAGGGATCGCTCTCGAGATGCGCCGCAACTTCAACGGCTACGCTGTCAGCGGAGAGCGCATTGGGAGGCGTGTAAAGGCCGGTAGCGTCAATCGAACCCGCGCCAAGAGATGGGCCGTTTTGGGTTGTGCTCACAGACCATTGCACAGCGGCGGGAGTGCCATCTGGCTCCATTGCCTTGAATTGCAGCTGGCCTGTGGTTGCAACTGTTGCCGCTGACGAGGAGATGGCGAAGCCGCCGCCGCTGCTTCCAGGAAATGTGCCGCAACCTGCTGCCAGCAGCAGGAGCAGCGGCGCGCACACTGCAGACAATCGGGATTTGCGGGAAGAAAACATTCGGCGAAGCGGGATGCCGTCAAACCTCTATTAGACAGTGCGGCATCCCACTTTGTCACGAAGCGGTAGAAAATGTATTTGGTGCGAATGAGGCAGATTTATGCAACCGCTTGGTCGCGTTCGCTGTTGAGCGAAGCGGTCGAAGTGGCGACTGGCACAACCTTCAACTCGCCCGAGCGCACTGCATGCAATCGACGCAACTCACGTCCGCTGAGCGGGCGCATCGTATCGGCTGAATAAAATATGTGCTTTCCGCAATCGAGGCAGACTTTATAGGTTTGTTGCTGCAGTGTGAAGGGACGGGTCAAATGATCGTGCCGACAACCAAGCAGAATCTCATAGAAGAAATTGAAAACCGCACGCAGAATGCTCATCGAAGGCCTCTTTCAATGTCATGGTGATAGAGAATAAAAACCCGTTTCACCCGGACATGCTGCTGCCATTTAGATGCAATTGCACCATGAACGATGCGGGTGGGCCAAACTCAAAATGGTAATGGCAACTAGAGTAAGCAGTAATCAATCAATCCGGATTACCAGCTTCCCGAAGTGTGAACCGGATTGCATGCGACTCAATGCGAGTTTTGCCTGATCGAAGGTAAATACCTCATCCACAATGGGTTTCAGCTTTGTTTGCGTAACGGCTCGATTCATTTCGAGGAAGTCCGCGCGCGAGCCGACATAAATACCCTGAACATGAATCTGCTTGTGCAGGATGGGAATGATGTCCAGAGGCTCGCTCGTCTGGCTCAAAATGCCGATCTGCGCCACCGTGCCCCCAACGCGAACTGCCTTGAGCGATTGTGCGAATGTCCCCGCGCCGCCGACTTCTACGACAAGATCAGCGCCTTCGCCCTCTGTTTGCTTCAGCACCCATTTCGCCCAATCCGGCGTCTGCTTGTAATTGACTCCCGCATCCATGCCAAGTTCGCTCGCGCGATGCAGCTTCTCCTCGCTGCTTGATGTCCCTAACACGCGCGCCCCGAGCGCTTTGGCGAACTGCAGCGCAAAAATCGAAACGCCGCCGGTTCCCTGGATGACGATCGTGTCCCCGGCCTTGATCCTGCCTGCGTGCACGAGGGCATTCCACGCCGTCAAGCCAGCGCACGGCAGGGTTGCCGCTTCTTCCCAGCTCAGGTGTTCGGGAACAGGCACTACGCCGCTCTCGCGCAGTACAACATATTCAGAGAGCATGCCGTCGATGTCGCCGCCGAGCGCGCCGCGGTGCTTTAACGCTGTGGTGGGGCCGTCCAGCCAGTTCTGCATGAAGATGCCAGCGACGCGCTGCCCAGGCTGTACGTGGGTTACGCCTTCACCGACAGCAACAACTTCTCCCGCTCCATCGGATAGAGGGACGCGCGGCAGCGCCATTTTCGGGTTGTAGCGGCCCAGAGTGACCAGCAGATCGCGATAATTCAGCGAAACTGCGTGCACTTTTACCAATACTTCTCCCGCTTTGGGTTCAGGAGTCGCCGTCTCGATAAGTTCAAGGTTGTCAATGCCAAATGCTGGAATTCGCCACTGTTTCATAGGAGATTCTCCACCCCACGTAACGTGGATTCGCGTGTTAGATGTGCGTTTCATCCTCGCAGATTCGCAGGTGTAGCGATACCATAGAGGTATGGCTAGAGGTTGGGAAAGCAAATCCGTGGAGGAACAAGTGGCAGAGAAGCAGGCAGAACCGGAACACCTGAGCGCAAAACCGAGCGCCGCAGCCGAGGCTGCGCGCAAGCGTCAACGCCAGGAACTGGAACTGCAGCGCGAACGAATTCTCGATGAGCGCACTTCCAGTCCCTATCGACGGGCAGCGCTGGAGGCAGCGCTAACAGAAATTGAAGCGCGTCTGGCTTCGATTTCGTAATCACAATTGCTTTCTGCCGAGCTTACGAGCTTCGGTGCGAAATGCTTCGGACAAACTGATAGTATCCAGCAGCCCAGTCGCGGTCGCGCAGACCCGCTTCGCTGGCCTTCTCCATTTGCTCCTGGAAATGATCTGCCAGTGGCGTGCGCGTGTTTGTGGCCGCCGCCGCTTCGCGAAAGAGGCGCGTGTCTTTCTGCCCTAATGCAATGGTCGCTCCGGGGACCTCCGGAGGATGAAGCATCACCTTCGAATAATTTGCGTAAAACTGTGACTGAAAAAGAGCCGAATTCACCGCCTCGATATACAGCGCCGGATCGATGCTCTGCGATTCAGCGTAAACAAACCCCTCACTAAGCGCCGCAATCATCGCGGTAATCAGGAAATTGCCGCCAATCTTCAGCGCATGCGCTTTGTAAGGCTTGTCGCCGACGACGGTAATGCCGCGACTGAAAGATTCAAGCAGCGGTTTCACTTTTTCCAATGCATCCTGTTTTCCCGCAGTCACGACCCATAGCTTGCCTTCAGCGGCAACATTCGGGCGGCCAAAGACAGGCGCAGCAACGAAATTCTGTTTCCGCGTCGCATGTTCGACCGTCATCTTGTGTGACAGCTCCACGCTGATGGTGCTAAGCGAGACATGAACAGCATTCTCCGGCAAAGATTCGAGCATGCCTTCACTGCCGAAGACGATTTCCTCAAATGCCGCGTCATCCATGGGCATGCTAAAAACCACTTCGCTCGTCTTTACCGCTGCTGCTGGACTTGCCGCAGCGGTCGCGCCCAACTCGATCAAAGGCTGTAAGCGGGACTGCGTTCGATTCCAGACAGTGATCGTATGCCCATTCTTCATAAGAAGAGCCGCGATCGCCGAACCCATCTGACCGGTGCCAAGAAATGCAATTCTCATAGCAACAATTTAGACCATGCAGAAGGATTGAGCTGGTCTTCGCCTTTGCGACGACAAAAAGAAGGCTGCCAATTTCGGCAGCCTTGAGTATTGAGGGGTTCAGAGTCTACTGCTGTGGAGGGTTCGAGTATCCGCTGTTCAGCGCGGTTGGTGGACTGTTCGTAGCCGGCATCGCTGCAGCGCCTGATGCCCCGGGAGCCTGTTCCTGCACACCGATCGAGTTGCCGGAGACGACCATTTCTACGCGGCGATTCTGCGCCCGTCCATCGTTCGTTGTGTTATCCGCGACCGGGCTGTTTTTCCCGTATCCGGCGGCGCTGATGTTGTTTTGCGCCACGCCCTGAGTTACCAGGTAATCGCGCACTACACCGGCCCGTTCTTCAGAGAGCTTCTGGTTGTAATCATCCGATCCAATATTGTCCGTGTAGCCTTCCACCTGAAGGCTCAAGCCAGGATAGGCAAGCAGAATCCCGGAAACCTTCGCCAGCTTCTCGCGCGCATCCGGTTTCAGCGTGTACTTGTTGAAATCGAACAGCACGTCAGACATGTTTACGATGAGTCCCCGAGCGGTTTCGCGAGTAGCCAGAACCTGATTCAGCTGCGCCTTCAAACGTTCGCGCATTTCCGCTGTCTGGTCGTCAGCCTGTTGCGTCTGCTGATGAGCGCGAGCGGCCTGCGCCTCAGCTTCTGCGGCACGGGCGTCGGCGCGGGCGCGTTCCGCGGCCTGCTGATTCGCATCAGCCTGAGCCTGCGCTGCAGCCAGCTGCGCATCCTGCGCCTGTTGCTTTGTATTGGCTTCGTCTTCCGCGCGCTTCTTGCGGATGGTCATGATGCGCGCATCCTCCGCGGTTTGCACGGCGGCGCGTGCATAGGTGATCAGCTCTTTCTGGCGGCTCTTGTGCTCTTCCAGATCCTGCGCGTTCTGCAGGTTCTGCCTCGCCGTTGCCAGAGTATCCGGAGCATATTTGTCCGCGCCGGAAGCTTCGGCGATCTGCACTGCGTTGATTGCTTCATAGAGTTCAAGCGGCCATGCTTCATTGCGTGTGATGGGATGCAGCACCGCGTGCTGGCCCGCAGTTTGCGTGTAAGCGCCGCGCGGCAGCAGGGAATAGTGCGCGTTCACCTGCTCGACGATGCCTTGCGTCTTATCTTCAAGAACAAAATTCTGCATGACGACGACGTCGCTGGGCATGGTGACCGCGTAGTACGGCTCTGCCGTCACAATTAATCCGAAGGACTGCAAGGGAGTTGTCACGGTAATTTCGCTCTTCGATCCATCGGGCAACACTTCACCGAGATTCGATGGGCGGCCTTCGGGGGTGATGGCCCATAGCACATAGGTCAGATATTCCACGCCGAAGCCGTTTGCAGGGCGAAGACCTTCAAATTTCGCATCGATCACCAACCGTCCGCGACGGCTCTCGACGACAGCCGAGCCTTTTGCTTCGGGCAGCAGGCTGGTGCCCTGAAATCCAATCTTGGTGCTGCCGCTGCGATGAAAGTAGTTCACCGCAGGAATATCGCGGCCCACCACCTGCACCTTGTAGACGGGAACGCCGTCGCGCATTTCTGCTTGCGGATACTGCTTCTGTTGCTGGTCCTGCGGCCACTGCTGGGTCGCTGTGGGATTCGCTTCCTGGGCAAACCCTACACTGCAAAATGCAGATGTAAGGAGAAAAAGTAACATCTTCTGTTTCATATTTTCAGACTCCTTGCTTGCTATCTAAAACCGCAAGCGAGTGCATGCGATCACGTTCAATCCACTGCATAGCAATGGATGCGCGGATAGAAGCAGAGGTGGCCCGTTAAAGGCCAAAGCGACGATTCGGAGAAAAATTAATCGGAGGAAAATTAAGAACGCGAGGCAACCAATTGGTGCTCGATTGCAAACAGCGCCAATTCAAGGCGTGTCGAAACGCCGGTCTTTTCGAAAATGTTGGAGAGATGTCTCTTAACAGTTTCTTCGCTGAGACTGAATTGCGTCGCGATATCGCGATTGCTGGAGCCTTTTACGACGCAACCCACCACGTCAAGTTCGCGCGCAGTGAGTCGGAGGTGGTTATTCTTCTCGGCCCGCGTAGGTGGATCGGTGAGAGTCTTCAGTACGTCGATGAGATTGGGCACGCGCCGGTCTCTGATCCAGTATTGACCTGCTGATACAGCGCGAATCGCAGGAGTGAGCGATTCCATGAGGGCGTCCTTCACGACAATGCCCCGGGCCCCCAGCTCCATGGCTTTCATGATCTCCTGTTTTGAAATCATGTTGGCGAGCAGGATCGTCCTCGTTGCCGGCGAGATGTTCACCACCTCCGGCATCGCGTCCAATCCCGGGAAGTTCCGCAAATTGAGAGCGAGCAGCAGAATGTCAGGGCGCAGTTCGAGCGTCTTGCTGATCGCTTCGTCGCTGTCCCCGGCCTCGCCTACCACTTCGATGCCGTTTTCTGCCTGCAAGAGGTTATCTACACCAATGCGGATAACTGGGTGCTGATCCGCAACCAGAACGCGGATCGATAGAGCCTTCTCAACCTCAATGGCTGCCACTCGGGGGAATTTATCAGTTCTCATCGAAAGTTCTATCTAGAGAATACGTCAGCCTGCTGTCAAATGGTCTAAAAGTTGCAGTTGATCGCAAATCTTAGACATACCTAAGCAGATTCATCCTGCGTTTACGGCCTATTCAATAAATTTTATTACTACGCCGTTAACGTCTGGACAATGCGAACTTATAAAACAGCGGTTCTGCGTGTTCTCTACGTTAGCCTCATTCTGTCGTTGTTTTCCTCGGCCGCCCAGGCCCAATTTGAAAACGGCAGTCTGGTGGGAACAATTCGTGATACAAGCGGTGCCATTGTTGCCGGAGCATCGGTAGCTGTATCCAATACAGCCACCGGAATCGAAAGCAAAGTCGTCTCGGATAGTAACGGCAACTGGGAAGTTCCATCCTTGCGTGTCGGTACCTATCATGTGACCGCATCGATGCCGGGCTTCAATACCGCGGTAGCTGATAATATATCGCTTTCTGTCGGCAGCCGCCAGCGAATTGACCTTACCCTGCAAATTGGCCAGGCGCAAGAGACGGTCGAAGTCAACAACGTCCAGTTGCAGCTGGAAACCGAATCCAGCCAGCGCGGCCAAATCATCACCCAGTATCAGAGCGAAGCTCTGCCGCTGGTGACCCGCAACTATTCTGACCTGTTGGCTCTCGTCACCGGATCGCGTCAGGCCCCGACCTCCGTGACGACCAGCTCCGTCAACAGCCTTACCCGTGCGGGCGCCTACAACGTGAACGGCCAGCGCAGCATGTTCAATAATTTCCTCCTCGACGGCATGGACAACAATGCTTATGGCGAGAGCAACCAGGGTTTTGACAACCAGATCATCGCCATTCCGCCGGACTCCGTCTCCCAGTGGCAGATTGTCACCAATAATTCGAACGCCGAATATGGCCGGTCATCAGGCGCGACCATCAACGTCGCCTCCCAGGCCGGAACAAACGACTTCCACGCCACGTTGTATGAGTTCATTCGCAACACGGACCTGAATGCAGCCGGTTACTTCAAGCCCACCCTCACCGGCACACTCGGTCCGGTCCCATTTCAGAAGCCCACCTTCAACCGCAACCAGTTCGGCATGAATTTCGGCGGCCCAATCATCAAGAACAAGCTGTTTTTCTTTATTGACTACGAAGGATTCCGCCAGACGCTGAAGCCTCTGGGCGTCTTTACGCTGCCGACGCAAAACGAGTTGAACGGAAAGCTCGTCGTTTCAGTCAAGAATCCGATCACCGGACAAACCTACGCCGCCGGCCAGCAGATTCCGGACGGCGACTTTAACCCAACCTCGCTCGAGATCGTCAACTTCTTCCGGCAAATCCCTCTTCCGGTCGCCGGATCGCCGACCACCGGCCTCGCCTCGAACGACTATGCCCTGCTGGTTCCGTTTACTGACAATTCCGACAAGGGTGATCTGCGCCTTGACTGGCAGCAGAATGCCGCCAGCTCATGGTTCCTGCGCGTCAGCGATCGCAAGGAGACGGGCGTCAACTATCCCGCGATACCGCTACCGCTGGACGGCCAGACGAACGGCACGATTCGAGTGCTCGATCAGCAGGTAGCGCTGGGCTATACCCATCTCTTCGGCGCGAACAAAGTTCTGGACGCTCGCCTGGGCCTCTCACGTACCAAGGCCGGCAAGTTCTCGCTTTCGATCGGCAACAACTCCATTACCATTCCAGGGCTGCCCACCAATCCGGTCGTCGCCGGCGGTCTGCCTTCCACCAGTGTTACCAACTTCAGTGCGTTCGGCCGCCAGAGCACCAACCCGCAATGGCAGGACCCGTCCCTGCTCGATCCCAAAGTCAACTTCACATGGGTAAAGGGCCAGCACTCGATGAAGTTCGGTTATGAATACGAGCATGTCTGGATGGCGGTCAATGACAACAACCCCCTTTATGGCTCGTTTGGCTTCACCTCCGACTACACGAACACAGGTGCGGGATCTCCTGTAGCCGACAACTACTGGGCGGATTTCCTCTTCGGCATGCCGTCCTCTTACGCATTGGCAAATTATTTCGTCGCCCACCTCCGGACATCCATGGACAACGTATATGCGCAGGATGACTGGCGGATCACGCCGAAGTTTACGCTCAACTATGGAATGCGCTGGGAATACGGCGCGCCTTACTCGGAGGAGAATAACTACATCTCGAACTTCGATCCGGTTTCGCAAACCGTGCTGACTATTTCCCCAGGAGCGATCGCGGGCAATGGGATAACGCCTTTCCACGGAAGCGGAGTCTACGGCAGCACGCTGGTCAATCCCGATCTCACCGACTTCGGACCGCGTGTCGGCTTTGCATTTGCGCCGGATGACAAGACAGTCATCCACGGCGGCTTCGGGATTAGCTACGTTCACTACACGCGCGCTGGATCTGGCGACATCCTTGGCATCAACGCGCCACAGGCGCAGTTTGCCTCCGTCGGCTCGCAGGCGGTGAAGCCATCGGCTGCCACCCAGTGCCCGGCAGGTGCGCCCGCTACGAACTGTTTCGTCACGATCGACCAGGGTTTCCCCGCCTCTCTGACCGTTTTCAATAAAGTGACGGACAACATTACCTACATTCCAAAAGACACCAAAGACAGCTACGTCGAGAGCTACTTCCTGAGCGTGCAGAGGCAGTTAGCAAAGAACATAGTCTTCGACGTTGCTTATGTGGGCAATCACGGCGTAAAGCTGCAGGGTTTCCTGAACGCAAATCAGAAGGACCCCCAGGCAGGATTCGCGCGGCCCTTCGGCAATTGGCCATCGGACATCACTGCGGCGGTTAACTCCTTCTACTCGCACTATGATTCGCTGCAGGCTCGCTATGAGCAGCGCTTCGTTGCTGGGTTGACGCTGCTGAACTCATTCACCTGGCAGCACTCGCTGGACAACGCCAGCGCTTCGCTCGAAGGCAATACGCCTTCACCGCAGGATGGCAACCGCATCAGCGCCGACTATTCGCAGTCGGACTACAACCTGCCGATCGCGAACGTTACCAGCCTCGTGTATGAACTGCCCTTCGGTCGCGGCCACACGTATCTTTCCAACACCAACGGATTCGTCAACGCGGTGATCGGTGGATGGCAGGTGAGCGGCATCAACACCATGCAGGCGGGCACTCCCTTTAACATCACCTACTCGCCCAGCTCGGCCAACCAGGTTTCTCAGCAGATCACGGCCAGCTATCGTGGCGCCAACCTTTACCGGCCAGACCGCGTACCCGATCAGCCACTAATCAAAAAGACGAAGCTCCCTGGCACCGGATACGTTCAGTACATCAACTATGCTGCATTCGTTCTGCCGCCTACCAAGGATGCAGCCGGAAACCTGCTCAGCCCCTTTGGCAATGCTTCGCGAAACCCCGGCCGAACTCCGGCTTTCTACCAGACCGATCTCGCGTTGAACAAGAAATTCAGCCTGCCGGTCGAGACTATGAAGCTGGAGTTCCGCACAGAGTTTTATAACCTCTTCAACCACACCAATTACTACCTGCCGAGCAGCGGCCTCGGCGGAACGCTCGGTACCACGACCTCAACCTTTGCCCCGGGAGCAACCGTTCCTGTCAGTTCGATCACAGGCGGCACGCCCAGCAGCAACGGCATCGTCACCAGCACCTTCGAGCCACGCATCATTCAGTTCGGTCTCAAGCTGACCTTCTAACCCTTGCAATGGACTGAAATGGGAGCCGCGAAACGGCTCCCATTTTCGTTTCAGTACCTGTACATTGAACGGGAATGAGTAACAACATTGAGGACCTCCAGAAACAGATCGCCGCTCTTACTGCAAGAGTCTGGCGTCTGGAGCAGGCCACAAAGCAACAGGCCGAGCCAATTGACGCAGCTCCGGCTCCCTCCGTACCTGTTCCCTTGGAGCCATCTGCGGCTCGCCAGGCAGTAAACCCTCCGGCATTTGCTTCGATTGAGCCCGCTCGCAAAGAGCAGCATACTGACGGCTCGCTCGAAAGCCGCATCGGCTCTCAGGTCTTTAACCGCGTCGGAATTCTGGCCGTGCTTATTGGCATGGCGTGGTTCCTCAAATTTGCTATCGACAATCACTGGATCGGGCCGCTGGGACGAGTGCTGATCGGTCTGATCGCAGGCGTGGGGCTCATCGTCTGGTCCGAGCGTTTTCGCAGCCGCGGATATCCTACTTTTTCTTACTCGCTCAAAGCTGTTGGCAGCGGAATTCTGTATCTCTCGCTCTGGACAGCGTTTGAGTTGTATCACCTCATCCCATCCCCCGTGGCATTTGGCGGCATGATTCTGGTGACTGCCTGGAACGGCTTCATGTGCTGGGTGCAGGACGCGGAACTGCTGGCACTTTATGCGATTGTCGGCGGTTTCAGCACGCCACTCCTGCTCTCCACCGGAGAAAATCACGAGCTGGCGCTCTTCGGTTATCTGCTCGTGCTCGATGCGGCGGTGTTGACACTGATCGCGCTGCGTCCCTGGTCGAGGCTGCTGCTAGGCGCATTCGCAGGCACCGTTTTCTTCAGCATTGCCTGGCATATCCAGTATTACAGCGACGCGCAATTCGCCTTGACCGCATTTTTCGTTGTCATCTTTTTCCTGCTCTTCGCCATCGCCCCACGCCTTCTGCGTGGCCTGCAGATTGCCGACACATCCCATCTTTCCATGCAGGACAATCTGGTCCTGGTGCTGCTGCCGCTGGCGAACGCAGCTTTTGGGTTCCTGGAGTTCTATGTTCTTTTAAGCACGCCGGAACGCAAATGGGCGCAGCCGTGGACAGCGGTCGCTTTCGCAGCTTTTTATCTCCTGCTTCTGCAATTTCCATCGCGACGCGAACCGAACGCCCAACCGGTAATCCTGTCTTCGCTCCATCTGGCGATCGCCGTCATCTTTCTAACGCTGGCGATTCCGCTCGAAGCGCATGGACGCTGGATCACGATTGGATGGCTGGCTGAAGGGGCAGTGCTGCTATGGCTGGCGCGAAGGCTGCGTCTTCTGCTGCTTCGCGTGCTGGCCCTCTGCGCGCTCGTGCTGGGCTTCGTAGCCCTGATCACGCTCAACCCGGCAGCATCCGAAACAGTGATCTTCAACGCGCGCTTTGCGACGTATCTGGCAGGGATTGCGGCCTTTGCTCTGTCCGCATGGATTGCGCTTACCGCCGCCAGCTCCGAGGCAGAGGAAGAGAAGTTCCCCTGGTTCTACATTGCGGGCGGCTCTGTAATCGCGGTGAATGTCCTCATCATGATTGCCGTCTGCCTGGAGATTCACTCCTACTGGTGGTCGCATCTTCCCGCGAGGTGGCAATGGAGTGACTTCGTCGAACGCAGGATGTACGCCCAGTTCACCTACTCGGCTTGGTCCATGCTTTTTGGCGCGTTGCTGCTCGCAGTAGGCTTTTGGAAGAAATCGGCATTTCTACGCTGGCAGGCGCTCATTCTGCTGGCGGCCAGCATCGCCAAGGTCTTTCTCGTGGATACGAGCCAGCTAAGCCAGGGTTATCGCATCCTCAGCTTCCTTGGCCTGGGAGCATTGCTGCTTGCTGTCAGCTTCGCTTATCAGCGCGACTGGCTTAACCTGCGTCATCAGGAGAAGAGCGCCGAATGAACGCACGCCTGTGGATGCCGCTCCTTCTCCTGCTCATCGCGCAGCCGGAGCAGCGGTATTTTCGCCACGAGCGCAATGTAAACGACGTGCCTGCCCAACAGAAGCAGACATGTCTCGCGCTCGATGTAGCTACCTTCGTCCACGCCTCTGCTGGTTTGGCCGACCTGCGCCTTTATCGCGACGGACAGGAGACGCCCTATGCATTAAGTGTGGACACGCCTGTGTCTACCGTTCAGGCCAATATCGCGCCGCTCAACCTGGGGAAGCGCGGCGGCAGTGTTGTCTTTGACGCGGAGATGCCGGCAGGAAGCTACAGTACGATTCAACTTGACGTTCAGGGAAAGGACTTCATCGCATCCGTCGATGTCTCAGGCAGCCGGGCACAGGATGCGGGCGGTGCTACCCAACTCGGCACCTACACGATATTCGATCTTACGGGCCAGAAACTTGGCCGCAGTATGGCCCTGCATCTGCCTGTTTCCGACCTCCGCTATCTCCACTTCAGAATCGATGGGCCGGTGAAGCCTGAAGATGTCACCGGGCTGTCCATTGAAGGCGAACCGATCCAGCCAGCCCAAGATCTGACAGTGGCGGAATCGAGGGTGGCAATGCGGCAAGGACGAGACTCCGTCATTGGATTTACAGTTCCGGCAAATGTTCCCGTCGAGCGCATCGAATTTGAGCCCGGTGCCAGTTCACAAAATTTCAGCCGCAGTGTGGACGTTAAAGTCGTTTCGATACTGGACAATAAGCCCTCGCCGGAAACGAGGAGCTACGGTGGAGAAATACGCCGCGTTCACGGCGTGCACGAGGGGCGTCGTATTGACAACGAGCAGCTCGCCATCGAGCTGGGCGGCACCACTGTCCCCGTAACTTCCAGGTGGACGGTAAAGATCAGCAACGGCGATGACCTGCCGCTCCCTCTGCGGATCGTACGGCTGCAGATGCGGAAGCGCAGTCTCTGCTTCGATGCCATGCCCGGGTCAGCCTACACACTCTACTACGGAGACGCGGCACTCAGCGCGCCGCAGTATGATTACGCAAGTCTCTTCCAGCCGGACAAAGACGCCGCCCAGGCAACGCTGGGTCCAGAGAAAGCGAACCCGCAGTTCAAGCCGCGTCCGGATGAGCGCCCGTTCACCGAGAAGCACCCCGCGCTGCTCTGGATCGCACTTGTCATCGTGGTTGCCGCTTTGGGAGGAATCGCACTGCGGTCGGCACGACGCATAGTCCCAAAGAATAAAGGCTAAAGCGGAAACGGCTCTCCGGTACGCACAATGCGAATGTCGTGATCCGTGAAGCTTCCGTGCATGCTCGGCACGCGATATCTCGGCATGTGGCACGAGGTGCATTGATGGTCAGCAACCTTGCAGGCGGGGAGTGTCGCGGTTACGTTCGCAGGTTCGGCTGCCCGTGATTGATGGCATGCGAGACACTTCGCATCGTAAAAGCTTGCATCGTGGCGCACCTCTTCGTGTGGATTGTGACAGGCAACACAGGTGAGACGAGCGTCAGGCTTGCTCCAGCAGCGGCTATGCGAGAGACGATACGGCTGAAAGCGAATATTGATCGGTGCTGAGGTCGCTTTGATCGCCGCCACATCTAACGGAGCACGGTGACAAGCACCGCAAAAATCATTCCGTTCAACAGGACTGAGTGAGGCCGGCGTAAATATCTCGCGGAGGCCTTCGTCAATCTGGTTGCTTTGCATCGCTCGTATATGTTTTGCGCCGGGTCCATGGCAGGACTCGCAGCCGACTCCGGGCAAAGCGCGATTCGGATCAAATTGTTCCCTGAGCGAAGATTGCTGCGTATGACAGGCGAAGCACGCCACAGCATCTACCGCAGCCAGAGGATGGCCGAATGCCTCTTCCAGGGTTTCCCCCGGTCTGTCGAATTGTCCCGGCGTCTGATCGAGTCCTTTGATCTCGTCAAAATATGTACGGTGTCCCTCGTAGAGCGTGCCGCCCGACTCAACAATATACGTCTGCCCCATCGTTCCCGCTCCCATTGCCCATGTCAACTGGCCGCGCATCGCATAGCCTCCACGTACAGCGGTGTATTCGCTGCCATGCGATTCGCGACGGATCGTTGTCTGATAGGGTGAAGGGTCGCCGGGCTGGGAATTCAACAATGGTGTATTGCGCAGGACAGCGCTGTCGACAGCGCGTTCGGCCGCGCGTGCCATCGAGGTTGAAGGCTGCGACGCGGATTCGCTCGCGTGACATGCGGTGCAGGCTCCCGAACCCGCGTATTCCTGATGCGGCGCATCGCCGCGTGTAGGCCACCACTTATACTCGTGCAGTCGCTGGCGTGTTTCCTTCTCCGGCATGTTAGCGGCAGAATGCTCGCCGGATTGCGCCACAGGAATGAACGCCGCACATAAAAGGGCCACGATCATCAGTATTTTTGGACACGGCTTCTTACCATCCTTAACCAGACTTGCAACCGGTCCCTGAATCAGACGCATGAAAACGTATCCCGCTCAGGCGATTTGCTCAGAGCGGGATACGTTCAGTCA
>Ga0209139_10000194_pt1 | contig 19476 bp, 16 predicted proteins | sample BogFormECP14_OM3_FD_188246 | JGI IMG/M metagenome (GOLD analysis project Ga0209139, IMG submission 188246) | Bog forest soil microbial communities from Calvert Island, British Columbia, Canada - ECP14_OM3 (SPAdes) (version 2) | ecosystem: Environmental > Aquatic > Freshwater > Wetlands > Bog ...
TGTCCGGCAAGCCGTTTGCGGTGTTTGTGGTGTGCCGTCACTATTGGCGGGAAAACTTCGAAGCGGTGCGTGAGCTCGCCGAGCAGCAGGGCGGGCGGTACGTGGACGAAATCCACTTCACCTATCCCGGCGATTCGCTTCGCTCCATGCTGTCGCTGACCAGTTACCTGGGTTCGGGTGAGTACCGCGAGAAATACCTGGGTCTTCGCATCCCGCCCACCAACGTGCAGCCGGAACAGCTGGAGCAGACGCGGACCTTCGTGGCCCGCCTGGCGGATCGGTTGTACGCCCGAGGCTCGGCAATGCCGGGTCAGGAAACGGTCTAGGCGCACCGAGCGTCACGTCATAAAGGACTGGTTTGATATGGCTCGTTCGTTCGATGTCTCGGTCGACTCGCCCACCAGTGTCGAACAGGTTCATACCGCGTTGAGCGGCAAGGACTATTGGCTGGCCCGGCTTGCGACCCTCAACGGCAGCACCACGCTGGAATCCTTGATCGTCGACGACGACCAGACGGTGCGGGTGGCCACCACGCAGGACCTGGGCCGTGACCTGCTGCCCGGGATCGTCGCGAAGTTCTATCGACGCGACCTGAAAGTCCGGCATACCGAAACGTGGAGACCGACCGACGATCAGCTTCGCGGGGAGATCAGCGTCGCGGTGTCCGGGGCGCCGGGATCCGGTTCCGGCGTCGCATCAGTCGCGCCTACGCAGAACGGCTCACGGATGACGCTCACTGGCACTGTCGAATTCAAAGTCCCACTGGTCGGTGGCACGATCGAAAGCTTCATCGCGCGCGAATTCGCCCGGGGAATCCCGGATATTCAGAACTTCACCGCTACGTGGGTCACCGAGCACGCCTGAAGGCGGTCCGAAGAGGTGGTTGACGGAGGAAACGACACATGACTGACACGCCGAACTCCGCCTCTCCCTACTCCGATGCATTCCGGGTGGCGCCAACCACAGCCGAGGCGCTTGCCGGCCTGAGCATGCCGCTGCTGGAGGCGATGATGACTCAGCGGGCTGTGCGACGCGTTCATCCTGACCCGGTCGACGACGCGGTGGTATTGAAGTGCATCGAGTTGGCGCTGCGCGCACCGACCGGTGCCAATGGTCAGAACTGGGAGTTCGTTGTCGTCAAGGACCGCCACGTCATTAAAAAACTCGCGCGACGCTACCGACAGGGCTGGAAGTTCTCCTACGGCGGGCTGCTTCGCGGTGCCGGCGACCGCGACGAGTCTTTAGCCAAGGTCATCCGCGCTGCGCAGTGGCAGGTCGACCACTTCAGCGAGATCCCGGTTCTGGTGGTGGCCTGCCTGCGACTCACCGTCCGCGAGGGCCGCGCGCCGTATTCACTGATGCCCCATGCCGCCGTGTCCGGATATTGGGGGTCGATCTACCCGAGCGTGCAGAACCTGTTACTCGCCGCACGTGCCATGGGTTTGGGCGCGTCGCTGATCACCTTGCCGCTGTGGGGAGTGACGCGGACCCGCAGGATCCTCGGCCTTCCGCGCTCGGTGACGCCGTGCTGCGTCGTGGCGCTCGGGTGGCCGCGCGGCCACTACGCACCGACGACTCGCATACCGGTTGAGCAGGTGGTGCATCTCGACGCCTACGGCAACCGCGCGTGGCTAGAAGCCTGATCGGCGACGCCGGCGCTGCTCATAAGAATGGGCAATTCGGCGACATTTATTAAGCACAACTCTAGATATGAGGTTGAAAAGAGTCCGCACCTTCGGTGAGGCGAGCTGAGGTTCTCTGAGTTTAGCTTCAGGTGCCATTGAGCTACGTCGACCGGAATGGGAGCGCCATGCACCTTGCCGCACGCCCATATGTCATGGCGGGAGCGGTCCTGGCGGCGGCAAGCGTCCTTGCCGCCACTCCGATCGTCCCGAGGCTCAATAGGCCGATCAAACTCCCCACCCTCAGCATCGAGACCCGGCTGGTCGACGAATCCATACTCAATATCCCGATCAACCTGCTCGACGACATCGCCAACATCCCGTACAACGAGGTCCAAGCCCTCAACTCGGTGGCAGGTTCGCTATTTTTCGGCGGAAACTGGTGGGTGCCGAGCGCCACGAATCTCTGGGGTATCGCCCCGGCGACTCGACGCACGTCGCGTTGGTGTCGAACTTATTCGCGCCGTTCCCGGACTTGAACGAAGGCGTCGGCCGACTGCAGTACCAAATCGGCGGTCTGCTCGCCGCCGAGCTCCCGGTTAGCGCCGCCTGCGACGCCGAGGGGTGCGCGCCAATGACCCCGCCGGACGTGATCACCGGTAGCACTGCGATCGACCGCGACATCGGGTTCCTTCAGGCACTGACCGGCGCGAGGGAATTTGGGCTGTTCGACAACTGGTTCAGGGTGCCGCTTTCGGACCTCATCAACGGCTATACCTTCGACGGGGCTACCAGCCCCAGCGGCCCGGCCTATGCCGATCCCGCGTTCGGCCGCGTGAATGGTGGCGACAACCCCTTCGAGGGCGGCACGGTCGGTCCGGACAACGCGATGCCGTGGGACGGCCATACGTTCTATCTGAACTTGTTCCAGCCGTTCCAGAACTACTTCCAGAGCCTGATGGCGACACCCCCGACTGACGGCGACATCCCCGGCACGGGCATTGAGATTCCTACCCTGACCGAGTTCACTCAGTCTCTGCAATCCGTCGCTGCGTCGCTGATCGTGGCCTTCAATCCATACGCGGCGGGCAGCCCCGCCTGCCCGGCGATGTGCGACATATCCGAGAGTCTGACCACCCGCTCGCTGGTGGACATGTTGGACCCGAACGATTCCAATCCGATGATTCAGGCATGGCTGGCTGGCGTGGCCAATACCAGTGCCTACCCGGACAACAACGCGACGCCCGAGCAGATCGCGGCATCCATCGCACTGCTGCAGACCGGGATTTACAACTTGACTCCAGAGCAGCTGGATGAAGCCATCGGACAGCTGGACGCCATCAATCCCGGGCTGCTGGCGCTGGCCGTCAACGCCGGGATACTCACCGATCCGGGCTACCTGGCCTACGTGACCGAGCCCGGGACCGCCTTTGACCCCGTCTACGGCGGCTACGACCCCGCCTTGATACTGCCTGACATCTTGCAACTGCTCGGTATCGGCGCAGGGCCATCCGACGCCAGCCAGTTGGTCGACCCCGGCGCAGCGGCCACCGGCTTCGACGCCGCAATGTCGGTGGATCTGGGCACGGTGCTGGGTGGGTTCGATCCGGCCGCAATGTCGGCAGAATTGGCCACCCTGCTCGAAAACCTTGGCGCAGCACTGGTCCCAGAACTTGCGACCTCTTTGCTGAACGTGTTCTGACCACGATCGACGCCTATGGCAACCGCGCCTGGCTCGACACCAACCCGACAACGGCCGGCTGATCTGTCCAATACGTTGGACAAATTCTCACGTTTATTACACAGCGCGCCAATTTGTGAGACTGCTCACGCAGCCTTAACGGACGAATTCCTTAAGTTTCTGTCCGGACTTAGATTCTCTTAATGTAAGTTCATCGTTTGTCCGGTTATCGAACAGTGAGGGGGCGTCATGCAGGCTGCTTCGGGTCGGTATCTCCTGGCTGCTGCGGCGCTGGCGGCGACGAGCGCCGTCGTCGCGATACCGCTCGCGTAGCGCCCGTTCCAGCTCCCCATCCGCAGCATCGAGACCCGTCTCGTCGACGCTGGCTCCGTTCTCAACATCCCGATCAACCTGTTCGACGACATCCTGAACATCCCAGCCAACGAGATCACTGCGTTGGACGCCACAGCAGGTTCGGAGTTCTTCACCGGGACCTGGTGGGTGCCCGGCCCGACCAATGTTTGGGGCATCGACCCCGGCGACCCGACGCACGTCGCGTTGCTGACTGACTTGTTCGCGCCGTTCCCGGGGCTGAACGACGGCGTCGGCGGACTGCAGTACGAAATCGACGGTCTGCTGGCGGCTGAGCTCCCGGTGAGCGCCTCCTGTGACGCCATGACCTGTGCGCCAATGACCCCACCGGCAGTGATTACTGGCGACACGAGCTATGACCGCGTCATTGGGTTCCTCGAGACCATCACCGGGCAGCAATCTTTCGGGCTGTTCGACAACTGGTTCAAGGTGCCGCTGTCAGACCTGTTCTCCGGCTACACCTTCAACTCGTCCAACGACCCCGGTATCGTTGACCCCAGCGGCGCCGCCTTTCTCAACGGATTCATCAGCAGCAACGGCAACCCCTTCGTCGGCGGCACCGGCCCCGGCGATACAATGCCCTGGGATGGCGTGACCTACACCCTGAACCCGCTGCAGCCCTTCGCGAATTTCTACGACAGCCTGTTGCAGACGCCCTCCGGGGGCCTCGCCGGCACCGGCATCGATATCCCCACCTTCACCGACATCACCCAGGCCTTCCAGAACCTGGCGGCCGGGACGATCATCGACTTTGATCCCTTTACTGCCGGCAGCCCGGCCTGCCCGGCCACGTGCGACATCCCGGCCAGCCTGCAGATCCCGGCGCTCGTCCAGGACATCGAAAACCTGGATCCGAGCAACACCACGATCCAAACCTGGCTGACCGATTACGCCGCTGACCCCACTTCGGTCAACGAACCGAGTCAGAGCGCGATCAACGCCTCCGTCGCACTGTTGCAGACCGGCAGTTACAATTTCAGCCCAACGGAGCTGGCACAAGTCGAGCAGGCGCTGGCCAACATCAACCCCGAACTGCCGGCGCTGCTCACCAACGGCGGGATACTGACCGACCCTAATTACCTGACTTATCTGACGGATCCCAGCAGCGTGACCGGAGCAAACGGAGTCCTTGAATCGGTATACGGCGGCTACAATCCCTGGCTCGAGGGCAACGACCTCCTGACACTGCTGCAGGATGCCGGCAGCAACCCCGTCGATCCCACATTGTCGACGGACGTCAACACCGTTTTGACCGATTTCGCGTTCCCGGGGGACCCGGCGGCGCTCGCGGCATTGTTCGGCGGCAGCGCCGCCTCAACTGCCGCTGCCGTTCCCTCGTTGTCAACGGATCTGAGCACACTGCTGGCAAGCCTCGGCACAACAGCGGGCTCAGACCTTCTGAGCCAGCTGACCGCCGATCTCAGCGCTCAGCTCACTGCGGATCTCAGCACCGTGATTCCGCAGTCCCTGCTGGGCTTGTTCTAAGCTCACCTTTCCACACGCAACTGTCGGACCCTCAGCGCAATGCTGGGGGTCCGACAGTGTATCGGGAAATTTGTTCAGGTGTAGAGCGTTACACGGTATTACGTTGGCGCGCGGCGATTCTCAGCCCTTGAGGCCCTTCGTCATAATCCGATCCCACATCCGGTCGGTCAGCAGCGCTCGAGCCAGCACGGAGGCTTTTCCGGACGCCCCGACGATATAGCGGGGTTTGGGATTCTTGGCTTCGACTGCCCGCACCACAGCGCGGGCCACCGTGTCGGAATCCACCATCGTCCCAGGCGTTTTCGTCAACCGGCGAGTGGTCTCGGCATAGCGCACCTTGAACTGGCCGTAAGGGTCGTCGTCGGGATAAGAATGCACGGTTTCGAATTGCGATGTGACGAACGGTGTCCGCACTCCGGTGGGGTCGATCAACACGACCCGAACACCGAACGGCGCCACCTCGGTCCCCAGCGACAACGACAACGCCTCGACGCCGTACTTGACGACGTGATAGGCGCCGGCGCCGGGACTGGTGAACCGTCCACCGGTGCTGCCGATGGTGACGATCCTGCCGGATCCACGGGCACGCATTCCCGGCAGTACGAGCTGCGAGAGATGAAGCGTGGCAACCACATTGGTCTCGAAGAGGCGTCGTAGGTCGTCCAGCGCCACCTGCTCGAGCGGGCAGGGGAGCGGATACCCGGCACTGTTGACCAGCACGTCCACGCCGCCGTGGTCGGACTGGATCTCATCGACGAGTCGCGACACGGCGTCCTGATCGGTGACGTCGAGAGAACGGGCCTGTAAACCCTTCGAGCGCAACGTATTCAGGGCCTCTGGGTTGCGGCCGGCCGCGAACACCGAATAACCCCGATCCTGCAGCCGATATGCGGTGGCCTCACCGATGCCGCTGGTCGCGCCAGTGATCAAGGCAATCGGCTTGGATTTCAAGGGAACGATGAGACGTCAGAAGGAAAGGAAGCCAAGCGAACTCTGGAAGAAGTCGGCGAGTTCGCTTGCGGCGCCGGGCAGATATGCGCTGAGTTCCGCCGCCAGAGGGTTCGTCGAGTCGGCCAGATCACTGACCAGCGCGCTGGCCGACGCCGACGCGTCTGCCGTCGCCACGGCCTCCGACATGACGGAACCTGACTCCAGGCCCGCGACATCAGGCACGTAGGGGTAGAGATCCGACAGATCGGCTTGCGGCAAGATCCCGAGATCGACCAAGGCGGCAATCATGCCCTGGTCAGCCCCGGCAGCGAGATTGGCATCGACCGCGCTCATGTCGACGGACGGGGATGACCAGTCTGCGGGCGTATCGACATCCGCGTTGCCCGTCCAGTTGTAACCCAGGTCGACCAGCACCCGCATGTCGGGTTGGATCAAGTCGGCAAACGCCGAAGGCGCGCCAGGCCCGTCGCGGAGGCCGTCCAACAACGGCAAATCCTGGGTCGGAACGATGAAGTAGTCGGTGCTGACGTCAGCTCCCGACGTGGGTTCCTGCACCGCGCCGGCGAGCTCCGAAGGGGTGAAATACGCTGGCCAGCCGGACAGCAGGTAGGGATGCAGCTCGATGTAGCCGTCTGCTGCGTTGAGGTCCGCCAGGAGGTTGCTGGGATACTGCGGAAAATCGGACGCCCCGCTGTATTCGATGGTGTAGATGTCGGTGGTGTAGGGACTGTCCGCCGGCGTCGCGGGAAGGGTCACTCCGCCGATACCCGGAAAGCGTTCGAAAATTCCGCCGTCGGGGTTGTTGACATCTTCGGCCAGTATGAAGCTCAGGTCGTCCGGATTGGGTTGTTGGTCGGCCGGCAACGCGGCGAGATTGATCATTTCCTGGGTCTCGATCGAGGTGCTCATCGAGTAGCCGAAAACAACGACGTCGTTGCCCTCCCCGAGCTGCTGGGTGATTGCCTGGTCCAGGTCAGCGACACCTTGGGTCAGGCCCGAGTCGTAATCGGTTTCGGGCGTGGTCACGCCAATGGCGTTATCGATGGGATACACCGGCTGCCCCGAAAAATATGCAGGCGAGGGATCGATGTAAGTGTCCATGACCTGGGTCACATACGACTCATCCGGTGTGGGCAGGAAAGCGTGGCCGATGATCAACGCGGTATCGTCGCCGAAAGCGGACGCCGCATTCAGCGTAGACGCCGCATCCAGGAGGACGGCACAGGCGCTCGCCAAAACACCGACACCCAGCCAACGGACCGTGCAGGGTGGCATCGAACCCCCAATTCATGTCAACGACCGCGCTAGCGTACTACTTTTGACTCTTCCGAACGGCGTTCTCGCCCGCACCACTTAAAACCAAAGCGCGGTCAGCCGTTTCGTGTTGCCGCCATCAGCAAGCCGGTAAGGTCAGTGCGCGTGTCCCTTCCGGCACCGGCAGACGACCGAGCTGCCCTTGTCACCGGCGCGTCGTCAGGTATCGGCGAGGCCATCGCACTGGAGCTTGCACGGCGCGGCCATCAGCTGGTGTTGGTTGCTCGACGTACCGACCGCCTTCACGCGCTCGCCGGGAGTTTGAGTTCTAAAGCGCACGTCCTACCCGCCGACCTATCCAGCCGAACCGATCGTGCCGCGCTACCGGGCCGCGTGACGGCGCTGGGCCTGGTGCCGGACATTCTGATCAACAACGCCGGCCTGGCGGGTCGCGCTCTGGTGGCGAAATCGGTTCCAGAACAACAACTCAACCTCGTCGAAGTCGATGTCGCCGCCGTGGTGGATCTCTGCAGCAGATTCCTGCCGGGGATGGTGGAGCGTGACCGCGGCGCCGTGCTGAACGTGTCGTCATTGGCGGGCTTCTACCCCACGCCCGGGCAAGCCGCTTACGGCGCTGCCAAGGCATTTGTCCTGTCGTACACCGAAAGCCTGCGTAGCGAGTTGCGCGGCACCGGTGTCGTAGCATCCGCATTGTGTCCGGGACCGGTCGCCACCGGACTGGACGACGTAGCCGGGTTCAGCGTGGGGGAACGTGCAGCCGTGTTACCCAGCTTCATGTGGAAGTCCGCCGACGAGGTCGCACGAGCGGGGATCGATGGTTTGGCCGCGAACAAGGCCCGCGTCGTCCCGGGTCGGGCCAATCGGCTCGCCGCGGCATTTTGTCGGGTTGCGCCGCAAGAACGGTTGCTGCCGTTGCTCGCGCGCCGTGCCTTGCCGAAGAAGCCCAATTAGCGTCATGGGCGACACGTGTGATGGTATACGGATTATTGGACACCGGCAGGGGTCAGGCTGCCCGGGCAGATAGGCTAACGCGGTGCTCGAGGTGATCGAAAAGGGGTGTGTCAGCGAATCCCACCCCGTCCCGTTGCTCTTCGTGCACGGGGCCTGGCATGCAGCATGGTGCTGGGATGAAAATTTCCTCAGCTTCTTTGCCGACAAGGGTTATCGTGCTTTGGCGTTGAGCTTCCGCGGTCATGGAGACAGCCCGACTAACAAGCCACTGCGGGCCTGTTCGGTCGCCGACTATGTCGAGGATGTCAGCTCGGTTGCCGACCGCCTGCCCAACGCACCGGTGGTCATCGGTCACTCCATGGGCGGTCTTATCGTGCAGAAGTACCTGGAGAAGCACGATGCTCCGGCCGCCGTACTGATGACATCCATTCCGCCGCAGGGGAACCTCGGAAACGCGCTGCGCTGGATCAGGCATCGCCCGTTAAATTTTGCCAAAATGACGATCACCGGTAAGGCGTTGCCGTACATCAATTCCCCAGAATTGACCCGGGAGCGATTCTTCTCCGCGCACACGCCGGAAGCCGATGTCCGCAAGTATGCGGCCCGACTGCAAGAGGACAGCTCGCGCATCGGCATCGACTGCCTGCTGCTGCGCCTACCCCGGCCTAAACGCGTGACTACGCCGCTGCTGGTGCTTGGCGCCGAGGAGGATACCGCGCACACCCGCAACGAAATACTCGCCACCGCCCGCGCTTACGGCACCAAAGCGGAGTTCTTTCCCGACATGGGACACAACATGATGCTCGAGCCGGGGTGGGCCGCCGTCGCCGAACGAATCCACACCTGGCTGGGCACGCGCGGGCTCTAAGCCTCGCCGCTCACGCCCCTTTGGCGGGCACCAGCTCCAGCGGAAGATGCTCCAGTCCGCGCATCGTCGGGTTGCCGAGGTATCGGTAGTCCCCGTCGAGGCGGATCGCCTCGACACGCGGCAACAGCTGGGAAAACACCCGGGCGCCTTCCAGCCGGGTCAACGGTACGCCCAGGCAGTAGTGGACGCCGCCACCGAAAGCGAGGTGGTCGGTCGGGTTGCGGTCGAGGTCGAAGGTGTCCGGATCGTCGTAGTGGCGCGGGTCGCGGTTGGCCGCGGCGAATAGCAGCAGCACCCGCGCGCCGGCTGGAATCGTGTGCGCCCCGACGGTGTAGTCGCGGGTTGCGGTGCGGTAGAACCCTTGCACCGGGGCGACGAGGCGCAACTGCTCCTCGATCGCGGCCGGAATCAGCTCGGGGTGCTCGCGCAGCCGGGCATACAGGTCGGGGTGCTGAGCGAGGGTCAACAACAGCCCCGACAGCAAGTTCGTCGTTGTCTCGCTGCCCGCGCCGATCAGCATCGCGGCGCTCCAGAAGATCTCGTCGTCGGTGAGCACGTCATCGACGTCGGCGGGGGTCATCATCGAGATCAGGTCGTCACCGGGATTTCGGCGTCGCTGCGCGATGAGCGGGTCGAGACTGCGGCGCATCGCCGCGGTCGCGGTGCCCGAGCGCGCGGAGAGCCTCATGCCGTGCGGGGTCAACGGCGCGAAGGCACCCGCGACCATCTCATCCGACCATTCCACGAATTGGGGCTGATCGTGCCGCGGTATGCCCAGCATCCTGGCGATTAGCCGGGTCGGCAGCGGTTTGGCCAACTCGGATACCGCTTCGGTTGTGCGGTGGGCGATCGCGGCGTCGACGAGTTCGTCAGCGACCTCGTTGATGTTCGTCTGCCAGGCCGTCATCGCCCGCGGGGTAAATGCGCGGGAGACGAATTTGCGAAGCCGAGTGTGCTCTGGCGGGTCGGCTGCGTTCATCGAAGGCAGGTGGACGCGAAACCGGCTCTGGCTCTGCGCCGACGACAATGCCTCGTTGTCGCGCAACGCCTTCCGCAGATCGTCGTAGCCGGCGATGATCCAGATGCCGCGTTTGCGGTTGTACCACACGTTTGGCACGTCCGGCCCGGTCAGCAAGGTGCGATAGCCCGGGTACGGATCGCGCATCGTCTGTGCCGAGAACGGGTCGAAGTCGGTGGCGGGCGCGGTTTTCCGACCGGTCAAGGTGTAGCCGTACGAGGTGGCTTTGTCTCGTGCCACCCCGACCATGCCGTCGACGCCGACTTTCATGAGGCTGGCGCGGAAGCGCAGCCTGCGAGCCAACGTCATGCCGATACACCCCCTGGTGAAGATCCGTTGACTGATCGCGCTTTACCTCGGCTACCGTAACTCAGATCTGCCGTGCGGTTTGGCCGCGCGTCCGCGATCCAGCACGATCGACGAGTTTGCTCCACGCTGGTTCGTAGTCCGCTATCCGGACGGACCCATGCTGCCTCCGCAAGTGGGCGCGAACTATCCGCTTCCGCTGCTCAGGAACGTCAGTCCTTCGTGAAATGGTATGCGCGGTAATCGATTTCGCCACGCTCCAGGTCGTTGTAGAACCACGAGCCGTCCACCACGGCGAACTCACGGCCAAATTTGCGTAAGAAGGCCGGCAGGCGATTGTTGATGAGTTCGTTGGACCGCGGCGAGTTCTTCTTGAGGCCGCGCAGAACCTCCGTGTTGATGACCCGCTTGGAGACCTGCCGCAGGCCCGATTCCGCCAGCGCTGACTCCCAGGCCGGGAAGCCGTCGCGGTTGCGGAAATCGGCATAAAGGAAGTGCCCGCCGGGACGGAGCACCCGCTTGACCTCGCTGAGGAAGCGTTCGAAGTGCGGGTAGATGTGTGAGGCCTCGACGTTGATCACCGCGTCGAAGGATTCGTCCGGGAAGGGCAGGTTCTCGGCGTCGCCATGCACGAAGTCCAGGCCCGGCAGCTTGTGCCTTTCTTTGCAGAATTCGACTCCGGCGGCGTTGAAGTCAAGCCCCGTGTAGGAGGCCGGATTAAATGTGCGCGTCAGGTATGAGGCGCCGCCCCCGTGACCAGAACTGCACTCCAGGACTTTCTTGCCGCTGATATCGGCCTGAGTCGCGGTCTGGTGGTAAAGCTGAATGCTGTACCGGTTGGGCTCGTCCGATTCGTCGAGCGGCAGGCCCAACGGCGGATCTTCCTCGTAGCCCCAGTTCAGGAATACGACATCATCCTGCTGACCCATCCGGCGAGTCATCATCGGATACCAGTACCGGAAGATTTTCTTGTAAGTCGACGTGGAGCCGATGCGGTAGACCAGACCTACGCCGACTTTGTCCAAGGTCTCAGATCGTAAGGGGCTGCGAACCATCCTGGAAGTATCGCACAGCATCGCATGCGGTGGTTGTGGCATTCCGGTTTAAACGGTGCGACTAAACAACCGCCGCTCGTGAGTTTGACCCACGACTGCGAATGTGTTGTGCGGCAGCGGATTTAGGCTGCGGTGGCCGGGCTGGGTAGGTGGGCGCGCTGGGGCTCGCCGCGATATCGCGACGGCTGACCGTTGAGTTTGCAGATGCGCCACACCAACAACGCCAGGGGATTCATCAACCCGACGTCTTCGCAAAGCATCCGCACGTCGCCGTACATGTCACGCAGTGCCTGGCGCGAGCCGGGTGCATTGAAATACAACTCCTTACGCACCGAGCGCGGAATGTCGAACTGCTTGAAGAAGCCGCGCGTCGGCACGACGATTGCCTGGCACAGCAACCGCATGGCGATCGGCACATACAGCGACAGCACGAATCGGCTGCGCCGCACCATCTGTGGGACGCGCTTGCTGAGGAATTGGTCGGCAAAGGAGATGTGGCGGGCCTCCTCGGCGACGTGGATCGCCGTCACCTTCTCCATGATGGGATGCAGCGAGTTCCGCTCCCGCAACATGTTCTTCTGCATGTGGTGAATTGGCAGCTCACCGGCCAAGACTCCGAAAAAGAACGTGCCCGGCAGCGGCCCGGCGTACAGCGGGATAGCAGGCGATATCCACCGCAGCCAGCGCGGCATGCCCGGGACATTTAGCCCGATGCGGTTCACCATTTTCTGAAACATCATGGCGTGGTTGCACTCTTCGATGGATTCGTGCAGGCAGTAACGGTATTCGGGCGATCCGTTGGGTACCCAGAAGGTGTAGTACATGAGACCGCGGATCAGGATGCTCTCTAACTGTAGAGAAACCTTCGCGGCGTTGGCCTGACGCCACATCCCGATCGCGATCTGCTCATCCAGTGGCTGCGCTTGGTACCAGGGATGCCGTCCCAGCGGATCGGTTGCCGACAGCACCCAGCGTGGGTCGTCCTTGGTGACGGAGAACTCCGGCGCATCCCAGTCGATGTCGGTATAGGGATTGAAGTGACGGCGCACCGATCCCTCGGAGAGGGTGGCAAGGGTCGCAACGTAGTCGGCGTCATCGCCGACGTCCATATTGCGTTTCCACCGCTTGACCGTGCGTATGCCGGCAAGCAGTAACAGCAGGGTCACCAGTAGTACGGCGCCCAGCAGCAAGCAGATATTGCCCAGCACGACCGGCAATCCGAACCCTCCCCTCCGGCTCTGCTCTGCATGCGGTTCTTAGCCACATGCACGTTATGGGTACAGCTGGGTGCTGACTCTACCGAGGCAAGGGTGAAAGGCCTAGCACAGTAGGGCCCTCATTCTCGTGACTATCCTGCTGCCCCCGCACCCCGCGATCACCTTCGGTTGTGCCCTCCAACAGCCATGTTCCATTAGACAGGAAAACGTCCTGGCCGCTGGTTGGCTGCTCGCCTCCATAGGCTACGGGATAAGGTCCGCGAAGTTGAGCAGGGTGCCTTCGACGGCGTCGATGATCGGACCTGCACCCAAGAAGATCGCGAACGGGACCAGTGCAACGTCGGCCGCGATCGGATCACCGATCGCACCAAGGAGGTTGCCCGCCTCCAGTTGGTCCACGAACAAGCTCGCGTCAAAAGCCGGGAGTGTGGTTGTCAGCGCATTGATGGTGTCTGCGATCGGCAGCAGAGCTGCATAGTCAGCTGAAATCGTACTGGCGAGGTCGTTGATGATATCGGCCGGTGGCGAGAGCAGGGTCGCGTCGGAAACCGGGAAACTGCCACCGAGCAGCGCCTGGGTAAGTTCCAACGACGTCGGCTGCAGGGTGTCGATGAGCCCGGATGTATAGGCCGCCTCCACCAGCGGCGACAACGTCGGGTTGTCCAGCAGTGACGGGATTTGGTAATTGTCTGGGTTTTCCAGGTCGGCGATGGCGGCCTGGATGCCTTGCGGAACACCGTTGATTAGAGCGGTCGCGACATCGCCCCAATTGATGTCGCTCGGGAATAGGTCGAAAGGCGTGGCTACATTCGCCGGCCCTTGGCTCCAGCCGTCGGTGATGCTGCCGTAGCCCACGTTCACCAGCACCTGCATGTCCGGTTGCAGCAGGTCAGCGAGGGGATTGCCCACAACAGGGATCAACCGCAGCGGGTCCAACAGCGGCAGATCGTCCACAGGGATCATGTAGTAGTTGGTCAGGGTGTCGCCCGTCGTCTCCAACGGCAGTGCGTTCTGGATCTGCTCGGGGCTTAGATCCAAGTACGTCAGGTGCTCGTAAATCATGCCCGCAAAGGCGTTGAGGTCGGACAGCGGATCGATCGGGTATTGCGGGAAGTCGGCGAAGCCGTCGTACTCCAGCGTGTAAACGTCGGTGGGGTAGAGATTGTCCGGAGTCGGATCGCCGAACGTTATGCCGAAGCTCGGCACGGACACGTCATTCCCAGGAAGATCGAAGCGTTCGAGCAAGCCCCCGTCGGGAGCGGCGGTATCGCCGACCAGGACGAAGTGAACGTCGTCACTCGGGACGCCTTGGTTCTCGAGTTGCTGCATTGTCAGCGAAGAGAGCGCGGAGCTCTGCGAGTAGCCGAAAACCACGACGGGATTTGCGGCGTCCACGTTTCCGCCGCCGATCTGGCCCAGGATCGCGGAGTCCAGAATCTTTGCCCCCTGGGCTTCGGAAGCGTCGGCGGTCAAGCTGTTGACACCGGTGGTCGGATAGAAGCCTTCTGGCGTATCCAGAGCTTGCGGGGAGCCGGTGAAGCCGCGCGGCTCGAGGTAGAGGGTGTCGGCGGCGTTCACGTAGCTTTCCGGTGGTATGGGAATGCCGCTACCGCCCATGACCAACGCAGTGCCGTCGCCGAGTAACGAGTCCGCGGAGTCGCCGCTGGTGAGCCGCACTTCGCGTGCCTGAACGGTAGGTGTGGGTGACGTCACGGTGGGAAACGCGATGAGGATGGCGCCTGCGATGGCGACACGGGCGTTGACGTAGCAACGACGGGGGGCGCAACGCATCCGATTCCTTAGCGGTGTCTGGCTGACTTCGGGACAGTACTCGACCCAACCCGATCCTGTTGGGCATTGTTACAATTGGCCAACCGCTGGCACCTGAGGCCGGCGCACGACGCCCAATCACCACCAGTGTCGTTCACGGCGGGTGGAGCAGAAGGTACCGTTTAGTGCTTATGGGTGAGCAGCAATTCGATGTGATCATCGTGGGGGCGGGTTTCGGCGGAATCGGCGCCGCGATCCAACTCAGCCGCCTGGGTTACGACAACATCCTCATCGTCGACCGCGAAGACGACCTGGGGGGAACGTGGCACGTCAACCACTATCCCGGCCTTTCCGTCGATCAACCCTCGCCCACGTTCTCCTACTGGTTTGAGCCGAACCCGCACTGGTCCCGGATGTATGCCCCAGGCGCCGAACTGAAGAGCTACGCCGTGCATGTGGCCGAAAAGTACGACGTGCGCCGCTACATGCGCTTCAACACCACCGTCGAAGGTGCGAGGTGGGACGAAGACGCCCAAGTCTGGCGGGTTGCGCTTGCCGAAGGCGGGACGCTGAGCACGCAGTTCCTGATCGCCGCGACCGGCTTCCTGTGCCAGCCAAAAACACCGGATATTGCCGGTATCGAGACGTTCAACGGACGTATCATCCACACCGCCGCCTGGGATGACAGCTACTCGCTGACCGGCCGCCGGGCGGCCGTCATCGGAACCGGTTCTACCGGTGTGCAAGTCGTTCCCGAACTGGCCAAGGAAGTCGCTGAGCTGACCGTGTATCAGCGCACCCCGATTTGGGTGCTGCCGAAGTTCGACGTCGTGTTCTTCCCTGCGCTGCAACGGCTTTTCGCCCGGGTGCCACTCACCCAGCGCATCGTGCGCTGGTTCACCGACACCAGCTTGGAATTCGCGATGGTCATCACGATGTGGAAATACCGATACTTCAAACTGGTGAACAAAGCCATCTCGCGGTTCTCGAAGGCTTATCGGCTGATGCTGGTACGCGACAGGGAGCTGTCGCGGAAGCTGAACCCGGACTTCGACTTCGGTTGCAAGCGGCCCACGATCTCCAATTCCTACTACCGGGCATTCACCAAACCTCATGTGCATCTGGAAACCAACGGCATCGATCGGATTGAGCCCGACGGCATCGTCGCAAGCGACGGCAGCAAGCGGTTCGTCGATACCCTGGTCCTCGCGACCGGATTTGACGTGTGGGAGGCCAACCTACCGGCGATCGAGGTGATCGGACGTGAGGGCCGCAACCTCGGAAAGTGGTGGCGCGAAACGCGATTCCAAGCCTACGAAGGCATTTCGATGCCTTACTTCCCGAACTTTTTGTCGATGGCGAGTCCGTACGCGTGGGTGGGGCTGTCGTGGTTCAACACCGTGGAATACCAGATGCGCCACATGGATCGGCTGTTCGGTGAACTCCAGCGGCGCGGTGCTCGCACCTTCGAGGTCACCGAGGAGGCCAACGCCCGCTTCCTGGATCGGATGACCAACCTGCTGGAAGACTCAGCGTTTCAGCTCGGCAGCTGCGCGACCTCGCGATCGTATTGGTTCAGGAACCACACCGGCAAGGGGGAAGCACCGCTTTTCCGCCCGACGTCGGTACGCAGCGCCGTCAAGGAACAGGCGCGATTCCCGTTGTCGGACTATGCGATAGCCTGACGCTGGTCTGGCAGATGTCACTGTGAGGTCGCGATGGTCCTTGTCATGAATTTCGCTGCCACGTAACGCAGTGCGGAAGGCTTCGACGTTTATGGCCCACTGACAGGACGTCGTTCAATCTTTGGCGAAGCAGTACATCCGGTACTCAGCGTCCCCGTTTTCAATGAGCCGGTAGAGCCCAGTACCAGGTACACCGGCGAAACGCCGGCCGAACGGCCGGATGAACGCCGGCAGCTGGCGACCGATCAGCTCCAGTGACCGCTGCGAGTTTTTGTCCAGCGACCGCACCACGTCCGCGTTGATGACGCGTGCCGAAAGTTGGCGCCGTGGCATGTCGGCCAGCGCTCCATCCCAGCCGGAAAATTCGTTGCGGCCGCGGAAATCAGCGTAGAGGAAATGTCCTCCCGGGCGTAGTACGCGCGCCACTTCGCCGAGGAAGCGGGAGAGCTGAGGGTAGGCATGCGAGGCTTCGACGTTGATCACCGCGTCGAAGGATTCGTCCGGGAACGGCAGCTTCTCGCGGCCCGTGACATAGCTGGCGTCGCTACTGCAGTGGATCACCGCGATGACATGAGCCAATAGATCGATGTCGCAGCTTCCGACGAAAAAGCGACGTTCGCCACAGCGGTTGAGAGTGCCAGCAACGTGCGCGTCGTGCCAATGGAGAGTGTGCGCACGCCGGCTCCGAGGTCAAGCCGGCGTCGAACGCTGAAAATATCGACGCAGCAATTCAATAAGGCCGAAACGATAGGATCGCTAGACCGAATATCGGCGCCGGTCACCTATGCCGGTGGCCGGTACACGAACCCTGATCGTGAGGGAGACCGATCATCGTCGGCATTCTGGCCTACAACAGTGGGCGAGTAAACCCCGTGTCGAGCGTCGATGTGCATCTGCCAACCAAGGAGTCTATGCGGAACTCCGGAACATCGGAATTGCGCTCGCCGACAACGAGTTCAGACTTTCTTGACATCGGTGGATCCTTTTACGTGGCGGAGGTCAACCACACCGACATCGGGCAGGTCTGTGCCGGTGCCATCGGACCGCCGCAGATCACCGGCCACATCTTGGTAGTCCCAGACCAAGTCTTCGGCTTCGCGCTTCACCCGCACGACCGCCACAGACAACGCCCCGACGATCCGTCGTAGATGCAGCACAGTGGCGTGGGCGGCCTCGTGGACGACGTCCGTCGCTCGCGTCGATGCAAAATCTGCCCGTCGCCCAGCTTCAGCAAGCATGAGGCCTCCTCGTTGATATGTGGCGTCTGCTGGCACCATTCTTCGGCATCGCGGCGAGGATGTAGCGTGGCGAGCACCGCCGTCATGTGATGCCCAACCGACGCTGAGCACAGTCGGCCATCAGCAAAGAGGCGGATGTTGTAAAATTCCTAGGAATTACCAGAAGGCATCATCCGCGGTACCGGCTATCTGTGGATCGTCGCGATTTGGTCGTTTGGCTTGCAACAGGCAGGCCGTCGTCGAAGTCGTGTTTTGAGGGCGAGCGCCCCCTGGTTCCTGGTTGGACCAGGGACCCGTACGTCAGTTGGGATTTGGGAGGAGAAGTCGATGACCGAAGTCGAAGACCTCGAAGTACACCACGACGGCTACCCGACACATCGGCGCAAAGTCCGCTTTGACTGGTCGAACACGCCGCTGCACTGGGTCCCCGATGACCCCTTCGCCACACACTTTTGGAATGCGCTGCACCTGATACTGCCCGAAGGGGAGCGGGGATTCATCAGGGCCGTCAATGAGGCGGCGCCACTGGTCGACGATCCGGAACTGACGGCACCGATCAAAGCGTTCGTGCAGCAGGAATCCTGGCACGCCTGGGCGCACCAGGTTGTCCTCGATCATCTGGCCGAGCAGGGCATCGACACCAAGCCCTACACCGACAAGTTGCAGGTGTGGTTGTCAGCGGGCACTAATCAGCACCCGGGCTGGCCTACGCGTTTGCAGCGATGGTGGCTCTACCGGCGCCTGGCCGACGTGGCCGCGCTCGAGCACTTCACGGCGGTGCTGGGCCAGTGGTGGATCCAAAACCGCGGCCTGGACTATGCAGGAACCGACCCGGTCATGCTTGATCTGCTGCGCTGGCACGGAGCCGAGGAGGTCGAGCACCGCGCGCTGGTATTCGACGTCTACCAGAATGTGTGCGGGAACTACCCGCTGCGCGCGTTGGCGATGCTGTTCAACGCGCCGGGGTTCTTGTTCGCGTGGCTCGCAGGGGTGCGTTTCTTAATGGCGCACGACCCAACCACCACCGCCAAACCGCGCTTGAGGGACTGGCTACGGGCCGCCCGCCAGTACAAGGTGCCCGGGCCGTGGAATCTGATTGTGATCTGCACGCTGCGCTATCTGCGTCCCAGCCATCATCCCAGCACCGAAGCTTCCACGCAGATGGCGATGGACTACTTGGCCCAGTCGCCGGCTGCGCGGGCTGCCCGCCAGGCAGCCCAAGCCGCTCAGCGGTCCAGATCTGCTGAGAACGACGCATCGGAGAACCCAGCCTAGGAAGGCCAGCGACCGCCTTGAAGTTGTGGAGGAGTTGACAGCGAAAACTCGCCGCCCATGGCCGGACTTGTCGGCCTGTTCTTGGCGGTGCCGCCGAGCTTGCGGCATGACCTGGGCCCGTGGAGTCTGGGGGGGCGGCATCTGCGGTACCGGCGGCGTTTCGACGCTGTCATCGACTCGCTGATCGCCGATGCGCGGGCCGACCCGGCCTTGGCAGAGCGCAGTGACGTGCTTGCGCTGCTGGTGCAGGCCCGCTACGAAAACGGTGAGCCGCTCCCGGATCAGCACATCGCCGACGAGATGCTGACCTTGCTGGTCTCCGGTCACGAGACAACCGCCGGATCATTGGCCTGGGCAGTGGAGCGGTTGACCCGCCATCCACAACTGCTGTCGCGGCTGACCGAGGAAGTCGACGCCGGCGGATCCGAATTGCGGCAGGCCACGATCTCGGAAGTGCAGCGCACCCGGCCGGTTCTCGACGCCACCGTGCGGTGCACCAAGACGCGAATCCGGTTGGGGGACTGGGTCATTCCGGAGAACACCAAGCTGATATTGAGTATCCGGCTGATCCATGAATCAGGTGACAGCTTCCCGGAAGCGGCGTCGTTCAACCCGGACCGATTCGTCGGCGGCGTCCCTAAGCCGATGGCGTGGATTCCGTTCGGCGGCGGCGTCAACCGTTGCGTCGGCGCGGCGTTCGCCGACAT
>Ga0209139_10000196_pt1 | contig 19402 bp, 14 predicted proteins | sample BogFormECP14_OM3_FD_188246 | JGI IMG/M metagenome (GOLD analysis project Ga0209139, IMG submission 188246) | Bog forest soil microbial communities from Calvert Island, British Columbia, Canada - ECP14_OM3 (SPAdes) (version 2) | ecosystem: Environmental > Aquatic > Freshwater > Wetlands > Bog ...
GGTGGTGACCACGGTCGGCTGTTCCCAGCTTCCGGCAACGTGCGTTTCGCCGACTTGAAAGGAGGCCAGGCGCGAAACGAAGAAGTTTTCGACGCGTGAATGGGCATAGCCGCCGATCGATGGCAGCGATGTGGCCGCCTGTGCCGCGATGGGAACATCCACCGGCCGCACAAAGTGAGCGCTGAACGCATGGCCCCCTGCATGGAAATGATACGGAATGTCTTTGACAGACTTGGCCATCGGGACACCTCGTGAAATTTAAATCAAATGGGAGCTAATACTTGTTCATTCAGGGTAGAAATTCAACGGTAAACGGCAGTTTGGCGGCCGCATTCCCAAGGTCTGTCTGAGCGGCCGACGGTTGGCCAGAGAGTATCACAAGTTTGTATTTGCCCGGTTGGAGGACCCCGCCCGGAACGTTAATCCGCACATTATTCTTTGCCTGCTCCGCAGAAACCAGCACCGTGAACCGTACCCTGCCAGACTCGTCCTGGACCTGGCAAAGGTAGCCGGTAGGCGAATTGCCAGGCATGTCCACGTCGAGACTGAAGTCCTCCTGAGGGCCAACCTTCACTATTGAGGAAGACGATCCTTCGCCGCGTGCTCCGGCCGGGAGGAGAGAAAAGTACCTAACAGCTTCGGGTGCCGCGGAATGAGACGAAGCTTCCTTCAACCTAGGGATCGTGACGCTGTTCTGATAGGTAATAAAGACGAACAGCGCGGCGAGAACGGGCGCCGCGAACGCAGGCCTCAGCCAGCCAAGCCAACTGCCCCTCGCGGAGGTTGAAGCAGACGCCACGGCCGGAACAAGTGTCCTAGAACCAACACGTTCCGCCGCTTCTTCCTGTGCCACCTGTCGCACGCACTCCATGAAGGCGACGGTAGCCTTGATCTCTTCCGCGCACGAGGCACAGTCGAAATAGTGCTCTTCGTAAGCGGCGTGCTCATCCTTCGGGAGCTTCCCGAGGACGTACTTCTCCGCGGCCTGGAGGCGCACGGCTTCGCTATGGTCCATGTTTGTCATCTTTGTCATCCACCGATGGATAGTGCAGGTAGGGGCCGATTCGTTTCATGCCTCTGCCCCTGGCGATCCCCTCCCGGACAGCCCATCCCTGTCTTTCTCATACAAAACCCTGAACTTATCCTTCGCCCGGTGCAGCAAAACACGGAAATAGTCGCGGTCCACCCCAAACTGCCTGCAGACCTCGTCCTTATCCTTTTCCTCCAGAAAGAAAGCCTGAAGCAGATCGCGGTCCTTCTTGGGCAGTTCTTCGATCACGTGCCGGACCCGCTCCTTCATCTGCTTCGTAATCAGGTAGCCTTCGGTGTCCACCGCTTTGTCGGGCAGTTCCAGGTAGGTATCGTCCCAGGGGCTGGTCTTGGAGTTGGCGCGGTAAAATTCCTGGATGATGTGGTTGCAGGTGCCGTTGACGAAGGCGCCCAGGCGCTCCGGCTCGCGGATTCCGTCCGCCCGCAACTTATTAAAGACGCGAATATAAGTCTCTTGGCGGAGGTCTTCGACGGTTTCCAAGGCGAACATCCTCGCGCGCAATTTGATCCGCAGAAGCTGGTCAAAATACGCGACAAAATGCAGTTCCGTCGAGGGATCTCCCCCGCGGAGGCGCTCCACGTATTCCCTGGTGAATGCGAAGAGTTCCACGTAGCCTCGGTTTTGTTGACGAGAGTATAGCTTTGCCCCCCACCGGGAGCAATCTTTCCCATTTTGAAATGATTCGGTGAAACGAATCGCCAGCCTCCCGCACTATTCGTTTGTAGGAACCCAAAAGCTTGGGAGTCCTGCTGCGAAGGGACGGTTCCCCTGTCCCGCGCGTGTCCCACCAGGGCGCATCCGAGTCGGACCTGGACCCGCGAGGATGCGCCTCCCCCCTAAACGGGGAGGACCACGGAATTCGGAGGCTCCGTGTCACGTTCTATGCAAAACCACAGTCTTTCCTATCCCGTATCGCGTTCGCTTGAGTCGAGTCCCTCGCGCTCAAATCCGCCGGAATGGAACGCCCTCCATTCGAGATCATCGAGTTCGAACGCGCAAACGCCCGGCCTGGCCCAGCTCGGTTCGCGCATCACCGCGCTCAACGTCGAGTTTGTTGCCAAACCAGATGAAGCTCACAAAATCCATTCGGCGCTTCCTGCCGCCATTGACGGTGCGCTCGGCGAAGTCGCCGGCTTCGCGGGTAGCTTCGTGATGATCGCCAACTACGAAGCCCGCCTCGTCACCGTCGTCACGCTTTGGAGCGGCGAAGACCGCATGGAGCGTTGCAACGAAAACCTGCGCTGGGTCCGCGCCCTGCTTGCTCCTTATATGGATCGCTGCCTGCGCGTCCAAACGCTGGCCGCGTACGTGCCCGGCGGCGCGCAAACTTCGCAACGATTCGGGCAGCCGCGCGCCGAAGAGCCGTTCGAGCCATCTCTTCAGGAGGAGCACGCTCTGTGCGTCGCCTGAAACTGCGCGTTGCCTGATGCGCGGCATTTGCTAGAACACCAGCAAACCTTGACCGCCTTCGCAACATCCAACCTTCATGGGGGTTCTATGAAGGGGAGTACTGCGAGCGGCGAGGAGTTTTTGTAGTTTGGTTGGGGGCCATGTCTACGATGTTTGAAGATAAGATTTGCGCGGTGGATTTTTGCGAAAGTTGCGCTGTAGCTTCACTGGCGCAGCAGGATTTTTGTCTCGATCACTTTATCGAGCTTTGCTACGAGAATTTGCAGCGGATTGATCCGCGCGTACAGAAGATGGGGCGCGTGAATCTCGATCCGGCTTCGTTGCGTGCGTTCATCGAAGAATGTTCGCGGCGCGCTCTCGATGTGGCGCTGCATTGCGACGACATCAGTAATTTGGAGCGCGGACGTTTGCTCGACATCCTTTTGTGGGCCGGCGAGCTTTTCCTTCTGTTGCGTATTCCCTCGCGCGGTTTCGCAGATTCCCTCTTAGAGGATCACGATCCGGTTCTCACTCGCTTGGCCGCTCGGCATTCCTAGAATTTAGTCTTTGCCGTTGCCGTCCCCTGCACTGGCCTTCAGTTTCTTCAGTTCCCTTTCGTGATCCAGGTAGCTTTCGCCGTTGGTGATCCACGCTGCGGCGGGCTCATCTTTCAGGTAGTGACCGAACCAGGCGAAGATGCGGCGCTGGTAGTCGATTTGGTTGGGCTTTTTGCGGAGGCCGTGGTCTTCGCCGGCGTATTCGAGGAGGACAACGTTCTTTTTGGCGCGGCGCGCGATGTTGTAAAGCTCGATGCCTTGATGGAAAAAGACCGTGCCGTCGCTGTCGCCGACTTCGATGAGCAGAGGCGTCGTCATATTTTGCACGCCAAAAACGGCGGAGTTACGGATGTAGGCTTGAAGATCCTCGTAGAGAGGGACTTCCATGCGCTGCTGGCCGGTTTCGATGTGATCGGTCTCGGCAATGCCGGAGCTCCAGTGATGATTTCCGTAGTTGCTGACGAGATCGGTGATCGGAGCGCCAGCGACCGCGGCGGCGAAGAAATCGGTGGTATGCGTGGCGAGGTAGACGGAGTCAAAACCGCCCCACGAGTGACCCATCACGCCGACTTTTTTTGGATCGATGATGTTCATCTGGATGACGCGCTTGACGGCGGACGTGACGCAATCGACGACGGAAACACCTGGGTCGCGGGGACGAAAGACGATGTCCGGCTCCAGCATGAAGTAGCCGTGGCTGGTGACGGCGCCCACGTTGTAGTAATTGCGTTCGGACGGCGCGCTGTAATTGTGCAGGCCGTCGGAGAGTTTTTCGTACATGTAGACGACCATGGGATATTTCTTGCTGGGGTCGTAGCCCGCGGGATAGTAGAGCGCGCCTTGCAGGTGCTCGCCGTGGCTGTTTTTGTAGTCGATCAGTTCTTCTTTGCCCCACGCGTAATTGCTCTGGAACGGATTTGTCTTTGTGACTTGCTTCGGATTTTTCAGATCAGGGCCAACGACAAAAGCATTTGGCGATTCCGTGAAGGTTTGCTGGACATACTCGAAGACATCCGCGTCTTTTGCTTTGCCAAGACGGTCGACGCTCTTATCAAGCCAAATGAGGTGCTCCTCAGTGAATTTGCCGGAGGCTGCAGGATTAAGGCGCGCGTAGCCGGACTTTTTGGTCCAGATGCCAAACATGCTGAGGTATATCGGCTTATCGGTGTCGATGAACTCGTCGCGGGAATTTAGCTTTACGTAGCGGTGGCGGACCTGGTCGGCGGCACCATCGGTTAGCTTTGTGGCGTGAGAGCCGTCTGGCGAAACCTGCCATAGATCGAATTTGTCGTAGAGGATGATGCTGGCGTCGTCCTTGGTCCAACCGGCGAAGCCGAAGGCGGGTTTCTGCTTGATGGTGTAGTCGGCTTCGAGATCGGCAAATGCTGTGGGGACCGTTTTCGTAATGTTGACGACTGCGCGCGTGGAGGTATTCACGGTCCAATAGTTGTTGTCGTGGAAGTAGAGCAGGTAATGGCCGGCGGGACTGCCTTCGAGATAGTAGTCGTCGTTGAGGCGGTCCTGAATTTTTGTGCGGTTGCCAGTAGCGAGGTCGACGAAATAAACATCAGCGGCTGGACGGCCGATGCTGCGCTCCATCGCGTAGGCGGACCAGTTGGCGGCGTAGGCGGTTTGCTGGTGCTTGAAAGGAATGATTTCTTCCTCAAGATCCTTGCCTAGTGGGACAAGCTGTCCGCTCTGCAAATGCCACGCACAGAGAATGTTCTTCTGGCGGTCATTTTTGGCATTGAGCTTCTGCTTGGGCATAACTTCGGTGTCCCGGGCATTCCAAATGGCTACGGTTGGAGGATCGTCGGAATCCTTTGGCTTTTCTTTATCCTTGGCGTCTTTGTCTTTCGCCGAGTCGGCTTTTGCAGCGTCACCGCTCTTCTCTTTCTCGGATTTTTTTGTCTCCGCGATTTTCTCTTCCCATTTGGCCATGCCTACGAAAACTGTATCGCCGTCTTCGGACCAGGTTGGTTTGTGAAACGAGACGGTGCGCATGCCTGCGGGAAACTTCGCGTCGGCGGTGGGATCGTAACTGTGGCTGGATTCGGAAGCGTCGCCTACATGTGTCCACGCTAGAAGGATCTGTGTTGTGCTTTCGCGGTGGTCATCGGATTTCGAGCGCAGGACGGCGAGATCGGCGCCGTCTTTGCGCCACGCCAGGCCCCTGTAAACGGAAGAGGACGAATCGAGGACACGAACCGAGGCGTTTTCGGAGTTGAAGAGCTGCACGCCGTTACCGGTTTTGTCTTCGGAGTTGATCGACATGGCGAGGAGGGTGCCGCGCTTCGGAAGATCCTGCCACGCAAATTCAGAAACGTTGCCGAAGGACGTGTCATGTCCGCTGGAGAGTTGGCGGAGGAGCAGCGTGGCGCCAGGCGTGTCTTCGCTTTCGTTTGCGCTGGCGTCGGGCACATCTTTTTTCTCGGGGGCGTAGCGGCACATGGCGAGGTAGGCCCCCGTGGGGCTGAAGGAGAACGACTCGATGGCATCGAGGACAATTTGTTCGCTGGTCGAAAGATTGATGAGGCCGAGCTTTCTCTGGATGGGCTTTTTGTCTTTGCGCATTTTTTCTTCCTGCGCTTCGGAGTAGCCGATGGCGTAGGCGACCCAGTGCGAATCGGAAGAAAAAACCGGTTGCGTGCCGAATGCGGCGGTCTTGGTGGTGCCGTCAGCGATGTTGGTAACACGCAGTTCATTTTCGCGATTGGAGCGATTGATGGAGTAGGCGAGCCACTTGCCGTCAGGCGAGAGTCCGCCGAATTCGCGGGGCACGGCGAGGGATTCCCACTGCCCGTAGTCGGCAGGCTGCGCGGGGGATTTGGTTTGCGCGTGGAGCGCGGGAATGCAGAAACCGAATGACAGAATGAGTGCTGGGACTAGTCGTCGCATCGCGAGCCTTCCTTGGCGCCCGAAAGAGCCGAATTGGGCACGCGAATTGTGCCTGCGATGGCAGGCCCGCGCAAGGGCAGCCGACGACGGGAGTTTGCGTTGATTCCAAGGCTAGACAAAAACACCCCCAGGTATTTGTAACGTGATGAAAAGAAAGGTTTTGCTGAAATAGGCGTTTGTAAGAAGCTGAAAATACAGGGGATATAATGTGAACGTTTGCTCGTTTCTACACGCTCGAGAGCGGGGATGCCGCGGTGCTTGCTTTCGTTGGGGGCTGTGGAGGAGGCGGTAAAGTGGGGTTTTAACACAGAGAGCACAGAGTTCACGGAGACTTTGGGGATATCAGGGCCGCCCGGGAAGAACTTGCGGTTTGGCGAGGCGGACTGCGCGCTAAACATGGAGTATGGTAGCAGAAAGCTATTCCTATTGTCACTATATTTATTTATACTTGCGGTACTCATTCGAACGACGGGCGGAACTTTCGACAACGAAGGTTCCATAGACATGTATGCACACATGTGCATATACTGAGATTGCGAGTTGAGGCCGTGAGTTACGAGTGGGATCCCGCAAAGGCACGGGCAAATTTCGTCAGGCATGGAGTCCAGTTCGCCGAGGCGTCGACAGTGTTCGAGGACGAGCTGGCGCTGACAACGCGTGACCCGTTCTCGGAGGACGAGGAGCGATTGATCAGCCTTGGCAATAGCGACGTGGGTCGTCTGTTGGTAGTGGTCTACACCTGGCCGAGCGACAAGATACGTTTGATTTCTGCGCGACCGGCTACCCCGAGAGAGAGGGAACAATATGAAGAACACCATGAAGCGTGAATACGATTTTGGTAAGGCGCGGCGGGGGGCTGTGGTTCCGGTGCCTAGGGGGAAGACGCGGATCACAATTCGGCTTGATGATGAAATCCTGGCCTGGTTTCGGGAGCAGGCGGAGCAAGCTGGCGGCGGGAACTACCAGACGTTGATCAACGAAGTGTTACGGGAACATATGAAGCGGGCGCGGGAACCTTTGGAGAAGACGCTTCGGCGGGTGATACGGGAAGAGTTGGGTAGGGCTTCTTAGATTGGACGAGGGACAGGACATGAGGACGGGTTGAAGCCCGCCCGACATTGGAAGACAACAGCCGGCGGGGTAAACCCGCCGCTACGTCGTGTTTAGTCGGCGGAGGAGTTGGCGGCAGGGTGGCGGGTGCGGGTGAAGAGGCGGCGGGCGGACGCGGTCCAGGAGAGGGACTCGAATTCGGCCAGGTAGGAATAGGCTACTGGGACGACCAGCAGTGTTAGGAGCAGGCAGAGGGTTTGGCCGCCGATGATGGTTACGGCGATGGAGGCGCGTTGTTCGGAGCCGGCGCCTATGCCGAGGGCAACCGGGATTAGACCGGCGATGATCGAGAGCGTCGTCATTAGGATGGGGCGGAGGCGCACGCGGTTGGCTTCGAGGATGGCTTCGCGGGCGGGCATGCCGGTGGCGCGAAGGCGGTTGGTGTAGTCGACCTGCAGGATTCCGTTTTTCTTTACGATTCCCAACAACAAGAACATTCCGAGGGCACTCCAGAGGCTTAGCGCCCGGCCGGTGATCCAGAGGGAGAAGAGTGCGAAGGGGATGCTCAGGGGGAGAGTGAGCATGATGATGAAGGGGTGGGAGAAGCTTTCGAATTGGGCAGCTAAGACCATATACATGAAGATGGACGCGAGCAACATCGCGAGGAGGAGATTCCAAGTGGTTTCTTCAAGGACTTTGACCTGGCCGGTGAAACGGTAGGAGTAGCCAGCAGGTAGACCGATTTGTTTGATGGAGTCCACGGTGTGAGCGGCGGCGAGGTCTAGCGGATAGCCGCTCGCGACGTTGGCGTAGACCGTAACTTCGAATTCGCGGTTGTAGCGCCAGAGCGTGGCGGGACCTGCGCCACGGATAATTGTCGCGACATTTTCGAGGCGGACTTGGCCTAATTTGCTGCTGGGGACCATCATTTGGGCTAGGACGTCGGGGTTGTCGCGCTGGCGTTCGAGCAGTTGCATGATCACCGGGTATTGCTCGGAGCCTTCTTTGAAGCGGGTGATTTCGTCTTCGCCGGAGTAGAAGAGGCGGACGGCGTCGCTGACGTCGGTCATGCGTACTCCAATGTCCGCGGCGCGCTGGCGGTCGACTTTTACCTGGAGTTCGGGCGTATTGAGGTTGAGGCTGGGGTTGACGTCGACGAGTTCGGGGTACTTCATCATCAACGTTGCGACTTTTTTGCTGATGTCGGCTAGTTGGTTCAGTTCGGGACCGCGGATTACCGCGCCGATGGGAAAGTAGGTTTCGCCGCCGAAGACGGAGGGGAGGCGGACGTTCGAAACCATGTTGCGATAGCCCGCCAGAATTCCGCGAATTTCGGTGGCCATTTGTTCGTGGCTGCGTTTTCTTTCGCTACGGGGAACGAGACCGACGAATAGGTGGGCGTGGTTTGTGGGGCCGTGGGTGAAGGATTGTACGAAGGCGACCTCGGGAAGCGCGGCTACGCGCTCTGCGATTTCCTGGGCGCGCTGCGTGGTTTTAGACAGGCTCGTGCCTTCGGGGAGGGTGAAGGAACTGATGAGTTCGGATTGATCGTCGGAGGGAATCCAATCGCGGCCGACGAGATGATAAAGGCCAAATGTAGAGAGGAACGTCAGCACGCAAATTAATATGATGATCCCGCGATGGACCAGCGACCATTGCAAGAGTTTTAGATAGGATTGCTCGACCCAGTGCATAAGGCCCGATTCGTGGGCCTTTTTTTCTTTTTCGCTGACTTTGAGGAGGCGCGAACTCATCATCGGCGTGAGCGTGAAAGCTACGAGGAGCGACACCATGATGGCCATGGCCATCGTCCAGCCGAAGGAGTTGACGTATTTGCGGGCGTAGCCGTTCATGAAGGCGATGGGAAGGAAAATAATTACCAGAGAAAGCGTGGTGGCCATGACGGCGAGGCCGATTTCCTGCGTGGCTTTGATGGCGGCGTTTTTGCGGTCTTCGCCTTTTTCTTCCATGAACCGGACGATGTTTTCGAGGACGATGATGGCGTCGTCGATGACGATACCTACGGCAAGGGTTAGCGCGAGGAGCGTCATGTTGTTGAGGGAGAAGTCCATGCCGCGCATGAGCGTGAAGGTGGCGATGATGCTGGCTGGGATGGCAACGGCGGCGATGATGACGGCGCGCCAATTGCGCATGAAGAGAAGAACGATGGCGCTGGCGAGGATGCTGCCGAGAATGAGGTGTTCGAGAAGCGAGTGGACGCTGGCTTTGATGAAGTCGGAGATGTCGTGAATGACGAGGAGTTGCACGCCGGGCGGGAGTTGAGCGCGGAGGTCATCGAGTTTGGCTTTTACGTTGTCGGCGACTTGAACTGTGTTGGTGCCCGATTGCCGAAGGACCTGGATGCTGACAACGTCCTGGCCGGGGATGCCTTTGCGGAAGAGGGCGGACCAGGTGCGGAGTTCTTGCGCGCCGTCTTCCACTTGGGCCACATCGCGGATGCGGACCTGAGCGCCGCCGCGCGTGCCTACTACAATTTCGCCGAATTGGTCGGCGGAGGTGACGCGGCCTAGGGTGCGAAGGCCGAGTTCCTGCGGGCCGGTGATCATGCGGCCGCCGGGAGCTTCGATGTTTTCGCGCTGGAGGGCGTCGCGGACGTCGAGTACGGTGAAATTGTGCGCGGTGAGTTTTTGCGCGTCGAGGAGGACGCGAATTTGGCGGGCCTGGCCCCCGTTGAGTTCGACACTGCCAACGCCGTCGACAGTCTGGATGGCGCGGCGGATTTGTTTGTCGGCGATTTCGGTTAGTTCGCGGCGGCTGATGGGGCCGCTGACTAACAGCGTAAGAATTGGATCGGATTGAGGATCTTGTTTGGTGATGACGGGAGGGAGAGTGTCGCGGGGGAGACGATTGACGGCAGCCGCTACTTTTTCGCGGATGTCTTGGGCGGCGCCGTCGATGTCGCGTTCGAGGACGAATGTGCAGGTGATGTCGGCGTAGCCTTCGCTGGCGTAGACGGTGATTTCGTCGATACCGCTGACCGAGGAGATGGCGTCTTCGAGAGGAAGGACCACGCCGGTGACGACTTCTTCGGGAGTGGCCCCGGGGAGTTGAACTTCGACGTTGACAGTGGCGGGATCGGCTTTGGGAAAGAGGTCGACGGCGAGGCCGCGATAGGAGAAGACGCCGAGGGTGACCAGGAATGCGATGAGCATCACGGTGAAGACGGGATACTTAACGCATGTTTCGGCTAGCTTCATGGCGTGTGTTTGCCTGCGTTGGCGATTATTTCAGCGCCGGAATGTTCCCTTCGGGTTGTTCTTGAACGGTCGCGCCGTCGTGGAGGTCTCCGGAAACGGCTACGGCTACGCGATCGCCGGGTTTTAGGCCTTCGGCGACTTCGAAACGTTTGCCACGATTATCTTCGGTTTGTCCGGCGGGGCGGATCTGATGTTCGGAGACGCGATTGCCGTTGAGAAGAAAAACTTTGTAAACGCCGTAGCGATAATTGACCGCGGCTTCGGGGAGGAAGATGGTTTTTTCTTCTTTTTCGCTGGGGATGGAGGCTTGGACGAAAAAGCCGGGCTTGAGGCGGCCATCGGCGTTGGCGAGAAGCGCTTCAGCCTCGAAGGTCCGCGAGTCTTGCGCGACGGCGGGATTGATGCGGGAGACGCGGCCGTGGAAGGTTTCGCCGGGGAAGGCTTCGACTTGCAGGTCGACGGGGGCGCCGTCTTTGACAGACCCGGCCCAGCGTTCGGGGACGGCCAGGCGGGCACGGAGCGTGTCAGTGCGAACGAGGACCATGACCGGGCCTTGTACGCGAAGATATTCGCCTGGGTGGACGTCGCGCGTTTTGATGGAGCCGGGGAAGGGAGCACGGATGGTTGCATCTCTCAACTTTTTCTCGGCCAGATTTTCGCTGGCTTCGCTGGAGACGAGGAGTGCTTTGAGGCGGTCGACTTCTTGCAGGGCTACCGTGTAGCCGGCTTGAGTGCTTTGGAAGCGGCTGGCGGCTTCGTCCAATTGTTGTTGAGAGATGAGTTTGCCTTTGAACATTTCCTGGGCACGGCCGTATTTGCGTTCGGCGTCGAAGAGATCGGCGGCGGCACGTTGGACGGCGGCTAGTTTTTGTGGGTCGGAGGGAGGCGGATCGTTGGGGCCGATGCCGAGCTGGGCGCGAACTTGGGTGACTAGGCCGCGCTGGCGATCGACTTCATATTGGAGTTCTTGAGGATCGATGAGGATGAGTGGCTGGCCCTCTTTGACGTTGTCGCCGACATCGGCGAGGACTTGGGAGACGCGGCCTTCGACTTGGGCGCTGAGCATGCTTTCTTCGAGGGCGAAGAGCGACCCGGAGGCTTGCACCCGGCGTTGGGCGGTTTCTTCAGCGACAGTATAAACGTGAACGGGCGTGGGGTGAGAGGCATCGCCGAGTACGGTGGTGGAGACGGACTTGGAACAGCCGTATAGCAGGAGTGCGGCGAAGGCGGCTGCGCCCGCCAAGGATTGGAACTTTTTCATAGAATTACTTGGGGAGCTGTCCGTCCGTGTGCGTCTGTAGGTACTTCCCTGACCACGCTCAGGACACACTATGACCGTCATCTCCTGCTTGCCTTTAGGACGCACGAAGCTATCACAACGTTTCGCGATAAGGAGTTAATTTCCGGGAGAAACATTCGTTGCAATTATGACGCGGAGCGGAGCGAGAATCCAGCATGGCACGAATCCCCCGACGGATGCTCTTGAGCGCCGGAGTGGATTGTTTCGTGAATGCGTCCCCTTCTGCAGAGTCGTGCGAAGACAGGGCATCTAGCGAAGCACTTACATTCGGAGTACACTGGCGCCACTCTTGTGCTCGGGAGGGCTAATGCCCAAGTTCTTCCGGTTGACAGGATTTGCCTCTGTGTTTTTGTTGGCGTGGGGTTTGCGCCTTTCGGCGCAGGACCTGGCGGTGCGCGTCGAGGCGGTGCGGTTGATGGAGCGCGCCAACGCAGTAAGCCTGCCGACTCACCGGATTCGCAATCACAAAGAAGAGATTACGTTTCGAGCTTACCGGCTGGATGGGACGACGATCGACGGGCGCGGCGATAACATCATTGCGGGAGATATCGAGCGGTATGAAGTGACTTTCGGCGACTTCCACAGTATCAGTATTCATTTTCCCGACAGGATCGTGCAGAACAACTCGCCACCCTCTCCGGCGGAAACTTTGGAACTGGAAAAGCTGACGCCGCTGCTGATCGGACATTTCGACAAGTCGGACGTGATTCGTTCCATCACGCCGGCGACTCTTAGCGGGCGGGCTGCAAAGTGTGTGCAGTTCGAAACGATCAACGGACGAACGCAGCAACCTGCCAATGAGATCTGCTTCGACGATGAATTCGGCACCCTCGTTCGATGGAACGTGGCGGAAGATCTGATCGAAGACACCGACTATGTTTCTTTCGAAGGCGTTTTGATGCCGCAGACGATTCGGCACTACATCAACGGTAAGTTGCGCATGGAAGTACATCAGACGTTCAGCGTGATCGAGGAGCCGATCGATTGGGCGGCGCTGACACCGCCCGATGCGCACACGTTGCGGAGCTGCCATGACTACCGGCGGCCGGCCATTCAATCCGCGCCCCAGCCTGCGGACGCGGGACCGGGGCCGTGGAGGTACACGGCGCGATTGGGCCTGACGGGCGCGTGCAGCAGCCGACGGTGCTTCCGCGGGGAAGACCCGACCTTGAGAAGCGCGCGATTGAGATTGTCTCCTCGTGGGTCTTTTCGGCTCCTCTATGCAATGGAAAGGCAACCATTGTTGCGGCTGATCTGGTGGTTCATTTTGCGATGCAATAACGCTGCGATGTAAGAAGAGGCTGAATGGCTCTGCCCTAAGCCGATCCTGGCCGGCCGTTATCTCTTGGGAGTGGTGGCCTCGGGTGGGGCTTCCACGGTGACGTCGATGTCGGCGCCCTTTTTCAGGCTGACGGGATTGCCGTCCGCGTCGTGCAGGGTGTTCTCAACGCGAATCTCTCTGTACAGTTCGTCGGCGCCTTCGATGGAGATCTGAACTTTTTCCGGCTCGTCTGGATTGTTTGACCGGATGATTTTTTCGACGACGCCAGGAAGCGTGATGGTGGCCTTGTCTCCGGATTCGGACTTGTCATTCAAATGGCCGTTCATGTGGGGTCCTCCGTAGTTTTTGGTAAAAGCGCCCAACAGTACAACCCGTGAGAATTCCGCTCGAAGAAACTCTGAAACTCTATCACACCGGCACGGCGCATGAACGATGGAACGCCAGTGTTGCCATATCGGCGATGCCAGGGGCGTCGCTTCAAGAGTCGCACCGGCACAATGGCGTTCGATCTTGAACGATGCTCATCCGCTCTTCCTGTGTTTGAAAAACTCGACTTGTTTAAGGCGTTTTTCCGCCTCCCTCTTGGTTCTGTAGGGCCCTCCTAGATTTTTGCCCTTCTCGGAAAGCACACGGTAACCGCCCGAGACTTTTTTTATCACGGCAAACCTCCGGGGCTTGCATCGGGTTATTCGGGGCTCTGTCCAACCGTGCCAAGTTGGAAATGGAATCGCATAAATTATCCCTACGAGGAGTTCTTAGGGAAATACAGAGTTTCCTTCACGCTCGTGATTCTCAACCTGTAGGGCATCCCGGCGAGATTCGACAGTCGCTGAAGACGGCGTTGAGGCGGGCGGACCTCTCTAGCGTGAGATTCCCTTGCGTGAGTCGGCCCCGACCAAGCGAACACTTTAGACACGTCAGCTAGTTGGGGCGGCCTTGAGAACGCTGTTCGGCGCCGAGAATCGGCAGAGAATCCGTGGCCGGAGCGCTCTCGTCGAGATCGTCGGAGAATTTCTTATCGGGCCGCTCGACCAGCGGAATTTCCACCATGATCACCGTGCCGGAATCTTCGCCGGGTTCGATGCGCAACGTTCCGCCCACTTCCCGAACGCGCTCGCGCATTCCGCCGAGACCAACTCCCATGCCGCTGCCACGGTCGCGAAACGCACGAATGCGTTCGACGGGGATGCCCAATCCGTAGTCGCGAATGACCAGCGAAACCGTGTGCTGGTCGTGCGAAATGTCGACGTCGACGCGTTTGCTTTGCGAATGGCGATGAACGTTGGTGAGGCCTTCCTGCAGAATGCGGAATAAGGCGGTCTCGATTTCGTTGAGGAATCTGGGAATGACGCGGGGCATATTGAGTTTGGCTTCAATGCCGCTGCGGCTGCTAAACCCTTCGACGTACCAGCGGACCGCAGAGCCCAGACCGTTTTCGTCGAGCAGAGGGGGATGCAAGAGGTGAGACAGAGTGCGCGTCTCGGAGACACACTGCTCAACCATTTCGCGGGACTGCTCGAGTAGCGTTTGGGCGGCGGGGTCGGTGAGGGTACGAAGGCAGCCGTCGATGCAGATTTTGAGCATAGCGAGGTATTGACCGAGGCTATCGTGAAGGTCTCTGGCCATTCTGCGCCGCTCTTCATCCTGCACTTGCAGGATGCGGCCGCTCAATCTGCGAGCGGTTTCTTCGGCCTGTTTTTGCTGGGTCATGTCGGAATTGATTTCGAGCCAGCCGATGACTTCGCCGTTCTCACCGTATTTGCAGGTCCAGCGGCTGTGAACGGTCATGCGCAGGCCGTAGCGGGTGGTCTGGACAAGTTCGCCTTCCCATCTGCCATCGCGGCGCAAGATCGTGTGCAAATCGGCGAGGGGAACCGGAAATTGGGTCTGCAAAAGTTGTGAAGCATTTCGTCCAACGACGTCGGCCTGCTTCCAGCCGTACAGGCGTTCGGCGCCGCGATTCCAATAAGAAATGGATTTGTCCAAACCGCACGTGAAGGCAGCATCGTTGACCAGGTCGAGAAGTTCGGCCTGCGTGGTGGCTTCCGAGAGGCGCTCCTGAAGCTCGACGCGATGGCCGCGGACCTGTTCTTCGAGCTCATCGCGCCCGCGGCGCAGGCGTTCTTCGGCAATTTTTCTGTCGGTGATGTCCTGCGCGGCGCCTAGATCGCGGTAGGGCTCGCCCGAGTCGTCACAGAAGAAACGGCCTTTGACCTCGACCCAGCGGATTTTGCCATCCGGCAGCAACACGCGATATTCGAAGCCGTAGGCTTCGCGGGCAGCGCGCGCGGCATGCCACATCTGCGAGACCCTTTCGTAATCCGCGGGATGCAGCTGTTTTTGCCAGGACTCCCAACTCGCCTCGCATTCGCCCGGTTCATATCCAAACAAGGAGTACAGAACGGATGACCAAAACATCTTTTCCGTTCGTAGATTTCTATCCCAAGTGCCGATGCGGCCGAGTTCCAAGGCCACAGTTAAGCGATTTTCAGACTCGCGGCGGCGTTGGCTGGATTCGACGTGGGCTTTGACGCGCGAGAGAAGTTCGCGCGAGCTAAACGGCTTGATCAGGTAATCGTCGGCTCCAGAGCCCAAACCCTGAATGCGGAATTCCTCGCCCGCGCGCGCGGATAGAAGAATGACGGGGATGCTGTTGGTTGAGGCGTTTTCGCGAACAGCACGGAGCAGACCGATGCCATCGAGTTTGGGCATCATGACGTCGCTCAGGATGAGGTCGGGCTCGAAGGTTTGGATAATTTCGAGGGCGGCGTGTCCATCGCCGACGGCTTGTACGGAATACCCTTGGTCGGTTAAGAGGCGCTGCAAGTAATTGCGCATGTCGGCGTTGTCTTCGGCCAGAAGAACGCGAGGCTGGATACCGAATTCGTTTCCGCTGGGAGCGAATTCCGCCGACGGTGCGCGGACGTCTTTGGCACCGGAAATGGAAATGCCTTCGGGTAACCAAGCGAGGGCTTCTTCAACATACGCCTCAGTGGTGGCGCGAGCCGGGGCGGTTCTTTGATTTTGACTGTGGTCGATGCGGGCTTCGGGGAGGTGCGCATTGCCAAGTGGAATCGAAACGATGAAGCGGCTTCCTTTTTCCAGTTCGCTTTCGGCGTGAATCGTGCCGCCGTGGAGTTTCACTAATTCCTGGACGAGCGCCAAACCGATTCCCGTTCCTTCATGAGTGCGACCGTGGGTGCCTTCAACGCGATGAAAACGCTCAAAAATGCGCGGCATTTCGGATTTGGGAATGCCGGCGCCAGAGTCTTCGACGGACAGCTCGGCGTGGCCATCTACGGGTCTGAGACAAACTGTAATTTTTCCCGCGAGAGTGAATTTGAAGGCGTTGGAGACCAGGTTCAGGACGATCTTTTCCCACATTTGCGGATCTACGTACGCAGTCGCTCCGAGGTCTTCACATTGGACGTCGAATTGAAGACCTGCTTTCTCGATGGCAGAACCGAAGACGCTGGCGATTTCGGCGGTTGTGGTGGCCAGGTCGACGGGACGGTAGGTTGCCTGGACGCGGTCCGCTTCCATGCGGGAAAAATCGAGAAGAGTGTTCACAAGTTTCAGGAGGCGGAGGGCGTTCCGGTGGGCGAGTTCGATTCCCTCGCGGCGGACGGTTATGGAGTCGTCGCCGTGGGAGAGGAGGTCCTCCAGAGGGCCAAGTATGAGGGTGAGAGGCGTCCTAAGTTCGTGGCTAATGTTGCTGAAGAATGCGGTTTTGGCGCGGTCGAGGGCGGCCAGCGAATCGGCGCGGCGGCGTTCCGCGTCGGAGAGGCGCGCGTCGGCGACGCTCTTGGCGATTTGACCGGCCACGAGTTCGAGAAAGCCGCGATAGTGCTCGTCGATCTTCTTGTGGCGGTTTACGCCCGCCACGAGCACGCCGATTCCGGATTCCTGGCCGGTTTGTTCGATGGGTAGCAGGATCAAGTCTTTCGGGCTCACGCCCCAGAAACCGCCGGGCAAGGAGATTCCGAATTCTTCGAGCTTGTTGAACTCGACGGGCTGACCGCATTTCAGAACCTGACGAATGAGATCGGCGATGCGATCGGTGCCGCTGAGGGACACTTCGTCCAGGAGGAACCCGTCATTCGAGGAGATTCCAGCGGAGGCAACGGCGTGGGCGGCCGTGCCGTCGTCGCTAAATTTGTAGAGAACGGCAAAGGGAATGTCGTAGGGATTTCCACTTAGCGCTTTGGCGGCAAATTCCCACGCTTCGGTTTCATTTTTTGCATCGACGCTGCGAGCCGCAAGGTCACGCAGTGTGAGGAGACGACGCTGGCTGATGACTTCGTCGGTTGTTTCGGAGACCGGTGTAATCACACCGACGACTTGCCCGTGCTCATCGCGAATAGGGGTGTAAGAAAATGTGTGGTAGGTCTCTTCTGGGTAGCCGTTGCGTTCGAGGAGAAGGAGGAGGTCGGCGGACCAAGTGGCTTCGCCGGTTACTAAAACGTGATGGAGCATGGGGCCGATGACGTCCCATATTTCGGGATAGACTTCGCGGCCGGGACGGCCCAAAGCACGGGGATGTTTCTCACCAAGAGTGCGGCAGTAAGAATCGTTGTAGAGCATGATCAGTTCAGGTCCCCACCAGACGATCAGGTCGAATCGGGAACTGATGCAGATGCCGGCGGTGACTTTGAGACTCTGAGGCCAGTCCTCGAGCGGTCCGAGGGGACTATCTCGCCAGTCTTTCGAGCGCATGAGCGTGCCCATCGCTCCGCCTCCGACAAGCCAGGGAATGGCAATCGGAGGTTGTTCGTTCGGGCGCGACAGCGTCGGGGCCAAAAGCGAATCGGGGGAGAGCGTTCGGCTGCTAACCCTTTCAATGGTTGTCAGCAAGTCTCGCGACAGATCGGACTTGGCGACGTAAGCTGCGGCCCCAGCGCCCTCGGCTTGCTGGCGCGTAATTTCCGGGTCGTTCTGGCTGATGATGATGATCTGAGCTTCGGGGAGTTCCTGATGAATGATCCTGGCGGATTCGGTCCCGCTCATCTCCGGCATGGTGACATCCATGAGAATTACGTCGGGACGGAGGGCCTTGGCTCGTTCGATGGCGGCGCGTCCATCGGCAGCCTCCCCGCAAATCTCCCATTCCGGGCGGGAGGAAAGTAAGGAGCGAAGCCCGCGGCGGATGACCTCGTGGTCATCCACAATGAGTATGCGCAATGGTTTCATGAGTTTAGAAATGAAAAAGCCAAGGGCCGTACCAACCGGTTCCTCCATGGAATGGAAACAATCGGTCCGCCTTTTTTCGAAGGGCTAGTCGAGCACGCGCACCCCTCGAAGTCCATACAGGATTAGCTGTATGCCTCGCTTTGGCATGCTTGCCAGGGCGATAAGCCGGAACACCTGATTCAGTTGATTCGCAAAAAGCATCTCTTTTAGAGTTGCAAGATCCCTAGACGCCTCAGCGTCCGGAAACTTCAGTTAGGTTGCGAAGACGCTGCACTGTGGTTTGATCGATTTGTTTCGATTGAAGGCGCCAACGCCAGTTCCCTTTCGCTACGCCTGGCATGTTCATTCTGGCTTTCGAGCCGAGCCCCAGCACGTCTTGCATGGGAATGATCGCGATATTCGCGACGGACGTTAGAACTGCCTGAATTAACGACCAGTGGATTTCCCGGCCGTCGCGTTGCAAATAGCACTTCACGCGGTCTAACGTTAAACGGTTGGCCGAGCGATTCGAGCCTCGTGCCGCGCGTTGGAGGGAATTCCACCAGCCGCAAGACGTATCGTTGTCGTGGGTTCCGGTAAAACTCACGAGGTCTCGCACATAGTTGTTCGGACGATTGCTGGCACCGTCACCGAAACCAAATTGCAGAACAGCCATCCCGGGAAGAGCAAAACGGCGACGGAGTTCTTCGACATCTGGAGTTATGACTCCGAGATTCTCGGCCACGAACGGAAGAGTTCCAAGCTCCCTCTGAGCGGCTTCGAACAATCGAGCACCCGGCCCTTTGACCCAGCGGCCTTTTTTGGCTGTCGAGTGACTGGCAGGAATGCTCCAAAAGGCTTCAAATCCGCGAAAATGATCGAGCCGCAACAGATCAAAAGTTTCGAGTGAAGCACGAAATCGATCCATCCACCATTTGAAACCGGTTTTCTTCAGATTGTCCCAACGATAGGTTGGCGTGCCCCAGCGTTGGCCGTCGCGGCTGAAATAGTCCGGGGGGACACCACCCACTGTGCGCGAATTGCCTTTCGAATCGAGATCGAAGAGCTCAGGATTGCACCAAACATCGGCGCTGTCGTGTTCCAGGTAGAACGGTAAATCGCCCATCATCGCGACATCTCGTTCTGCGCAGTATTTTCGGAGAGCGCGCCATTGGCGAAAGAATTCGTACTGGACGAACTTGTGAAAGCGCATGGAGTCCGGGTCGGCCTTGACGCCGGCGTCAAACTGGACCCAGTTCACGCCTCCATTCGCTTCGCGCAAGCTCATGAACAGAGCGAATCGTTCAAGCCACCAGGAATTAGCGCGTTCGAACCGCGAATAGTCGCGTGTTTCCGAGAAGCCCTCGAAGGCTTTTTTCAGAACTGATTCTTTAAACCTGCGAACAGCCGCAAATTCGACGCGCGACGCGGAAAATCGCGGTGCCGATCGCAGGTCTTTCCTGGAAAGATAGCCGCGCTCTACGAGTT
>Ga0209139_10000197_pt1 | contig 19395 bp, 16 predicted proteins | sample BogFormECP14_OM3_FD_188246 | JGI IMG/M metagenome (GOLD analysis project Ga0209139, IMG submission 188246) | Bog forest soil microbial communities from Calvert Island, British Columbia, Canada - ECP14_OM3 (SPAdes) (version 2) | ecosystem: Environmental > Aquatic > Freshwater > Wetlands > Bog ...
AAAAAGGGAGATGAAACATGAAAGCACGCAACGGCAAGAGCACGAAGGACGAACCGCTGTTGAACACGGTGGCGGAGTCGATCGGGGCGGCACTTGGTACGATCGCGGCGAAGGCGGATGCGGCACAAAAGGCGCTGACGCATAACAGCGTGGTGCGGAGCGCAGAGCTCGGGGCGAAAAAGTTCACGCGGAAGACCAAGATAGCCGCGCGAAAGGTTGCCAGCCGCGCGTCGCGTGCGGCTACGAGTGCGAAGAGAAGCAAAGTTGCGAAGGCTGGGCGGCGCGGATTGCGCAGGGCTGCGTCGGCCGTTAAGCGCGTAGCTCGCCGCAAGTAAAGCAGATCGCCAGAGCGGTCATCCTCGGAAGGATGACCCTACATCGCCGGCTATTGTAGATTCGTGAGAGCCGGACGTGAGAATCATCCTTAAAACCTCCGGGTAGTATCGCGCGACAAGATCGATACGATTTTGTCGCGCGAGTGTTTTTGTGTGTTCGGAATCTTGCGACTAACGGAAGTCGGGGTAGATTTCGTCGGCGATCCAGTAGTTTGCTACGAATAGGGCGAAGAGGGTGCCGAGGAGCCAGAGGATCCAGCGGTAGCGTTTCCATGTGGTGGCGAGACCGGAGAGTTGTAGAGGGATGTCGATGAGATAGGCGGCGGAGTAGCAGAGGTTCGCGAGGAACAAGAGGACGCTGAGCATGAGGATGGGAGTGAGAGCCAGGGCGGGGCGGAAGTGGGGCCAGGTGGCAGCCACCCATGAGAGGGCGGCGGCTAGCAGAACCAGGTTGTAGAAGAGGCGGCGCGGTTCCCAGTAGCGGAGGGCGTCGGTGAGGATGGGGCGGACCGGAATACGGCTGGTTGGGGAAGTGGCCAGCGAACGGGATTGGGCGGGGTGCGCGGCTTCCATGGGAGTGACCTCGCTTTCGTTGGTGAGAGATAGGCTGAGTTGAATGGAGTTAGGATAGCACTCAGCTTCCTTCCGTCAAGTACTTGTCATTGTAAAGTGTCATGGCTTTCTCCCGGGGGCGCCCGAGGCGCCGTGAGGCAAGCGACGGCGAGCGGATCAACGTTGCTTATTGGGGCGCAGCCTTCGAGGCTCAGGGTAAACATGTGCGCCCCTACAAGCGGGTTGTGGGCGCGATCTCGACCACTATTGCTGGCTGTGTTGTTGCTGGCGTTCGGGGACCGCGTCTTGCGATTCGTCGGAATCGGATTTAGGTTCGGCGAATTGTTCGTGGCCGGAATCGTCGAGGGCGGGGCGGAAGCGGACGTCGACGGAGAGGCTTTGACCGGCTCGACCTTTATATACGCCGCGGACCGGGGGGACGTCGCCGTAATCGCGGCCGTAGGCTACGCGAATGTGGCGAAGTTCGATGGGTAAGCCTAGCGTAGGATCAAAGCCGAACCAGCCGGCGTTTGGAAGAAAAATTTCTGTCCAGGCGTGCGAAGCTTGGCCTCCGATGACTTCTTCTTGTTTGCTGCCTGCACCGTTGCTGCCGCTGACTAGATAGCCGGAGACGTAGCGGGCCGGCAGACCGCGCATGCGGACAACTCCTATTAGAAGATGAGCGAAATCCTGGCAGACGCCTGCGCGGAGCGCGAGCGAATCGCGCACGGAGGAGTTCACGTGTGTGGCGCCCTTCATGTAGACAAAATTATTGTGGATGAAATCGGAGGCAGTTCGCGCGAAGCCTGCGACGGTGCCATCGCAGGTGGCTTCGGCGATGTTGGAGATTTCGGCTAGCTCGGGGAGATAGGGGACGTAGGCGCTGGGTGCTAGCCAATCGAAATGTTCTTCGTAGAGATCAGGGCGAAGGGCGTCTAGTTCGCTGAGCGGCATGGTGCCTGGTTCGGGCATGGGAGCTTCGTGGACCAGGACTACCGATTCGGCTTCGATTCTCAGTCGGCGATGGTGCGGGAGGATGCTGGTGACGTGAATCCAGTTGCCGTAGCCGTCTTTGTAGGAAGAGCCGCGCGACGTGGGATTGGTGATGAGGCGGAAGGAAAGGCAGCTTTGGCGATCGTCGTGGATGGGGCGGAGGCGGACTTCGTTGTAGCTTTCGTAGACGGGGCCGTCGTAGATGAATTCGGTGGCGTGGAGAAGGTGAAAGCGATTCATGCGACCGCCGCGTAGTAGAAGTAGGTGCGAGCAATGACTTCGCCGATGATGTTGAACTGTTGGATCAGGCCGGTGAGGTATTGGTGGAGACCGTCGTTAAGGATTTCGTCGATCCGGCTGTAGCGGAGGCGCTCGAGGACTTTGCCGGTGAGGCGCTCGGCTTCGTTGGCGTAGGAGCCAGGGGCGGTGTTGCTGATGGCGCGCAAGCCGGCCTGCATTTCTGTTACGCAATAGCGGATGGAGCGCGGGTGCTGGGAGTTGAGGATAAGCATTTCGGCTACGCGGGCTGGCTCGATGGGGGAATGATATTGGCGATGGTAGGCCTCGTAGGCGCCTACGGATTTCAGGACGGCCATCCATTGGTGATTGTCGGCCGTGGCGCCCGTGGATGTTAGCGCTAGGAGATTGCGGTATTGGACATCGATTAAGCGCGCGGTCATTTCGGCGCGCTCGAGGGCCCAACCTACGCGGAGGAATTCCCAGCCTTCATCGTGGGGGAGCGTGGCGTCACTGACGCCGTGGAAGCGATGGCTGCCGAAAATGACGCGTCCGCAGAAACGGTGCGGGCCTGCGGCAATTTCTTCGGCGGGATCGAAGCGGCCTAGCGTGAAGTACAGGCCGTTGAGGTCTTCCCACATTTCGCGGGAGATGCGATCGCGAATGGTGCGGGCGTTTTCGCGGGCTTTCGTGAAGCACTGCATGATGGAGCTGGGGTTGTCAGCGTTGAAGGCCAAGAATTCGAAAACGTTGTGCGCTGTTGGCTCCGAATAAAGCTGGCGGAAGAGCGTTTCTTCTCCAGCCATCGAGAGGATGGGATCCCAGCGGACGCCGTGCGGTTGCTGGATTTGCTCGAGCAGCGTGTAGAACGTCACGTCGAGAATGCGGGCGGTATCTTCGGCGCGTCCGATGTAACGCGCGAGCCAGAAAAGGGAATCGGCGATGCGGGACAGCATGTCAGGAGTCTCCTCGGAGGATCCAGGTGTCTTTGCTGCCGCCGCCTTGCGAGGAGTTGACGACCAAGGAACCGGGTTGCAGGGCGACGCGGGTGAGGCCGCCGGGGACGATGGTGACTTTTTCGCCGTCGTAGAGGCAGTAGGGACGAAGATCAACGTGGCGTCCCGCCATGCATTGGGAGGCGGCGTCGTAAGAGGGGACGACGGAGAGGGGAACGATTGGTTGCGCGATGAAGTTGCGCGGTTCGAAGAGGATTTTTTCGCGGAAGGATTCGATTTCGGCGTGGCTGGCGCAGGGGCCCATTAGCATGCCGTAGCCGCCGGATTCGCCGACGCTTTTCACTACGAGATGGGGAAGATTGGACAGAACGTGGGAGAGATGATCCTTGCGGTCGCAGAGAAACGTTTCTACTGTGCGCAGGATGGGGTCCTGGTCGAGGTAATACTTAATCATTGTGGGGACGTGGGCGTAGATGGCTTTGTCGTCGGCTACGCCGTTGCCGGGAGTGTTAGCGAGGGCGATGTTGCCGGCGCGGTAGGCGCCCATGAGGCCGGGTACTCCGAGCATGGAATCAGAGCGGAAGCAGAGTGGGTCGAGGAAATCATCGTCGACGCGGCGATAGATGACGTCGACGCGTTTCAGGCCGTAGATGGTTTTCATGTAGACGACTACACCGTCGACGATGAGGTCGCGGCCTTCGACTAGTTCGATGCCCATTTGTTGGGCCAGGAAACTGTGTTCGAAATAGGCGCTGTTGTGGATGCCGGGGGTGAGGAGGACGATCTGGGCCTCGGGATCGGTCCGGGGTGAGAGTGTGCGCAGGATGCGGGAAAGTTCGGCGGGATAGTGATTGACCGGGAGCACTTCGTGTTCTTGGAAGGCTTCGGGGAAGGTGCGCGTCATGACGAGGCGATTTTCCAGGACGTAGGAAATGCCACTGGGAGTGCGGACATTGTCTTCCAGGACTAAGAATTCGCCGGTGGAGGAGTCGCGGACCAGGTCGATGCCGCAGACGTGGGTGTAAATGCCGTGGGGGACTTCGAGGCCGATCATTTCGCGGCGGAAGTGCCGGCAGGAATAGACGAGCGGGGCGGGGATTTTGCGGTCCTTGATGATTCGTTGCTTGCCATAAACATCTTGAAGGAAAAGATTAAGGGCTACTACGCGCTGGCTTAGGCCGGCTTCGATGCGCGTCCATTCGGAATTTGGGAGGATGCGAGGGATTAGGTCGAAGGGGAAGAGGCGTTCGGTGCCGCGGCCGTCGCTGTAGACCGTGAAGGTGATGCCTTGGAGGAGAAAGCTGAGGTCGGCGTGTTTGCGGCGTTCTTCGAATTGGGCCGGGGCCATGATGCCGAGGTTTTCGAAGAGGCGGGCGTAGTGGGAACGGGCGTGGCCCTGCGAGGAGAACATCTCGTCGTAGAAAGGGCCTGCTGTGTAGCCAGAGAACAGACCTCGTTCGGAAAGGCACATAGGCGCCGCCGTCATCGGGACACGATACCAATGCTGGGCGTGGAGTGCTCACCAATAAATCGGATTTTGTGTATCGGAAATTTGGTTGGGGGAACGGTTAAGGACTGCTACGCACAGTGAGTTAGCGATTTTGCGGGCCGGACAATGGACACCTTGACCTTCTACATATTGTAGGAGTTTAATGGGCAGGAGTCGGAGGTATGGGCTTGAACCCGAAATCGGACTTGCCGCAGGGGACGCTGGATTTGCTGATATTGAAGGTTGTGGCGCTGGGGCCGGTGCATGGTTATGCGATCGCGCAGAGGTTGGAACTGGTGTCGAAGCATGTGGTGCAAGTGCCGCAGGGGTCGCTTTATCCGGCGTTGCACCGGTTGGAGAACCGCGGGTTACTTTCGGCGGATCGGAAAGAAACCGAGACGGGGCGGGAGGCGAAGTTTTATCGGCTGACAGCTAAGGGGCGTGGGCAGCTGGAGACGGAAGCGGCTAGTTGGGAGCGATTGACGGAGGCCGTGGGGCTCATTCTGAAATTGTCGGAAGGCGGTGCGGAATGAACTGGTGGCAGAGATTAACTCGCCGCAACGAGATGGAAGCGAAACTTGAGAAGGAAATGCGCTTTCATTTGGAGCAGCATGCCGATGACTTGGTCGCTCGGGGCGTTGAGCCAGGGGAAGCGCGGCGGCGGGCACGGATGGCGTTGGGCGGTCCGGAACAGGTGAAGGAAGAGTGCAGAGATGCGCGGGGGACGCGGTGGGTGGAGGATTTTTGGCAGGATTTGCGATTTGCCCTGAGGGCTTTGCGGCAGGAGCCTGGATTCGCGGTTGTCGCGCTTTTGACGCTGGCGCTGGGAGTTGGCGCGACGACGGTGATGTTCACGGTTGTGAATGGCGTTTTGCTCAAGCCGCTGCCTTATCCGGAGCCTGGCAGGCTGGTGGCGATTCACGGAAAGACGGCGGAGTGGAATGTGGAGTTATTCGGCGAGGCGAATGTTGCGTACCCGGATTTTCTGGATTGCGCGAGGACGAGCCAGTCTCTGGAGATGGCTGCTGCGTTGTTTAGCGGAGGAACGGTCAGCGAGCCGGGACAGCCGGAATATGTTGATCTGCGGGAGATTTCGCCGGACCTATTCTCGGTGCTGCAGGTTCCGCTTTTGCACGGCCGGGGTTTCTTGCCAGAAGAAGACAAGATTGGCGGCGCACCTGTTGCCATCCTGGGCTACAGCTTTTGGAAGCGGCACTCGGATGGAATGGCGGACTCTCTTGGCTCGTCGATTACGCTGGATGGAAAACGCTATACGGTGGTGGGCATAGCGCCGGAGGGTTTCCGGCTGTACGGGCAGGAAGCGGACGTGTACTCACCGCTCCGGCAAGACACTGCGCGTTTTTTGCAGAATCGAGAGGCGCATCCGTTGCACGTGCTGGCGAGACTCCGTCCGGGCAGGACGCTGGGTGAAGCGCAGGCCGAACTGGTATTGATTGGGCGGCAACTCGCGGAAGAGTACAAGGACACGAATGCGGGACGCACGTTTACGGTGAACCTCCTTCGTCCCGATGTTGGGGAAGTGCGGTCGATTCTGTGGTTGCTGTTGGGAGCCGTCGGGTTGGTGCTACTTATTGCGTGCGCGAATGTGGCGAGTCTGCTGCTGGCGCGCGCGGTTTCGCGTGAGCGTGAACTTGCCATGCGCGTGGCGTTGGGCGCGACGCGTTGGCGGCTCGTGCGGCAATGTCTGACGGAAAGCGCGGTGCTGGGAATTTGCGGAGGGGCGCTGGGCGTTTTGCTCGCGGGTGTGGGCATTGGGCCGTTCATAGCTTTTTGGCCAGGCGAATTGCCTCGCGCGGAAGAGGTGCAGCTCGACTGGCATGTGCTCCTGTTTGCCGCGGGCATTTCGATCTTGAGCGGCTTGCTCTTTGGCGTGGCACCGGCGCTCGCTCCCTTCAAAGATCTCGAACGGACGCTTCGCGCCGGGATGCGTGGCATCGCGGGAGGCTCACGGCGGTTGCACGGCGTTTTTGTGATTTCGGAGATCGCGCTGGCCATCATACTTTTGGTTTCCGCGGGCATGCTTGGGCGAACGCTGCTGCTTCTTTCGGCGCGCGATCCTGGAGTCGACATTCGGAATGTGCTGGTGGCACGCGTGGCGCTTTCGCCGGCGACGCTTGTTGATCCGGCAAAAACACGGGCGGCGTGGAACGATGTGCTGGAGCGCGCGCGGCGCGTTCCGGGCGTGCAGTCGATTGCCACAGTGGATACGTTTCCGATGCGCGAGGGCGACAATGAACAAGGCTACTGGACCAGCGCCGACATGCCGCCACCGAATAAGTTGCCGTATGCCTTGCTGACGAGCGTGTCGCCGGATTATTTGAAGGTCATGGGAATTCCGTTGCGGCGGGGACGATTCTTCGATGACCACGACGAGCGAACCAGCACGCGGGTCATCGTGATTGATGAAGTGCTGGCGCAGAATGCTTTTGGTTCGCAGGATCCCGTTGGTAAAAAACTGTGGATTCCCGAGATGGGCTACGACTCGAACGTGTTCGACATTGTGGGCGTGGTGGGACATGTTCGTCATTGGGGACTTGCCGGCGACGATCAAGCCAAAATTCGGGCGCAGATTTATTATCCATTTGCGCAGCTTCCGGATAGTTTCCTGCACCGTTGGTCGGAGCTGACGTCGATCGCGGTGCGGACCGAGATTGCTCCTTTGGGCGTAGTCGAAACTTTGCGGAATGAATTAAAGGGAGCTGCTGGCGATCAGGTCCTGTACGAGGTGCGCACGATGGAGCAGCTTGCAAGAGGTTCGCTGGCGCAACAGCGATTTCTCTTATTGTTGTTCGGGATGTTCGCGGGATTGGCTTTAGTGCTTGCGTGTATTGGGATATATGGCGTGCTGGCGTACTTGACGGGGCAGCGGGTTCCGGAAATGGGCGTGCGCAGCGCGCTGGGGGCGAGCGCTGGCGACGTGCTGTGGCTGGTGCTGCGGCAGAGCCTTGAGATGATTCTTATTGGCGTTGCGCTTGGCGCGGCTGGCGCCTTAGCCGCGGGGCGGGTCTTACAGCGACTGGTCGAGGGCATGCAGCCGACGGCGGCGTCGAGTTTCGCCGTAATGATTCCATTGCTGATTGGTGTTGCGCTGTTGGCGAGCTTTGTGCCCGCGCGGCGTGCGAGCCGGGTCGATCCGGTGATTGCGCTCCGGCAAGACTAGCCGACCTTCACGAATTTCACGCGACGAGCGGTATACGCTTGCGTGCCGCTGCGTTCAGGTTCCATTCCGAACACGAAATAGAATGAATCCCGCCACGCGTATTCCTTGCGTGGGCCGGAGCTTGCCAATATACTTCGCGGCATGGTGAAGGGGTGAAACGGATGTTTCACGAGTAAGTTGAATTTTCCGGGAGGGGAATTGCGATGACGAAATTGGTTCGGGGGATGATTGTCGCGGTGGCTTTCGTGGGGCTGCTTGTTGGCGGGCGAACGGCATTCGGGCAGGAGAGCGCGGCGAAGAGCAAGGATGGGAAGAAATTGTTTGGGACGGCGGATGCGCTGCGCGTGGCGCGGGTGAGTTCGCCACGGATTTCGCCGGATGGGGCGCGCGTGGCGTACCTGGTAGCCGAAAGCACGATGGAGAAGGATGCGGCGTGGAAGAGCGTTACGCAGCTGTGGGTCGTGCCGGCGGCGGGTCCGGCTTCGGCGGCGCGGCAATTTACGCGCGGGGAGAAGAGCGTGTCGAACGTGGCGTGGTCGCCGGACGGAAAACTTTTGGCGTTCACGATGGACGCAGGGGAAAAGGAGGAAGCGAAGCCTCAGGTTTGGTTCATGTACGCGGATGGCGGCGAGCCGTGGCAGGTGACGAAGCATAAATCTGGCGCGCGGGCGTTTCAGTTTTCCCCGGACGGGAAGACGTTGCTGCTGACAGGTACGGCGCCTTTGAGCGATGAGGAAGAGAAGCGTTCGAAGCAGAAGGACGATGCCGTCGTGGTGGATCACGACTTCAAGATGGCGCAGCTTTGGACGTGGAATATTGCGACGAGCGAGGAGAAACAGATCAGCAAGGCAGAGGGCACCGTTAGCGATGCGCGTTGGTCTCCGGATGGGACGCGCGTGACGTTCACGACGAATCCAACGCCGAAGCTGGATGACATTTCGCTGCAAACGGCGTGGGTGCTGGACGTATCGAGCGGCAAGGCGCGGAAGGTTGTAGAGACAGCTGACCCTACGCAGACGGCCCGGTGGTCTCCTGATGGGAAGTGGATTGCGTATTTGAGCAGCGCCGGGATGGTGGTTTATCAGGTGAATTTATTTGTTGTGGATTCGAATGGCGGCAAGCCGAAAAAAGTCAGCGGTGGGTTCGAGTTGAATGCCGGGGAGCCGGTGTGGTCACCGGAAGGCAAGATGATTTATTTCAGCTCGGACGATCGCGAGGCGAATAGGATTTTCGCGGCGGACGTGGCGGCGGGAACGGTGCGTGCGCTGACGGATACGGTGTCGGTGGCGAGTCTGGCGGAAATCAGTGCCGATGGGAAAAGCGCGGTGGGAACGTGGACCGATCCGACGCACCCGACGGATGTGTTTCGCAGCGACTTGAGTTTTGGCTCGTTGCAGAAAATTACAAGTCAAAATGCCTGGCTTACGGATTACGCGCTGGGAGCCACGGAAGTGGTTCGCTGGAAGAGCAGCAAGGACGGGATGGAGATCGACGGGATTGTGACGAAGCCGGTGGATTGGGACGGTTCGCACAAGGTTCCTTTTTTGTTGAACCCGCACGGAGGACCGACGGGGTCTTCGTTGCTGGGATTCAATCCGACGGAGCAGATTATGGCGGCCAACGGTTATTTGGTGCTGGAGCCAAATTTCCGCGGGTCGACCGGACGGGGAGAAAAGTTCGAGGCAGCGAACCAGAATGATTGGGGAATCGGCGACTTCAAGGATGACATGAGCGGTGTGCAGGCGCTGGTGGACAAAGGGTGGGCCGATCCGGACAGGCTGGGCGCGTTTGGATGGTCGTATGGCGGTTACATGACGATGTGGATCGATACGCAGACGGACCGGTTCAAGGCGATTTCACCGGGGGCGGGATTGCCGGACCTTTATTCGATGTATTCGCAGACGGACATTCACCGCTATCTCACCGTGTTCTATAACGGGAAAGCGCCGTGGGACAACTTTCAGGAGTATTGGGACCATTCGGCAATGAAATTTGTGGGGAACGTGAAGACGCCGACGATGATTCTGCACGGGCAATCCGATACGCGCGTGCCGATTCCTCAATCGGAAGAGTTCTACCGGGCGTTGTATGAGAGAAAGGTGCCGGTGGAGTATGTGACCTATCCCCGGGAGAATCATGGGTTCGTCGAGCCGCACCATATTCAGGACCGGTGGCAGAGGTATCTAGTGTTTTTCGGGAAGTATTTGAACAATCCGCCGGTGACGGAGCCGAAGGGAACGGTGGAGCGGCTGAGTAAAGATCTACCGTAAGTTAGTCTATTAAGCTCTTCGGCGATTGGAAGTTGACCTACTCCGCGGAAACATGGGACGGTGGAGCGTCGCATCAAGCCTCAAAACTAAGCGGAAGAGAAAAACGGGGAAGGCCGGTTGGTCTTCCCCGTTTTTTTGTGCGGCGAGTCTGAACAGGGTTCGCAAACGCCTCTACTCGTCAACAAAGGAATCGGTGCCGATCCAGGAGTGCGCGAGTGACTTGAGGTTGTTCTTATACGTGCGGGAAACCATGTATTCCCGGCCTCCGGCGACACGCAGCATGTGCTCACCGTTCGCGCCGGGGCGAATTTCTTCAACTGACGAGGCGTTTACGAGGACCGACCTGTGAACACGAATGAAGCCGTAGGCGTGAAGCTTCTCCGCCATCGTTGAAATCGACTCCCGCAAGAGATAAGAGTCCGTGATGCGCCGCAACAGTACGTAGTTTCCCTCGGCCTCTACGGCCAGAATGTCCCCGGGGTGAATGAGGAGAATTTTGCCCTTGGTCTTGATGGCAATTTTCATGGGCCTCACCGGCGGCGCCTCCGATCGCGGACGGAACTCCGCCAATTTCGGACCTCCTTCGGCGGTTACCGTGCGAATGGGGGGCGGGAGAGTTGTTTCTTCGGCCGCCTCCGGCGAGTCTTTCAGTCCAACTCCAGCAAATTTAGCCCTAAATAGTTCGTTCATATTGGTCCCAAGCGCGAAAGCCGATTTAAACCTTCCGCTTACCGCAAAATTTGTTTTCGCTGCCGAGCGCCTAAGCCACCGGTACTTCCATCATGTTCTTTGAGGAGAAACGGCGTCGCTCAAAATCGTACGAGAGCAGACAGAATCGGGTGAATATGCGCGCGGTCACACCGAATAATCCGCGCGCGGTTGCGCCCCGCGGGTCAGCCGTCACGCTAAATCGGTGTTTCATGGTTTTGGTATTAGAACTTGTCCTCAATTATTTCTGAGCTCCTGCGGCGTCAGACCTAAAACCCTGCGCGTGTGCAATGCGAGATGGCTCTGGTGACAAAAGCCGTTCTCGAGAGCGATCTGGGCGATCGGCGTGTCCTCCTTACGCAGTTGCATGGCTGCACGTTCCACGCGGCGGCGAATTAAATATTGATGCGGCGGCATGCCGAGCGATTTGCGAAACAGAGTTTTAAAATGGGAAACACTCAACCCGGCGGCGTCTGCGATCTCGCTCAGGCCCAGATCGCGCCCGAGGTTGTCTTCGATATAGCTCAAGACGCTTTTCAACTTGCGTCCTGGCATCGCGGCTTTGATGCCACGAGCAGGGCGAGCAAGCGAACTGTGATTCCTCACAATTCTTGCGGCGAGACCGGTTGCGAGCGCGTCCATATAAACGCGGCCCGAAGGATACCCGTTCTCCATCTCCGCTTTCAGCGCCCAACCGACGTGCTCGATTTGCTGATCGCGGGCCTGAAAGCGATTGAGGACTTGCAGCTTGCTTGCATCCCCCCCGGACTCTTGCACGAAGCGCTGAAGGACGCGAAGTTTGAGGCCGATCACCAGGGCCGTATCGCGCGATTTGATTTCCCAGGTACCGCCGAGATTCGGGGGAATGATCTCTAGATCTCCGTGGATGGTCGTTCCGCGGTGCTTCGCAGCGCCCCGACGGCAGTCAACGGCAACCGAAGGTCCGACGTGAAGCGAAATCACGACGTTCGGCGAACCCATGAATTCCACAATTCCAGGCTGGTCGGAGATTAGGCTGAGACGGAGATTTTCTGTAGCGCCGATGACCTCGCTCGGGAAGGGTACCGAACTGCGATCTTGAAGGTAGCTTCTGCTAAAAGCACCCATGTTGGGGCTCCCTTTAGTGCGTCGACGATTATTTCGACCCGGAACCTTAAGCCCTCCCATACAGATGGCTGTCCCTGGCTACACAAATCCCTTAAAAGCTGCAACGCCAATAGACGTCGTTTTCCGCTTTAAGTTGATTGGACGCACGGAAACAGCAAAGGTTACCGCTAAATTTATTTTCTAATATTTGGTTCGAGGATCGGAAAGGGGTAGGCCGCAAAGCCTTAGCGTGCTTTTAGGCTGAAAGAAGAAACGAGTCTGCTTCGGATATGTAGCGGTCGGGTAGTTCAATATTGGAGAGGTGGGCGGCATCGAGCTCCACATAGCGAGCGCCTGCTATGTGGGCGGCAAGGTGACGGCCATCGCCGGGAGTGGTCGCCGCATCGTGTGTACCGGCAATCACCAAGGTCGGGATTTTGATTGCGGTGACGGCGTTGCGTGCGTCGAAGTCCCGAACGGCGGCGCAGTTAGCGAGGTAGCCTTCGGGATTTGCGCTTTCAAGCATGCGTTTCGCTGTGGCCACAAGCTCGGGAGATTTGGCGCGAAATTCCACCGAAAACCAGCGCTCCATCACGGCGGACGAAATGGACGTCATTCCCCCTTTGCTGACGGCTTCGATGCGCGGGTTCCAGATTTCGGGCGTCCCGATCTTGGCGGCAGTGTTGGAAAGGACCAACTTGTTGAGGCGATGCGGGGCGTTCAACGCGAGCCACATACCGGTTTGGCCACCCATCGACAAACCGCAAAAATGTACACGCTCGAGCTTCAACTCGTCGAGCAGGGCGACTACATCGCGTGCCAACTGCTCGATGGAGTAGGGACCCGGCGTGACCGAGGATTGACCGTGGCCGCGGGTGTCGTAGCGCAAGACGCGGAATTGTTTTTGGAGCGCGGGTGCCTGTGAATCCCACATCGCGAGAGTTGCGCCGAGCGAGTTTGAAAATACCAGCACGGGCGCGTCGGGAGGACCGGCGAGGTCGTAGTGGATCTGGACATCTTCTAATTGAGCGAAGGGCATCGGTTCACTTTTTACGAGGTTTTTTCTGATCGCGCTGCGCCGCGCTGGATGCCAGCACGCGATCGATGAACTGATCGGCGACGCCCAGATAATTGGCCGGCGCGAAGAGGCGTTCAAGTTCCGCTTCGGGCAGATTTGCTTTGACAATGGCGTCCTGCGCGAGGACCGAGCGAAGGTCGCGGTGCGCGCTTTGCGCACGCTTGCAGGCTTTCTGGACGATGTCGTGTGCATCGGAGCGGGGCATTTTTTCGGCGAGTGCCATGGAGACGGCTTCGGCGAAGATTAATCCCTGGGTGACGTCGAGATTCTGGCGCATGCGTTCGGAATCGATGTCGAGCGCGGAAACCGTGGTCGTTAAGTGATGCAAGGCGCCCGCAGTTAGGCGAACCAGTTCGGGCAAGGTTTCCCACTCCGCATGCCAGCCACCTAGTCCGCGCTCTTGCTCCTGCACCATCGCGGCCAGCATGGTGCTGACCAGCGGCGGCACGCGCGCCGCGGCCGACAAAACAACGGCGCATGCGACGGGATTGTGCTTGTGCGGCATGGTTGTCGAGCCACCGCGGCCCGCGGAGGACGGTTCAAAAACCTCGCCCACTTCCGTTTGCGTATGAAGAGAAATGTCGCGAGCAATTTTGCCGAGCGTCCCGCAGCAAAGTCCCAGAGTCGTGGCGATTTCTGCCATGCGATCGCGATGGCTGTGCCACGGAAGTTCCGGCAAAGGAAGCTGTAGTTCTTTGGCGAGATTGGCGGCGACATCGAGGCCACGTGTGCCAAGAGCGGCCATAGTGCCGACTGCGCCGCCAAACTGCAGCACGAGACAGCGCTCCTGCGTTTCCCGTAGGCGCGTGCGATGACGGTCGACGGCGTCGAGCCAGCCGGCCACTTTGAAGCCGAACGTTGTGGGAAGCGCCTGCTGCATCCAGGTGCGGGCCGCGACGAGCGTCTCGCGATTCTTGAATGCCAATTCGCCGAGAGCGATGGCCAGGAGATCGAGTTCGGACGAGATCAGCGTGAGCGCCTGGCGCAGTTGAAGGACGCGTCCCGTGTCGATGGCGTCCTGGCTGGTGGCGCCCCAATGGACATAACGAGCGGATTCTTTATCTTTTTGCGCGACGAGAACGGTGAGTTGTTTGACGAGCGGAATTGCGAGATTGCCGGCATTGGCGGCAGCGCGCGCCAGGACGGTCATGTCGTAGAGTTCCGCGTGGCACTTTGCACCGATGGCCGGAGCGGCCGCTTCGGGAATAAACCCGGCACGCGCTTCGGCTCGCGCAAGCGCGGCTTCGAAATCGAGCATGGCCTGCAGCGTGGAGCGGTTGGAAAACACCTTTTCGACCGCTTGAGAGCGAAACAAGGGGTCAAGCAAGTTCATGCGCTGAGTGTAAACACTCCTGCCGGGGAAAGAAAACGGTTTCCTTGGAGGTTTGCAACGAGGCTAGACGCGTTCGAGGATGATGGCAATTCCTTGGCCTACGCCGATGCACATGGTGCAAAGCGCGTATCTGCCGCCGGTGCGGAGCAGTTGATACATGGCTGTTGTGATGAGACGCGCACCGCTGGCCCCGAGGGGATGGCCGAGCGCGATGGCGCCGCCGTTGGGATTGACGTGCGCCGCGTCGTCCGCGACGCCAAGTTCGCGAAGCACTGCCAGGGCTTGCGCGGCGAAGGCTTCGTTTAGCTCGATAACGTCCATCTGTCCGATCATCAGATTCGTTTTGGCGAAAAGTTTGCGAGACGCCGGGACGGGGCCCATTCCCATAATGCGGGGCGCGACACCTGCGGCTGCTGAGGCAACAATGCGGACTTTGGGAGCCAATCCGTGGCGCTTCGCAGCCGATTCCGTGGCCAGAAGGACGGCGCAAGCGCCGTCGTTTATTCCAGAGGCGTTTCCTGCGGTCACTGTTCCGCCGGGTTTTACAACGCCGGGCAGCTTCGCAAGTGCAGCTAGAGACGAATCCGCGCGCGGATGTTCGTCAGTGCTGAAGAGAATGGGGTCGCCCTTTTTTTGCGGAATTGGGACAGGGACGATTTCCTGCGAGAGAAGACACGCGCGAATCGCAGCCGCCGCTCGTTGCTGGCTGCGTAGCGCGAAGGCATCTTGATCTTCGCGCGAAACACGGAATTCCTCCGCAACGATTTCCGCCGTTTCGGGCATCGCATCGATACCGTATTTTGCCTTCATGAGCGGATTGATGAAGCGCCAGCCAAGTGTGGTGTCTTCGAGCTTCGCCGCGCGGCTGAAGGCCGCGTCGGCTTTGCCCATCACGAACGGGGCCCGCGACATGCTTTCGACGCCGCCGGCGATGACGAGGTCCACTTCTCCGCATTTCATCGCGCGAGCGGCTGAAGCCACCGCATCCATACTCGATCCGCAGAGGCGGTTTACGGTTGCGCCGGGAACTTCCTTGGGCAGACCGGCGAGGAGGAGAGCCATGCGGCCGACGTTGCGATTGTCTTCTCCAGACTGGTTTGCGCAGCCGTAGACAACGTCATCGAGAGCGTTCCAGTCCACAGCAGGATTGCGCTCGATGAGCGCCTTGACCGGAATTGCTGCCAAATCGTCCGTGCGAATGGAAGATAGGCTAGCGCCGTAGCGGCCGATCGGCGTTCGAATCGCATCGCAGATGTAGGCGTTTTCCATCGATTTTCTTCACAGCTCCTCGAACGATCTATCCTATCAGGAAGAATCCGTGGCACAAAAAAATCACCGTGATGTGCGACGTTCCGCGTTGGTGGGACGTTTGACTTCGGGCTAGACTGAGTGCCTTGGAACGGTCAAGGAGCGCACGTATGAATTTCAAAAGAGTAGTGATGATTGCCATAGCGCTTTGCTCTGTTGCGATGAGCAGCGCGCGTCCGCAGACGAAGGCGGCTGACGAGGTCACGACGCTTTTGCGAGAGTTCATCTCGGGCGCCGGAAGCGGAGATCGTGCTCTCTTTGAAAAGTTTTTTGCCGATGATGTGATTTATACGAGAGCGTCGGGCGTGGTGATCACGAAGGCCTCGATTATTGAGGGGCTCGGGAAGCCCGCGCCGGCTTCGGAGGGGAAGAGTTCTTACTCGGCGGAAGACATCACAGTGCACGAATACGGCGACACCGTAATTGTAGCTTTCCGCTTGGAAGGCAAGACGGAGCACGCCGACGGAAAAGTAGAATTGGCGCACTATCGAAACACAGGGACGTTTCTTCGACGCAATGGCAGGTGGCAGGCCGTGGCGTGGCAAGCCACGAAAATCAGCGAGCCCGCTAAAATACAGTAAGTCGAAACTACGCGAGGCGCGTCGCCGACACAACAACGCACATCGTTTTGGCCATAAACTCGGCGCCTAGCCTGAGCGAATCATCTTCACGTCTCCTCGCGGTACTGCGTTTCCAGGGGATGCTCTTTGCGCCATCACCCCTGGATACTTCGTTGACACGTCGCGAATCCGCGCTCACTATGCTCTTACCCCCTTCCAAATTTACTGCCCGGTGTCTGCCGATGCGCATTCTTGTCGCTGAAGATGACGCACCGCTGGCGGAGTTTCTCCATCAGCGGTTGCAGCAGGAACAATTCTCCGTACAGATGGTGGCGAGCGGGGGGGAGGCGCAGCGCCTTGCGTCCGACCAACCGTACGATTTCGTCATCCTCGATCTCAATTTGCCCGTGGACGCTGCACTGGATGCGCTACGCCAGATTCGCGCGAAGAAACCGGATTTGCCCGTGCTGATGGTCACCGCCGCAAACGTCGCGGAGGATCGCGTTCGCTTGCTGGATGCGGGCGCGGACGATTCTTTGGCGAAGCCATTCGCGTTCGCGGAGCTGGCGGCGAGAATCCGCGCCGTGCTGCGGCGGGGAAGCCGGCCGGGCCGGGCGGTCTTAAAGGTAGGTGATTTGGAGATCGACCGCGTGGCGCATGCCGTTCAGCGCGGCGGTCACTCCATCGACCTGAGCCCGAAAGAGTTCGCGCTGCTGGAGTTTCTGATGCGGCACGAAGGGCAGGCCGTGACGCGCACGGCGATTGTCGAGCAGGTATGGAAGCTGAATTTCGACACGATGACGAATGTCGTGGACGTCTACATTAACTACCTGCGACGCAAAATCGATTCGGGTTATGACCGGCCACTGATCCGCACGATTCGAGGGATCGGGTACCAAATCGGCGGCAACGGTACCCACAACTAGCCAGGTCGTGTGTCGTACTGGGCTGGCGCTTTCCGCGGCACCTCCCAGTCATCGCGAACGCCTCAAGAGAAGAGGATTGTGCGCCTGGAAGCCTCCCCTACAAAGGCAATCCTGTCCTAAAGTACAGATAATGCAATGCTTGCTGCCCCTCTGGGCATTGAGCCGCCGCAATGGGGATTCGGCGGTGCCGCTTGCTCCGGGGCCACTAGCAACTTCTTTTCCACTTTGGTGTTCTATCGAATGAGAGCAAAATAAGGTATATGTAGGTGTTGGCAGGCTCTCAGGTGGCTCGGAAGCAAGGAACCGGACCAGGGACAAACAAGGTGATTAAAACTATGTTGAAGACCAAGATGAATGGCAAGCGGTTGCTTAGCCCGTTTTTGGCTCTCGCCGGTCTTCTGTATCTTTCTGCGCCAAGTGCTCGCGCAGGTCAATCGGAACAGCAGCAGCAACAGCCACAACAGCAGCCACAGCCGGATCAGCCCGGACAGCCGGGCCAAGTTGACGGCGCGGATCAACCCGCTCCTAACGATGCCACTGACCCGCCGACTCGCGTGGCGCGGATCAGCGACGTAGATGGCTCGGTTTCTATGCAGGCCGGCGGAGCAGGCGATTGGGGCGCGGCGGCGCGCAACCGTCCGATGACGGTGGGCGACAAACTCTGGACGGACAAAGATTCCCGCGCTGAATTGCAGACCGGAGTTGTTTCGATTCACTTGGGCAGCATGACAGCTCTTTCTTTCCTGAATTTGGATCAGACCATCACGCAGATGCGGCTGGCGGAAGGTTCCATCAATTTCCGCGTGAAAGAAATTCGCGAGGGCGACACGTATGAAGTGGATACGCCCAATGCGGTATTCACGATTACGCAGGCCGGCGCGTTTCGCGTCGACGTGAACGAAAATGGCGACAACACTGGTATCACCGTCATTCGCGGTGCGGGGACGGTGACGGCCAGCGGGAAAACGTACGACCTACAGCCTGGGCAACGCGGGGTGTTCAGCGGCACTGATAATGTGCAGTCCACGATTGTGCCGCAGGCCCCTCCTGCGGATGGACTCGATAATTGGGCGAATGAGCGCGACCTGGGCGAACAGAATTCTGTCTCGAAGCGCTACGTTCCCGACGACATGCCCGGTACACAGGACCTCGACAATAACGGAACCTGGAGCCAGGACGGAGCGAATGGGCCGATCTGGTATCCGTCGGAAGTTGGACCCAATTGGGCTCCTTACAGCAACGGCAATTGGAGCTACGTTGCTCCCTGGGGCTGGACTTGGGTGGACTATTCGCCTTGGGGTTTTGCTCCATTTCACTATGGACGCTGGGGCTACGTCGGTAGTCGCTGGGGTTGGTACCCTGGGCCGCGCTTTGGCGTGTCGATTTATGGTCCGGCGTTCGTCGGGTTTCTCGGCGGAGGTGTCGGATTTGGGTTTGGCGTAGGGTTCGGCGTGGGCTGGTTTCCGCTGGGTTTTGGCGAACCGTTCCATCCGTGGTACCACGCGGGGTACGGTTATTGGAACAGGGTCAATGTTCGCAATACGGTGATCCGGAATACCAACGTCATTCGCAACACGAATAATTTCAACTACTCGTACGCGCATAACACGCGCGCGGTGACGGCGTCTTCGCGCACCGCATTTACGGGCGGGCAAGCGATCAATCGCGGTGCGGCGCATATAGACGAGGCGTTGTTGCGCGGGGCGCAAGTGAGAAACGGCGCGGGCTTCTCGCCCACCAGGCAAAGCGCGCTGGGAGCGGCGAACGCGAGAGGAAATGTGAGCCGGCCGCCTTCCTCAGTGGAGAACCGGTCGGTGATGGCACGTACTTCGCCTGCGGCCGGAGCTTCGCACTTGCCGACGCGTACGGTGAACACGAACGGGTTGAGCGCGGGACGTCCGACGACTGGTGAAACGAACACGAGGCAGAACAACCCTGCACAGAATCGTCCCGCGACCGCGGGCGGCAACAACTCGCGGAGCTGGAGCGCGCAGGGCAACACTTCGGATCGCGGACAGGCTCCGAAGGGCTTTGGCAGCAACGGCGGCCCATCTCAGGCTAACTTGTCGACTCGCGCGAACAATCGGCCCCCGTGGGCAGGTTCGGGCTCAACAGCAAATGGCGGCTCGCGCTCGAACACGCCGGAAGGCGGGAATACAAGCGCGAACAACCGGAGTTATACGCCGCAATCGCGTTCGTACTCGCCGCCGGCTACGACCCGATCCAACTCGGCGCCGAGCCGCACGTATTCCGCACCTAGCCGCAGCTATGGCGGTGGTAACACCTCTCACGGTGGCGGCGGAGCGCCCCACAGCAGCGGTGGCGGAGGTTCGCACGGCGGGGGCGGGGGATCGTCTCACGGCCATCGGTAGACTGAATTATT
>Ga0209139_10000198_pt1 | contig 19361 bp, 16 predicted proteins | sample BogFormECP14_OM3_FD_188246 | JGI IMG/M metagenome (GOLD analysis project Ga0209139, IMG submission 188246) | Bog forest soil microbial communities from Calvert Island, British Columbia, Canada - ECP14_OM3 (SPAdes) (version 2) | ecosystem: Environmental > Aquatic > Freshwater > Wetlands > Bog ...
GCCATGGCCCGGACCGACGAGGAACGCAAAACCGCGCAATACCGCTTGCTCGAACTGTGGCAGAACACCTACGGCGGCGAACTATTGATCCTGCTTCCAGATACGTTTGGCACCACCCAGTTCCTCGAAAACGCCCCAGACTGGGTTGCCGACTGGACCGGCCAGCGCGCCGACAGCAAGGATCCCTTTCAAGCCGGCGACGAGTACGTCGCCTGGCTTGAGCAACGAAACCGCGATCCCCGCCAAAAACGCTTCATCGCCTCCGACTCGCTGAATGTCGACACCATTCTCGCGCTGCACGCTCACTTTTCCGGCACCATCCACAACAGCTTCATTCCCGCCGATTTCAAGCAAGCCAGCGACTTCCACGACGCCCGAAAATGGGAACCCGATCCGCGCATCCGCTTCAGCGCCGGCTGGGGCACCCTCTTAACCAACGATTTCCGCAACTGCAACCCTCACGCTACCGCGGACTTCGACCCCCTGAGCCTGGTCTGCAAACTCACCGACGCCGACGGCCACCCCGCCGTTAAGCTCTCGGACAACTTCCAGAAAGCCCTGGGCCAACCCGAAGAAATCGAGCGCTACCGCCGCATCTTCGGCCTAGCGGGAGTAGCAAACACCCCAGTCCTGACCTAGCAGGTTGCGGAAACCCTCTGGTTTTCAGGGGTCGGAGCTTTAGCTCCGACATGAAGTGCTTGGCTACCAATGCGCTTTAGCGCCTGAGGAATTGCTTTTACTCTTTTTTCCGCAACATGCTAGACGCAGGGGCCAATCCCTTGACTCGTGGCCGGACATTCCCCCAGTCGCGATACCAGTCGCGATTCCTCTTGACAAGCATCATAGCTTCCTGTATACTTATCAACGTATGGAACTACGTCCACCCACAAGCACCACCCCCAAACAGCGCACCATGAGCCAGTCTGTCTAGGTGCCGGACTTTAGTCCGGCCTGCAGAGCGAATCAGCCACGAAATGGCAACTTCACAGCAACAGCATCTTCCCGAATTGGAACCATGAGCGTGTCGATGCCCCAAAATCGCCGCCAACCCTACCCGAGAGGGGGCTAACCACATAGTTAACAAAAAATCCATCCAACTCCCGTAGAATAAACACTTGCAAAAGTGTATCAAAGCAAAGCACTTTAACTCCCTTTGTAATCACACACTTTCGCAAAACCCCAGGGGGGTGGTAGCCCGAGGCGGCACTACCCCTTGGCGGCACTACTTGGTCGCGATTTGCGGCGGAAGAAACTTCTCTAAGGGTATCGTCACGCTGCCGAGCACGCCGGAGGTGGCATCGCGCACCACCACGCGCAAGTTCTTGGTCGCGGGCTCAATCACTAAAATCGCCTTCAGTCCGTAACCGTGGTTCAGCGCAGATTGATATTCCCTTTCACTCAAGTCGATGTTGTAGGTGAGCGGTTCAACGTTTAACGGTGCGTCTGCAGGACCGAGTTGCAGATAGATCGCGTCAATCTTTCCAGTATGGTGGCCATCGGCGTCAGCCAGCCGCAAATCACCGATGTTTACGTTGACCAGCAACTCGAGTTTGCGCGTGGCCAGGTAGATGCTGTCCACTTTGGCCTGAATGCCCATCGTGGTGGCATTCACTGGACTCCACACCGCGGCTGATAGGGCGGTATGCGTTCGCGACGCGGTGCTTGGAGGATCGGCAAGCGCGAAATAGCCTTTGCGATAACGCAGAACTACGCCAGACTTTTTCGCCCGCAGCTGCAGGGTGTGATATTGCCCTCGCCAATCGCCGTGGTCCGGGTAGTAGCCAATCGCGTAGGTAAATTGCGCATCCGCAATCGTCCGGCGGATGGCCCCCTTGATGTCGTTGGTGTTGTAGTACGCGTGCCCGCCCGTCTCCTTGGCTAGCAGCTCCATCGTTGACTGTTCCGATTGGCCTTCACCCAAATTGTGAACGGGCGGGTTGTCATGACTGAACGGGTGACTGGTGGTGGCGTCGAACTCGCCACCAATGAGCAGTCCTCGCGCGTCCACCGGATAGATGGCCAGATTCGATTGATTCAGGGCCCGCGCCACGCGCTCCAGTTGCGGCGTAAAATTCTGCGCTTCCGTATCCACCGGAGAGTTGTCGTTGCTCGAAAAGGAAATCGAAATCGGAAAACCTCCGGAGACCCACACCAGGTTCTTTCGTCCGGGAATTCCCGACACATGATTCGCAATCGCCTCGATGGCCCGCGACGTGATCTCGACGCGGTTGACATTGGAGAGGTCGCTCAATTTCGAGTTCACATCGTTGAGCAGGCCGGCCAGACGTACTGCTGCCTTCGGATCGCCGCCGCCAAAGTCCTGCGCGGACGCCAACGGCTGCGAGGAATTCGCCAGCAGCACAGAAGGGAAAGCCTGGAAACGCTTGATCGCCTCTAACAGCGATTTGGAATCCTGGGTGAACTCGTTAATTACCCGCAGCTGGCTGGTGAGCAGGTAGATCGCCACGTGATCCTGCGGCTGCAGTTGCTGCAGAAACTTCAAAATCTGCGTCCGCGCATACGCCTGGTCGCTGAAAGAAGTATTTAGAGCGTCGAAGAGAATTACCGTGACGCTGCCCGTCGGCTCATCCGCATGGCGAAGACGATTGCTAAAGACATTTGGCGGCAGCGCGCTCTGGCCATCGTTTGCCGCGGTGGCAGAATCCGGATGGACGGCTGAGTCGGTGGAGAATAGCGCAATATCCTGCGGCTTCCCGTTGTCCAGAAGAACGAAGTCTTCCTTCTTCAGGTTTTCGACCGCGTGGCCTCTTTTATCCACGGCGATGACGCTGAGTTGCACCAGGCGCGTCTCGGAGCGCAACACCACGCTCGCAGTTGACTTGGAGCTATCCGCTGGAGGCGACTGCGGGCTGCCGGCGGTCTGGGCGCCTGCGACCCACGCCGACGCTAGGGCCACTGCCGCTGTCACCCCTACCCCGAGGAACCGAACAAGCCGCATCCCGCTAGGATACGAGGTCTGGCGCGTTACGTCACTAGTCCTGTTTCAACTGTGGCCGCTAAACAGGCTGTAAAACAATAGCGCCAAGACGAGTACGCTCACCGCCACGTATTTCCAGTCGCGCTCGTACAAAAACGCTCCCACCGAAAACGCCACGCGCGCTACGGGCGTGGCGATCAAAAGCAGCAAGCCCAGTTGAATTAAGCCGCGGCCGTGGAAGGCCAGCACTTCGGCAAAAATTCCTTTCATCGTGCGCAATTCGGCCGGTTCGCCCTGAAACACATGGTAATTGGTGAGCGGCTCGGGATGCCGCGCCACGAACACGATGCCCCCGATCGCCACGGTCGCCGCCGCGATCAGCACGCCACTGCGCAGCACGAGGCCCATGAGCTGGTCGACGCGCTTGTCCATCTGCAAATGGGCCTGCAAATTCGTCTGTTCCGTGTTCGTCTGTCCCGTACTCTGGGCGTTCATCTTAAAATTTCCCCGCAATGCCGTTGTAAATCATCTCTACCGCCAACGCGCCGATCACCACGCTGAAAACAATGCGCAGCGTTTTCACTTTCGCGCCCGCCAGCACCCGCGCGCCCAGCAGCGAACCCACCAGCACGCCGAGCATCACCGGCATGGCCAGTCCGGGATCGATGTAGCCGCGGCTCAGATAGATTCCCGCGCTGGCCGCGGCGGTGACCCCGATCATGAAATTGCTGGTGGTGGTGGACACCTTGAACGGCAACTTCATCGCCTGGTCCATGGCCAATACTTTTACCGCGCCGGAACCGATCCCCAGCAAGCCGGACAAAACTCCGGCGATATACATGATTAAGAAACCCAGCGGCACGCGGCGCACGTGATACGTCTCCAGGCCATTGGCCGTGGGATACGCGCTGTCCATGTGCAGCCAGGTGGCCAGCTTGTCCGGAGCTTGGTTCTCCGTGGCGTGTGGCTGCTGGCGGAATGAGGCGTACGCGGAATACAGCAGCACCACGCCGAAAATGATGGCGATGATCGAGGCGCGCAAATATAACGCGAGCGCCGCGCCGGAAAGCGCGCCAATCGTCGTGGCAATCTCCAGAAACATGCCCACGCGAATGTTTGAGTAGCCATCGCGCACGTAAGCCGCCGCCGCTCCCGACGACGTAGCAATCACCGACACCAGCGCCGCGCCAATGGCGTAGCGCAGGTCCACGCCAAACAGTAGCGTCAGCATCGGCACAATCACCACGCCCCCGCCCAGCCCCGTCAGCGCCCCAAGAAATCCGGCGAGCAGCGAACCCAGCGCGATCCATGCCGTAAGTTCCAGCGTATTCAAGTGCCATCTCCAAAGCGCGCCCTGTGCGAGCGCCGAGCGCGAACGCCCAGCGCCGACGCGTAGCGCGGACGCTTGTTGTGAACGCGTGTTGCCACACTATGTCGTGATGTGTGTCGTTGCAACCGAGAAGTATCAGAACCGCCCGTCGCTAGGGCTTGGCAGCGGCAGCGGTCTTGAAACTCAAAATGAAGAAATGCGTGACCTGGTGGTTGCCGGGCGTGAGTATCGTCAGGTTCTTGCCGGCCTCACTCCATAGCACTTCGCCGCCGTGCAGCGACTTCGTGGCCTCTCCGGGCGTCTCTACTTGCAGCTCCGAGCCGTCTCCAACAATCAACAATCGTGCGCGTTGCGCACCCGATTCGCTGTAGCTTTGTTGCAAAGCGACCGAAAACGACGTCACCACAACATCGTCCGTCTCAAACAACCGCTTCTGCTGTATCGCTGCAACCAGCGTCCTAAGCGGCGAGTCCGCAGGCAACGTGCTCGAATCGGAAGCGCAATCCTTCAGCGGCGCGTCCACGATCTTTTGGCAGATATTGCGCGGCTCGCCCTGCGGTTGCAGCAACTCGATGGTGACATTGTTGAAAGGGAAGCCGGCATCCGTGCGCACCAGATGCGAGAAGCCGCCGCGCGAATAACCCACTTGACCATCCACCAGTTTGACGCGCGCCTCCGGTTTGCCTTCGACAGCGTTCGCGAAATCCGCGGGCCCGAGGCTCACATATGCGTACGGTACACTGTGCGCATGCAGCAGCGTGGCGTCGCCCGCAGGAACGCTGACGCGCAGCACGCGTACGTGGGGATTTTCGAGTACCAGGTGGTGATGTGGTTCGCTGGCCGCAGGGACCGCGGCCGGCGCTTGCGCGCGCAGCGAAAATGCCAGCATGAGGACTGCCGCAAACAGTATCGGTTTCACGCGCACACCTCCTAATTCACAGCCACTGGAATTGGAATGGCCCGGCCCGAATGTTCGGATGTTTTCAAGAAAATTGCAATTCGCACAGAGAGCTGAACGCTCTATCAGGAAAAGCGCTCAAAAATTCCTGCCGCGCCCATGCCGCCGCCAATGCACATGGTGACCATGCCGAAGCGGCCATTCTTGCGTTCTAGCTCGCGAATCATGGTGGCCGTTAACTTCGCCCCGGTACATCCCAGCGGATGCCCGAGAGCAATTGCCCCGCCGTTGGGATTCACGCGCGAGGCATCGAGTCCGGCTTGCTGAATCACGGCCAGCGACTGCGCGGCAAACGCTTCGTTGAGTTCGATCACATCGATTTGCGAGAGAGATAGGCCCGCTTGCTTGAGGGCCTTGGGAATCGCAAACACCGGGCCAATGCCGAATTCCTCCGGCTTGCATCCGGCGGTGGCATAAGCAACGAAGCGCGCCAGCGGCTTCAGCCCCAACTCTTTCGCGCGTGTAGCGCTCATGACCACGCACGCCGCGGCACCATCGCTCATCGGCGAGCTGTTTCCAGCCGTCACCGTGCCGGCCGCGTGAAACGCGGGCTTCAATTTTGCTAGCACGTCGTAGGAAGTTTCCGCGCGCGGCAGTTCGTCGGTATCGAACGTGATCGTTTGCGTCACGGCCTTCGCGGGCTTGCTGCCGTTTTTTCCGCCCGCCGATGCGCCGTTCACCAGCGTGGTGATTTTCACTTCCACCGGCACAATCTCGTCCTTGAATTTTCCTTCGGCAATCGCGGCCAGCGCCTTGCGGTGCGATTCCGCCGCGAACTGATCGGCCTGCTCGCGCCCAATGGCAAACTTTTTGGCGATATTTTCCGTGCCGAGGCCCATATTGATGTACGCGTCGGGATAGTTGTCAATCAGCCAGGGATTCGGCGAAATTTTATTTCCGCCCATGGGCACCAGGGACATGGACTCCGTCCCACCGGCCACGATAATTTCCGCGCCGCCGGAGCGAATGCGTTCCGCGGCCAGGGCAATGGCTTGCAAGCCCGAGGAGCAAAAGCGGTTGATGGTCATCGCGCTCGTTTCGACGGGCAAGCCGGCGCGCAGCGCGGCAATGCGCGCCACGTTCATGCCCTGTTCACCCTCGGGCATCGCGCAACCCAAAATCACGTCATCGACATCCTTGGCGTCGAGCCCCGGCACGCGCGCGAGCGCTTCCTTAATCACCACCGCCGCCAAATCGTCCGGACGCGTGGTACGCAGCGTTCCTTTGTAGCCGCGGCCCACCGCCGTACGCACCGCAGAGACAATCACCGCTTCCGCCATAAAATGACCTCGTAAAGAGATAAGCGCGAACTATGCGCGCGTTGGTAACGCGACCACACTATTGGATGCCCTTCATGCAAAAAAAGCAAGATTACGCAGAAGTTCGCGGTTCGTGGCTTGCAGTCGGGAGGCTGGAGCACCGCAAAAGAAAACCGCGTTCCGATGTGCGGTGGCGTAAAAAAACCAGTCGAAACGCGGCCCTAAATCAATACGCTTAGAAGCTTGTCAATGGTGGTTACTTGCTCTCGGGGGCGGAAGCTTTTGCCGTCTGCTTGGCCTGCGCGGCAGAGCTAATGCTGACTTTGTCCTTGGGAATTGAATTGTTTTGATTGGCCGGCTTCGGTGCCACCGGCGGTTGGGCGGTTTTTTCGGTCTGGGGGGCTGGCTTGCTGTGAGAAACGGGCTGAACGCTCATGGGTACACCTCTCGAAGCGTATCGGCAGAAATGGAGGAAACTTTAGTTGCCGCCAGTCGAAAGTTCACTCTAGTCTAAGGCATTTAGTTTCAGCGTGGTAAGACGCGCATCCGTAGACCAGCAGGCGCGGCCGGGCGTCACCGCCCTTTGATCGGCGAACCTTTTCGCGCAACAAAAATCTCGACCGGCGGCGCGACCTTGAACTTTTTCGAATAATCGCCCTGATTCACCGCAATCCCCAATCGCCCGCGCGAATTGATATAGAGAAGCGGTTCGCCGACCGAGACGTCCATAAACGTTTTCCCGAACGGCAAGATGAGCGGTTTCTTATCCAGCTGAAATGAAATTTTGTCGCCAAAGGTGTAGCCCAATTGTTTGATTTCGTCGGCGGTGATGTCCGTGATCAAAGAGCCGAAAGGATCGTCCAGCCCAATCACATCGCCAGCAACTCCTTTATCCGACACTGTGGCGGTCTTCGGCGTCATCCGCACGAGTTGGGCAACTTCGGGACCAGCGAGCGTGTAGTCCCACCCCATCACCAGGTGCGCTCCTGCAGGAGAAAAAATATCCCGCCCATGGAATGTGGAGGAAATCGCCGCCTGAATCATCCAATTCGTATTGGTAATTTCGTAGGCGTGATCCAGCCCGTCGCGATCGATCACCGGGGTGATCAAACCGTTGTCCGGCAGGACAAAATATTGTCCTTTCCTCGATTTCACAATCACGGCTTTGCGTGAGGTTCCGACGCCGGGATCGATCACCGCAACAAAAACAGTGCCCGCCGGATAATATTCCGACACTGCGGCGAGAAACCGCGAGCCTTCTTCGATGGAAAATGGCGTCACCTGATGGGTGATGTCCATGATGCGGATGTCCGGATCGATTCCCAGCATCACCGCTTTGCAAAGTGCTACCGCATCGTTTGCCGTTCCAAAGTCGGTCATGAACACCAGGGTTGGTCGCTGCGTGGTCGCGGCGCCAGAAGTTGATGCGGCCTGACCGCTCGAAGTTTTTTCTGCGGGCGCGTGCGCGCAAGCGGCACAAAGCGCGCAGACCAGCGCCAGCACGCTCATCCAGGACTGCGTGGCCCAGCGTTTTTTTTCTTTGCGAAGACGAAGAATCATCAGCTCTCCCGGTTATCGCGGCATTATACACAACGCAAACCGCAATCTTTTTTTACGGGCAGCGTTCACTCCATCACTTAGACGCGCAGGGTCGCGCTCCCGCTCCCGTTCGGCGACTCACCGATTTGTCTATTTTATTCGATGAGCGCACGATTTTCGTTGGCTTACCTCGGCAGCTTCAGTAAGCTTGGACAGCTTTGTGGGGCCTCGTTTCATCCAGAATTGCACCGCGCCGCATGTGTCCAGCCCGGACGGGAAAATAGTTCGATAATTAAAGGAGAAAGCACGTGCGCAGAGGTTTGATTTTAGCTGTGGCTATGGGTGTCTTTGCCGCCGGAGTTCGCGCGGACCAGATCACCTTAAAGAACGGTGACCGCTTAACGGGCACCATCGTCAAATCGGACGACAAGACGCTGTTGATCAAAACGGAATTGGCCGGCGATGTGAACGTGCAATGGGCGGCGGTCACCGCCATCGTGTCCTCGCAGAATTTGCATCTGGCGCTCAAGGATGGCCAGACGGTAGTGGGAACGGTTGCGACCAACGACGGGAAATTCGATGTCACCACGAAAACGGCGGGAAATATAGAAGCGCCAAAAGATGCCGTGGTTACGGTACGCAGCGACGCCGAACAGCAGGCGTACGACGCGGAGATCGATCGCTTGCGCAATCCGCACCTGCTGGATTTCTGGAGCGGGCTGCTGGACACCGGGTTGAGCGACACCAGCGGCAACTCTTCCACGCTGAACTTTACGCTGGCCGCCAAGGCGGCCCGCGTCACAGACCGCGACAAAATCAGCGTGTACGCGACGTCGGTGTATTCGAAAGAAGACAACACCTCTCCTTCGCAAGTCACGGCCAAAGCCATCGAAGGCGGCATTCGCGCGGACCTCAACGTGAGCACGCGTCTTTTCGTTTTTGGATTTACGGACTTTCAGTACGACGCATTCCAGCACCTCGATCTGCGCAACGTGCTGGGCGGCGGTCTCGGCTATCACATCGTCAACACCAAAAATACGCAGTTCGATGTTTTTGGCGGCGGCGATTTCAATCAGGAATATTATTCCTCGTACGTGAATCCCGCAACCACGCTCACCGTGCCGTCGCTGACGCGCAAGAGCGGAGAAATTACCGGTGGGGAAACGCTGAACACCAAAGTGCTCAATGGGCGCACGCAAGTCACCGAACAATTTTCGCTCTTCCCGAACATCACGGACACCGGCGATTTCCGCTTTACGCTGGATATTTCCGCGGCCACCAAACTAAAAAGCTGGCTGAGCTGGCAGGTGACCTTCAGCGACCGCTTTACCAACTACCCGCAGCCCGGCCTGAAGGATAACGACACCATTCTCTCAACCGGCCTGCGCTTGACATTCGGCAAGGGAAAGTTCTAAAACCAAGCCACGATCAGGCCATAAAAGAAACTTTGCGTGTCCGCACGTAAATCTCGTGGAGGCATAGGAGGAAACGATGGGCGTTTTACTCTGGTGGATTATTGTCGGCTTGATTGCGGGATTTTTGGCCGGCAAAGTGATGAAGGGCGGCGGCTACGGCGTGGTCGTCGATATCATTCTCGGAATTCTCGGTGCCATCGTCGGCGGCTGGGTTTTCGGGCTGCTGCACATTAACATCGGGGGAGGATTGATCGGCTCAATTCTGGTGGCGTTTATCGGCGCGGTGATTCTGATCTGGATCACGCGGCTGCTAAAAAAGGCCTAAAGCGGGCAAAGCAAAAAAAGCGCGCCGCGCCGGATACCCCGGGGCGGCGCGCTTTTTTTTTGCATTTTCGCAATATTTTATTTGGCCGCAGCTCGCGCCGCCAAGAACCATTGCGGCGTATCCGCTCGCAGATATTTCCAGCGCGTGCGATCCACTTCGGCTTGCGCCTTATCGCCAAGTTTCTCGTAAGCCAGGATGGATTGTCGCGCGACCTGGGGATTTTGCGGATCGCTGGCCAGTTCGTCCGCCGCGCCGGCATAATCGCCAGAGGCATACAGTACATATCCGCGCGCCGATTCGTAGCGATCTTCGATGATGGTATCGCGTGTCTCGCGGGCCAGGGTCTCCAGCTCGTGGATTTCATCTTGCGCGGCTTCTACTTTGCCCAGTTGGCTGAGCACGCGAACCTCTTCGCGCAGGATCGAAGCCAGTGCGGTGTGACGATCTTCCTCCGCCATGGCGTTAAACGGATTGGAGAAGGTACTCTCCAGCCGGGAGAGCAGAGTCAGTTCCTCGTCGGTATTCTCCGCAAGAAGTGCACGACCGAGGCCGATATCGTATTGGGCGTAACCGTCGTTAGCGTCTTTGGCTTTTGCTTCGAGAGCTACAAGTTCCTTGCGGCCTTCCTCGGGCTTGCCTTCCCAGAAACGAACCAGGACTTTTTGAAACTCGATGTGCAGTTTGTCACGCGTCGAAGGGGCCATGGCTACGGCCTTGTCCATTTCCGCACGCGCCTCATCATATTTGCCCATCAAGGTGAGCGTTTCACCCATGCCCAGTTGCGAGGTATAGAACGTGGGCGAAATTTGCAGGGCCTTGTGGTATTCGACCAGCGAACCTTCATCGTCGCCAGAGAATCGCAAGATTTCGCCCAGCGAGTCGTGCGGGTTGGGCTGATCCGGCAGCAGCTCGGCATAACGTTGCAGCGCGGCCTTGGCTTTGGCGGGATCGGGGTCTCCCGTCTCAATATAAGCGTAGCCCAGCATGTTGAGGGAAGGTGGGAACTTCGGATCGCTTTGCAACGCTTTCTCGAAAAGTTTTCGCGCGCGGTCGTAGTCCTGCTGAAAGTACAGCCATTCGGCGGAAAGATACAGGACGTGTTTATTGTCTGGGAAGCGCTGCAGCATGTCATTCATCAGCGAAATAGCGGGCAGCAGATCCGAAGACTGCGTGGCCAGCATCCAGCGCACGAGAAGTTGCTCCTCGGGAGGCGCATTGGCGGCCAGCGCGGTGGCTTTGGCGAGCGCGGCGGGAGCCGGCTCGTCGCGGCGCGCGGCAAAAGACCAGATGGCGTAGCCCAAGGCAAATTGCGGGTCTTTCTCCGTGGCTTGCTTGCTTAAAGCGATGCTCTCATCGAGCATCACGTTTTCGTAATCGTCGAGCGCCTTTTCGCTGAGGGTGCGCGCTTCGGTCGAGTGGGTTGAGACGGGTATGGTTCCGAAGAAAAGTTGCGCCGGCGGCGGAGCAGGAACCGTAGCTTTCGCGGAATTCTTGCTGGCCTTTTTCTTGCTTGCCGGATCTTTCGTTGTTGCGCGCACTTCGGAAACACTGGCCGGCGGATTCTGCGCCGTGCCCGTGCTCGGGTACGCCAGCGAGCAGACAGCCACCATTGCTACCAGGGAAAATCGCTTCATGACGCCACGCTCCAGGCCGCCCGTTCGGCAGCTCACAACGAAAATCTTGGGCCTAGGTCTGCAAAAGTACCCTGCCACGCGGTACGCCGATACTGTACCAATGGCCATTTGTGCATAAAGATAACCGCGTGGCATGGCTCGGCAAAAAGCGTCGTATGCGTTAACCCGCGTACCCCTTGAGCACACCGCGCAAACTTCCCCTTGCCGCGTTTCCACAGCGTGCCAAATACTTTGTATTAACCTGCCTGAAAGCGAGCGTGGGTATGACACATCGTAAAATTTTGCTTTTGCGGCTGCGCGCGGTTTCCGTCGCGTGCTGGTTGCTGTTTCTGGCGGTTCCCGCCACACCGGCCATTCGAAACACGGCGGTGATCACCGCGGCTGGGAATAAGCTCAGCGACGTCCCGCTGGCGGACCTCATCAAGCTGTGCAAAGGCACGCAAAAGGCTTGGCCGGATGGACGCAACTTCACGCTGGTCATCAAGGATCCGGATTCACCCGGCACGCGCGCGGTGATCGAGAAGCTCTTTGGAGAGCCGGCCGGAGACATAAAAAGCTTCATCGCGAAATTGAACGAAACGCGCCTGGTGGTGAAGGTTGTGGATACGGATGACAGCGTGATGACCGCGGTTTCTTCGATTCCCGGCGCCATCGGCCTGGTGGACGTCTACTCCATCAACAGCTCCGTAAAAGTTCTGCGCCTCGATGGCAAGCTCCCCTTTGACGTGGGTTACGCGTTAAAGGGCAACGCTTAGCTCTTAGCCGATTGCGTAAGGTGCGCCTGCAATGGTCCTTCCGCGCCTGTGGCACGCGCAGTGGATTCCGCTCGGCAAGCAAATTGCATGACAACCTAAGCGTTCTTGAGCCAAACGTTCTTGGGATAGCACGGTTCCAATCTGCAGCGGCGCCGCGTTATTTTGCCCGCTGGCGATTGGTGGCCCGCTGGCGATTGGCGGAAGGACCTCGTTGCCGAGGAGGACGGTTACATGCACATACATCCCAATCAAAATAATTTGAATGTTCAAATAAATGCGCTGGATGCCGCCGAAAAGGCTGCGGCACAGCGAGAAGCCGCGGAAACGCGCCGGAAGCTGCGCGAGTTTTCCGCGAAGGTAGCGGCTGAGGGCGCGTGCGGCGAAGACTGCGTGGTGAAGCTCCGGGCCCGGCAAGAGTCGCAAGAACAGCCGAAGGGTCGGCGCGACACGGAGCAGGGTACCGAGGCCGCCTCAAAGGCCGGCGCAGGCGCCTCGAACGCTGGCGCGGCCGGTCAACCTGCCAAACCGGTCTCGGAATGGGCTTGAGCGGTCCCGCCAGTCCCGAGCCCCGTTCGGTCTAGGGCCGGGCATAAGCGTGATCGAGTGATCCGCTAAATCGCGCTAGGCAAACTTGACCCGCCTGCTTCCCCTCCGGCAAGGCTCGATAGGTAGCACAGGCACTCCTGCCTGTGGGCGGCGTCAACAAAGCCCAGATTTCCGGTGGTTGCCGCAGGCCGTCAGCTCTCGGTATCGGGAGGGGCCATCCATCGAAGTCCGAGACTATCCCTGCAAATTCTGCCTAGCACCAGGCCAAAGCCTCCAGAGTCCCAGGCCGCCAAGACGCAACGAAAATGGGGTTAACGTCACTATCTATTGCCTCCGAAAGCGCCTGTACTTTCGTACAGGATTTCCACAGCGAGTACAGGGAAAATGGGGCGAAAACGTGGGCGAAAGTCGACACCATACTAAGTCGTTTGTTATTAATAGACTATGGGAGAGAATGCAGCTGAGGGGTGGTACTAGGAGAGTCGTTTAGGGACCAAAATGTGACTTTTGTACCATCGCCTCTTGGGCCCCGATGGTGTCAAATGGGTCAGGTCGCAAGCCCCACCCAACGGACAGGTCGCCGCATCCAATGTCCATCGGGCCAGGTGAGAGAGGGCAGTTCGGGCCAAGCAAGAACGGCATTTAAGAGTGATCGTCGTGGGGTTGGAAGAGCCTGCCAAGGAATGAGGGGCAGAGCTCAAAGGGTCAGGCCGAGCTAACTATGGAAAACAAAGACAAAAGCCGTAAGTGGATGTGGTGGTTTCTTGGGATTGTGGTTGCCCTGCAGATGTACTTCGTTCGGGAGCTGTTGGCGGCCTTTGCGCTGTTCGCGGTTGGGTTTGCGGTGATCGCAGGCCTCGTGGCCAGCGTTTATATGCTGCAGAAGAGCTGGGAGGTTGCGGTGGCCCGTTTGGCGGCCAGTGCGCACCCAGTGGTTGGGTTCGCCCGGCGCGCGGTAGCGGCCGTGGAGGACTTGGCGCGTCGCCCGTTGCGGCGCCCCGGAGCGATTCGCTCCGTTTAACGTCTAGCGAATTTCCTGACGCGCCTGGGGTTAGCTGAGGCGCGGCACCGGGTAATCCTTAACTCCTTGGGGACTGCCCAGTACACAGGGAACTGTAAAAAGACCGACCGTCCAGAGAACGGTCGGTCTTTTTTTTTGGTCTTACTCGTCTTTTTGACTCGTCGTTTTCGCAGTTCAGTTTGTCCGTCGTTGCGGCCATTGGTAAGGAGCGAAAAAAAGCAGATTCCTCGCTTCGCTCGGAATGACAAATCGCCCGCGCACATCACCCGACAAACCGTGCCGCAAGATGTGTTAACCTCCCGCCTTCACGAAGGGGGTTATCGCATGAGCCTGGGATTCTCACGCAAAGTATTGTTTCCATTTCTGTTAGCCATGGCGGCCGGGGTTTGCGTCGCGCAGACGCGGGAGCCTGCCGCAGCCCCGCCGAAAAGGCTGGCGATTCTTGCCGGGCGCTTAATTGACGGCAAGAGCGACACGGTCATTACCAACGCGCTGATCCTGGTCGAAGGCGACAAGATTGTATCGGTGACTGCGCGCGGGGCGGCCCCGGCAGGTGTGGAAGTAATCGACCTGTCGCACGCGACGGTGCTGCCAGGATTTATGGACACGCATACCCACGTTTTGCTCAACGGCGACGTGACCGCCGAAGACTACGACGCCCAGCTGCTAAAGGAATCGATCCCCTATCGCGCGATTCTGGGCGCCCGGAACGCCCGTATCGCTCTGGAGCATGGATTTACGGTGCTGCGCGACCTCGAAACGGAGGGCGCGATGTTCGCCGATGTGGACATCAAGACGGCGATCGCCAAAGGCGAGGTTCCCGGTCCGCGCATGCAGGTGGCGACGCGGGCGATGGCGCCCACGGGCATGTATCCGCTGCTGGGATATTCGTGGGAGCTCAAGGTGCCGACCGGAGTGCAGTACGTGGATGGCGTTGACGAGGCGCGCAAGGCGGTGCGCGAGCAGGCCATGTACGGTGCCGATTGGATCAAGTATTACTCGGACCGCAAATATCACTTCGAAGCGGATGGCGTGCTGCACAGCATGGTGAATTTCACGGATGAGGAAGCCAAAGCCATCGTGGACGAGGCGCATCGCATCGGCAAGAAAGTGGCCGCGCATGCTATTGGCAGCGACGGCATCGCGGCGGCGCTGCGCGCGGGAGTGGACACCATCGAGCACGGCGACGGCCTCACCGAGCCGCTGATGGATGAAATGGTTCGCAAGGGCGTGTATTGGGTGCCCACAATTTCCGTGGGGGTTTATGTTGCGACCGGGCGCGCGGGTGTTTGGCCGAAGATGGCGCAGCTCGAACGCGACAATTTCCCCAAAGCGCTTAAGAAGGGCGTGAAGATCGCGCTGGGCACGGACGCCGGCGGATTTGACTGGAAGGAATTGAACCAGGCCAAGGAATTTGAATACTACGTGCAGTACGGCATGACGCCCATGCAATCGATCCACAGCGGCACCGCCGTAGCCGCTGAGTTGCTCGGTTGGTCCGACAAAGTGGGAACGATCGAAGCAGGGAAGTGGGCGGACATGGTCGCCGTCTCGGGCGATCCGCTCAAGGACATCACCGAGTTGCAGCGCGTGAAATTCGTGATGAAGGGCGGCGTAGTTTATAAGAACGAGGCGCACTGAACGCGCGCGTCGAGTGACAAATGCGCTTCGATGGGCCCTAAACGCGCCACGCGCGTTTCAAACGCGGGCGATGCGTGCCGGCCTCCGAGTGGCTGTTGCGGAGGCCGCCCATGTTCCTATCGATTCACAACGATGTTGCTGAAGGCCACTTACCGGCGCTTTTTGTGCTTCTTCTTTACCGCACCGCCGGAGCCGATGATGATGGTATGTCCGCCGCCGCTGCCAGTCTTCGGCGTGCCGCCCTTGGGCGGTTCGGGATTCATCATGTTTGTTGGGTACACGGCAACCTTACAGTGCGTGTTTTGATCGCCGGCCGTGGGGCCGCCCATTAGCACCAGCGTGCCGAGCGGCGGCAGAATGGCGCACATTGGTGGCCACGCGGCGCCGTCCGGCACGGTGAGCTGTACGCGATAAAAGTTTAAGTCCTCGTTGGTCAGCGCCATAATTCCTTGATTCGGGATTTTCGGATTCGCTGGTGTCACCACTCCGTCCATCACGGTAACTTCGGTAACCGAGGGCACCGTCTTTTTGGGCTTGGCCATTGCTCACCTTCCTCTGCTCAGTTTTTTCCGGAACTGCGGAAACTTTTTTCCTGCTGCATGACCTGCACCAGGGCCTGCAGCCCCGGGCGCAGGGCCAGACCTTCCAAGGTGGACCCGGTGGCCAGGCTATCCTTGGCATACGTCAGCGCCTTATCACGTTCGCCCAGCATCTCGTACGTCTCCGCGGCATCCCCCAGCACGTCGGAATCCTTGGCCGCCAGCGCCAGCGAGGCGACCATGTGTTGTAAGGCTTTATCGCGTTCGCCCTTGGCCGCGTAGATTTTCGCCAGCATGGATTGCGCGGTGGCGTCTTGCGTGTGCGCGGCCGCGAATGGCTCGAGCAAGGCCAGCGTCTTATCGCGCGCACTGCGCGTCTGCGCTTCATCTTTCATCCATTCGCTGGCCACGCGCAGGTTGTCCCACACCAGGTAGTTCCCATCATTGAGTTCCAGAGCCTTGCGCGTCATCGCCGCGGAATCCTTATAGCGTTTTTCGTTTAAATACAAAACCCCCAAGTTCGCGTACGCGGCGTAGGTCGGGGCGATGGCAATGGACTTTTGCAACGCCTTCTCGCCTTCCGCGCGCGAGGCTTCGTCGTTGATGTCCAGGTACGCCGCCGCCAGATTGCTCCACGCCGTGGCGTTGTCCGGGGTCAGCTCAATCACCCGCCGGAATTGCGCGATGGCGTCGGTGTTGCGCCCCAGCCGGGTGTAAAACCAGCCCAAGCTGTTGTAGCCATCCCAATAGTCCGGCCGCAGCGCCACGGCTTTCTTGAAGGCCGCCTCCGCATCGGCCGTGCGGCCCATGTGTTCGTAGTTTCGCGCCAGGCCGGTGAGTGCGCTGGCGTCCCGCGGATTGATTTGCAGCGCTTTCGCAAATTCCTGCTGCGCCAAATCGTTTTCGCTGAGCGAAGTGTGCAGCATGCCGAGTGAGACGTAGGTGGTCGCCAGGTGATCGTCCAGCTGGCTGGCGCGTTGCAGATTCGCGGAAGCTTCGGTAATCCATTTCGGGTTGGGATCGACCTGATTTTTCAGCCTGTACGCTTCGCCGAGTTCCGCATAACCCAGCGCGAATCGCGGATCGGTTTGCACCGCGGCCTGCAAGGCGGCGATGGCCAGATCGAGATTGCCCGGCTTGTCGTAACGCTGAATGTAACCGAGTGCCTTCAAATATCCTTCATAGGATGTGGGCGCGGCGCTCACCGCCTCCGCACGCAATGTATCCGCGGAGACGCGGATATTCATCATGCGCGCCAGACGTGCGACTGCGTCGTTCTGCAGCGCAGCAAGGTCGCCGGCGGCATCCTCGAGCGTGGCCGAGCCAATCTCGCGCAGATCTTTCGCGTCGATAAGGTCCACGGTGAGCTGGATGGCTTGCCCGGTGCGCTGAATTTTTCCCTTTACCACCATGGTGGCGCCGAGATCGTGATACGCCGCAGCAGGATCGGTGATTTTGCGGCTGCGCACCACGCTGGCGGGAACCACCCAAAGCGAACGCTGCGTTTCGTCGAGATTCGAGAGTTTGCCGGTGAGCGAGTCCATCAAGCCGTCGGCAAGGGCGGCGTTGGCTGGATCGCTATCGGCGCTGTCGATGGGCAGCACGGCGATATGTTTTTCGCCGCCGGAGCCGGCAAAAAGACCGGCAACAGCTTGTCGCGTGGCGGGAGAGAAAAACAACGTAGCCGCGAGCACCGCCATCGCCAGCGCGCCGAGAGATGTGTAGAGCCACGCGCGATTTTTCGCCGTCGCTGGTCCGCTGTTGTAGCGGCCGCCTTCTGAGGCGGGCGCCTGTGGCGTTTGTGGCCCGGTCCAGCGCGGCGTCGTAGCGTGCGCCATAAACTCTTCCAGCTCGCGGGTATTTACCGCACGCGTCGCGGTCGGCGGGTCGGTCACGCCAACCGTGCCGGACAATTGCGCGCGCGCCGCCTCGAGGTCGCCAAGAATCTCGCGTCCGCCGGCATAGCGATGCGCGGGCAGCTTAGAGAGCGCCCGCAAAACAATCGGCTGCAGCAAAGGCACCACCGCATCGACCGCCGCGGGCGGCTGATTCAAAATCGCGAAGGTCATCGCCCCGGTGTTAGGCCGCAAAAAAGGATGGCTGCCGGTAAGCATCTGCACCAGAATCACGCCCAGCGCCCAAACGTCCGAGCGCTGATCGATGGCCTCGCCTAAAATCTGTTCCGGCGCCATGTACGGCAGCGTGCCGGTGGTGGTGATGCTGTGCGTGGCGCTGGCGGTGGAGGCCAATCGCGCCAGGCCGAAGTCCACAATCTTCACCCCGCGATCGTTCGTCACGATCACATTCGAGGGCTTGATGTCGCGATGCACGATGTTGCGCGCGTGCGCCGCGGCCAATCCGCTGGCAATCTGCATCGCGATATTCACGGACTCGCTAACGGACAGCAGCCCGCGCGCGATTTTCTGCGCCAGCGTCTCGCCCTCGTAATAGCCCATGACAATAAAAATTTGCCCGTCGGGACCTTCCTCGATCCCATAAATCACGCCAATATTGGCGTGGTCCAGCGAGGACGCCGCGCGCGCCTCACGCCACAATCTTTCTTTTTCGTGTTCGTTTATTGTGGTGTCCTGCGGCAGAAATTTCAGCGCTACGGTGCGTTCCAGCTTCAGGTCCGTAGCCTTGTACACCACACCCATACCGCCAGCGCCTAATTTTTCCGTGATCCGGTAATGGGCAATGGTTTGGCCAATCATAGGCGGCAACAAGTACGGGTGGTAGCGCGTCAGCGCAATGGCCGTGATTCTACCAGCTTACGCAACCGCGAAATAGCGCCCTGTTCCGTTATCCTGAGTGGCGATGGTCGAACAACTTAGTTGTCATCCTGAGCGAAGCTAAAGATCTGTTTTCTGTCTTAGGAGCTCTCGAGTATAGAATGCCTAATCATGATTTCCTCGATAGATCTTTCCGCTCTCCCGACGTTGGAGAAGTTCAAGAGTCTCGCCAAGTCTCTTGCAATGCTCGACGCTATCGTCTGTCCCGAATGGGAATATCGCTACTATTCATTCAACAGCAGATGGGCCGCTGCGGAGGAGATGGCGTCCATGCGGAACGGTCAGGGAGATGAGTGGTTTTGTGGGTTCAACGCCCATGGCGCATTTCTCAAGGGTTTCGACCATGAATCGAAGATGTCGCCATGGAATAGTGAAAACTCTGAAGTCTGGCCGGGTGTGCTCGGCAGCGTCCCCGAAGAATTCAAAGCGTTTGCGACCGAGCCTGCATTTTCAATGAGCAATACAACATTTTGCATTTGGCGGAGCGCGCGCGACTCTAAATGGAACAGTGGCTCGATCCACTATCCGGAAGCGGACGATCCAGACGGCTCCGGCTGGATGCTTGCTATCCTCGATGGAGATCCCAGTACTTATAAAAAGTGGGCCGAAGATTACTACGATCAGGCCATCAGCCTGGTAGCTGTCGAACAGATTTATGCCAGCACTCCG
>Ga0209139_10000200_pt1 | contig 19284 bp, 15 predicted proteins | sample BogFormECP14_OM3_FD_188246 | JGI IMG/M metagenome (GOLD analysis project Ga0209139, IMG submission 188246) | Bog forest soil microbial communities from Calvert Island, British Columbia, Canada - ECP14_OM3 (SPAdes) (version 2) | ecosystem: Environmental > Aquatic > Freshwater > Wetlands > Bog ...
CGGCGCTTTTCAATGTCGCGGAGGACCTCAAGAAATGCAGGCATGTCGAATACGTCTCTGACACATTCGCGATACGCCTCCAACAACATGGGAAAGGCTGGATAGCGCGAAGCCACTGACAGCAGATCATAAGCGCGCTTTCGCTGCTGCCACAGGGGCGCTCGCCCTTGCGCGCGACGGCGTGGGAGTAGCAGCGCACGCGCCGCACTTTCGCGAAACTTCGCCGCAAAGAGGGCAGTCCCTCCTAGCTGACGCAACACGAACTCCGATGCTTCTACGGGGTCGAGCAACAAAATCTCTGCGTCTGGCGGGTGCTCGGTATCTGGAAAGCGCAGGACGAAACCGTCATCGGCCCACATTGTCTCTACCTCTGCTAAACCTGCAGCGCGGAGCCTTCCACTGACAGCCATCGCCCAAGGCGCGTGCACGCGATTACCGAAAGGGGTGAGCACGCAGACGCGCCAGTCGCCCAGTTCATCGCGCACACGCTCGATCACGATGGTTTGATCGTCTGGAACGGCGGTGGTGGCAATTTCCTGATCAACAAGAAAGCGAATAAGGTTCTCCGCTGCCATCGGATCCAGATCATGTTCGCGGACGAGGCGGCTGAGCGCAGCGTTCCTTGGCATCTCGCGCAACTCGCGGACCAGCTGTCCAATACGCTTGCCGAATTCGAGCGGGCGACCGGCAGTGTCTCCATGCCAGAACGGCATCTTCCCCGGCTCGCCCGGAGCGGGCGAAACCAGTACGCGGTCGTGTGTGATTTCGTCGATGCGCCAGGTGGATGCCCCGAGAATAAACGTCTCTCCGGTACGGCTTTCAAAGACCATCTCTTCATCGAGCTCGCCGACGCGTACAGGCTTGCCCTCCGTACTCGAAAGAAAGACACCATAAAGGCCGCGATCAGGAATGGTGCCGCCGTTCAGGATAGCCAGGCTTTTTGCGCCTTCACGCGGCGTGATGATGTCATGCACCCGGTCCCAGGTAATTCTGGGACGCAGCTCGGAAAATTCATCAGAAGGATACCGCCCCGAGAGGAGATCGAGCACGCCATCAAAAGCTGTGCGGCTGAGTGCTGCAAATGGAGAGGCACTGGTAACGATATGGAAAAGATCGCCAGTAGAAATTTCAGGTGCTGCAGGCGGATGACCTTTTTTGCGCGGCACGGAGGTGCGGGGCGGCTGCGCAACGGTTGCTACGATCTGCTGCGCAAGCACGTCGAGAGGATTACGCAAATAGCGAGTCGACTCAACCAGCCCTTCATGCATAGCACGAGTGACGGCGGCGCATGCAACGAGATCGGCGCGATACTTGGGAAAAATAATCCCCTCGCTTGCGGCTCCCACCTGATGACCCGCCCGGCCGATGCGCTGCATGCCACTGGCTACAGAAGGCGGAGCTTCGACCTGAACGACGAGATCGATTGCGCCCATATCGATGCCGAGTTCCAGCGTCGAGGTGGCCACAAGCGCCTTGATAGTCCCTGCCTTCAGCTGTTCTTCGATTTCAGCGCGTTGTGCGGCAGCAAGCGATCCATGATGCGCTCGCGCGATCGGCTCATTGGCAAGTTCATTCAGCGCGCCCGCCAACCGTTCGGCGACACGACGGTTGTTAACGAAGATCAGCGTCGATTGACGTTCGCGGATAATTTCAAGCAGCCGCGGGTGAATCGCACTCCATATTGAGGTGCGCTTAGGCCCCTTCGATGCCGGTCCACTTGGTAATTCTTCCCGCTGGCCAAGCTTGGCCATGTCCTCGACTGGGACTTCGATTCGAAGCTCCAGCTTTTTCGGCTCGCTCGCATTGATGATGGTCACGGGACGAAATACCGGCGCGCTGTCGTGTTCTTGCGGCTCGGCATCTGAAGTCCATTCCTTCTCGAGCGTGGGGATGCTTTCTGCAGTATCGCGTTTTACTGTTCGTCTTGGTTCGCAACCTGCCAGAAAATGCGCTACTTCTTCGAGCGGACGCTGCGTGGCGGAAAGGCCGATACGCTGAACTCGTTTCGCGGTAATGGCTTCAAGGCGTTCCAGGCTAAGAGCAAGATGCGCTCCACGCTTGGTTGGGACAAGAGCGTGAATTTCATCGACGATCACTGTATCGACGGTGCGCAGCGATATCGCAGATTCAGAAGTGAGAAGCAGATACAGCGATTCGGGAGTCGTGATCAGGATTTCGGCCGGATGGCGCCGAAACCGGCTGCGTTCTTTTTGCGGCGTATCCCCAGTGCGCACGCTGATCTCAGGTTGACGAACAACCACACCCCGTTGCTGCGCCATATTGGCGATTCCAGCCAGCGGCGAGCGCAGATTGCGTTCCACGTCGACAGCGAGCGCCTTGAGCGGGCTGATATAGACGACGCGACAGCCCTCCGGGTTTGGGTCGGCAGGTTGAAGCATGAGGCGGTCGAGACACCAGAGAAACGCCGTCAGCGTTTTTCCGGTTCCAGTCGGAGCAAGGATCAGTGTGCTTTCACCACGCGCGATTGCAGGCCATCCTAGACGCTGCGGCGATGTTGGCGCATCAAAAACGGCGCGAAACCATTCGGCCGTAACAGGATGAAAGAGCTGTAGAACATCCTCTGCCCCTTGATCATCCGCCGCGCTCTTATTTGCTCGTCGTTTCGCCACAAGACAGCCTCAGCAAGCAGAATACCTGCATGCTCATTCAGATGCTCCGGATGGCCGAAACTGACCAGAACGCGGCTCTAGTGGGGTTTGTAGTAGCAGGTATTGCCGTCGACAATCGGCTGCCAATGATCTTGATGTCCGGCCTGCTCGCTTGATCCGAGCATGAGAAAGCCGTCGGCCTTTAAGGCAGCGCGCGCACGTTGCAGGATGCGCCTTTGTGTACCTTCAGGAAAGTAGAAGAGTACGTTGCGAATCAAGATGCCGTCGTATCGATTCAAAGGCGGCAAGGCGCGTACAAGGTTTTTCTGGTGAAAGCTGCACATGGCACGCAATTCCTCTATGACTTCCCACTCGTCTTCATGGCGGGTAAAGTAGTTGAGCAGAAAACGTGCGGGGAGGCCGCGGTTTATCTCCCTGCGGTGATATCGTGCAATCTGTGCACGGCGAATCATCTCGGCATGAATATCCGTACCAATAACTTCTATCTTCCATTCCGCAAGGTCGGGAAAGTAATTTCGAACCAGCATCGCCAGCGAATAGACTTCCTGCCCGCTGGAACATGCGGCGCTCCAGAAGCGGAGGCTGCGTTGCCGGGTGCGTCGCTCAATCAATTGCGGCAACAACTTCTCCCGCATTAGCTCGAAAGTCATCGGATCACGGAAGAAGCTGGTCTCATTGATGGTCATGGCCTCCACGACTGCCTGATCAAGCGCCGGGTTGGCGGCTAGTTTCAGCTTACAAACGAGTTCATCGAGACCTGCCATGCCTTCGGCCTGCAACAGGCGATATAGACGCGCGTCAAAGAGGCCATTGCGGGACGGATCAAGGATGTTTTCTGAACGGTTCAGGATAAATTGCCGGAGAAAAGCGTAGTCGGCTTCCGTACAAGGCATACGCGTCACCACTTCGAAACAAACGAAGACGACTGCGCCGGACAAAGACGCATCAGTTCTGCCGCAATCGCAGGAAGTGGCAGGATGCGATGAGCGATTCCTGCTTCGGCCACTACTCCGGGCATGCCCCAGACGGCGCTTGTAGCACGGTCCTGCACCAGGATCCTTCCCCCTGCACTGCGAATGGATTTGCAGCCTTCCAGACCATCGGAACCCATGCCCGTCAGCACAACACCGATCGCAGCCTTCCCGTAAGCCTGAGCCGCGGAACGAAAAAGCATATCAACCGACGGACGGCAAGAGTGCTCGGGTGCGGCCTGCGTAAGGCGCAACATTTGTCCGGGGCCAAATGGAAGCTTTGTAAATTCGAGGTGCCAATCGCCCCGAGCGATGGATACAGTTCCCGGTTCCGGAAGCATGGCAGACGCAGCTTCGCGCACAGTGAGAGCGCATTCGCGGTTCAACCGCTCCGCTAAGAGCCCCGTGAAGAGCTGCGGCATGTGCTGGACGATGACAATCGGAATCGGGAAATCGCCGGGCAGCATCCGCAGCAGAGTCTGAAGAGCTGCCGGGCCTCCGGTTGATACTCCGATTACGATAATCTCCGGCTCGTGATGCAGAGCATCGCCGGCGCTGACTGCTACTGTGCGAAGATTGCCAGCTTGCGATGGAAACAACGCTTTAATCCGCGGAAGCAGATCCCGCATAAGTGTCGCCACCGCATCCGCAGCGCCATTCTGCGCAGTTGGCTTGGTGACATAGTCGGTTGCGCCCTGTGCCAACGCTTCCAGTGTTATGCCGGCGCCGCGACGCGTGAGCGTGCTGCACATGATGACCTTTGCTTTGTCATGGCGAGAGCGCAGTTCTGCCAGCACCTCAAGACCATTCATGCGGGGCATCTCAAAGTCCAGAAGAATCAAGTCCGGCTTGAGGCGCTCGACAGTTTCGAGAGCATCGACGCCGTCAGTAGCCATCCCGGCTAACTCAACGGCCGGATCTGAAGCGAGCACCATACGCAACAGACTGCGCATCACGAGGGAGTCATCCACAACAAGGACACGAATGGTTCGCGACATCGAAATTAACCTTGCGCGAAGCCAATCATCTGTAGCTTGCCTATCAACGCGTCCGCATCGAAAGGCTTCATGAGATATTCGTCCGCTCCGGCTTCAAGCGCGGCTTCGATAAGAGCGTGGTCTGCTTCCGCTGTCACCATCATGATCTTCATAGATTTCATTCCTGGATTACCGCGCATCGCCTTCACGCATTCCAGTCCGCCCATGACGGGCATATTCACATCGACGAGGGCAAGATCACATGCTCCCCCCTTTTCCATTACGGCCAGCGCGCATTGGCCGTTTTCCGCTTCGACGCACTCCAGACCCTGCTTCTCCAGAAGTAAGCGCACATAGCTTCGAATGGAGCGCGAATCATCGACTATAAGGGCACGCATATTCCTTCCCCCATCCGCTCACGCAAAAGCCGCTTCGGCGAGACGAACCGGATCCAGGCGTTCCGGATCAAGCATCACCAGAAGGGCGTTGCTGAGCTTGTACGTTCCTGCAAAGAGTGCCTTGCGGCGGTCATCGAGAGTTGAGGGATTCCCCTCGAAGTCTGTATGCAGAACAGTAATGACTTCACTGACCTCATCGACAAGCAGGCCAAAATAGCCATCGGCCCCTTCAAAGACGAGGATGTCTTCCATCGCCTCGCGCGCAGGCATCGCAAGCAGACTGCGCAGCGAGACAGTAGTGAGCACCTCTCCGCGATAATGGACAAGTCCCCCGATATAGCCGGGTGCCAGCGGGACGCCCTGCTTCGCGGGCTTTCCGAGTATTTCCAATATGCTCGTGACTGGAATACCGTAAAGGGTCTGACCTACACGGACGGAGCACATCTCGATTGGCTCGTCCTGTGCCACTGTTTGTTGGAAGAGTGCTCGCGTCATGCGAGAACCTCAACAACTCCATCCGCTTCCCATGTTTCCACCGGGTCATCGTGAGATGGACGCGCGCCGGGTAGCGCCGGAATATGTCTGAGATCAATAATGCTCGTCACCTTATCTTTCAGGAGAACCGCGTTGCGAGTTGCCACGTTGGTGCCTGCCTCGTTCAACGGCTTGCCGGACGCCACGTCCAGCACTTGGGATACAGCGACTCCGACATGACGCTCGCCGTCGCGGCAGACGACCACGGTCATTTCCTCTTCCGGAGAAGCGGCGGCATCTTTGCCGGTCCTGTCTTTTAGCGGTAGCAATGTGCCGTCGAAGCGGAGAACTGGCATGCCATTCAGCCACTCCATTTGCGTGCGCGGAATGCGCTCTATACGCAGAACGTTGGCCAGAGGCACGGCTGCATGCTCGCTTGCAGACTGCGTCAGCAGATACTCATCTGAACCGTCCATCAGGTTCGCATCCAGGACTTCGGGCTCGTCATCTTCGAGCGCCATGCCGATGTTGGATTGCGTCGCGATTGCCCCAGGATCGAGAATCAACGCCATCTCACCGTTGCCAAGCACAGTCGCACCGGAAAAGAGCCGGATCCGTTTGAGGACGGACGACAGGGGTTTGACCACGATCTCTTCCGGGTCTGCCAGACTGTCAACTACAAGTCCGTAGCGCCGGCCTTCGGCATTCAGAACGGCGATATACGCCTCACGTGATTTGTCTGGCTGCTCCTGCTGTTTAAGAAGCGACCCGAGGAAGACCAGCGGCAGGAGTTTTCCACGCAGGCGGTAAAGCGCCGCGCCTTCCATCCATTCCACCTGCGTCTGCACCTGCTCGGAAGAAAGATGCACCAGTTCAGAAAGAGCCCCCTGGGGCAGCGCGTAGTTTTGGCCGCGGCTCTGCACAATCAGGGCCGGCACGATGGCGAGCGTCAGCGGAATACGCAGCCGCAGCGTAGTTCCCTTGCCTGCCCGACTATCGATTTCGACTTTGCCGCCAATCTTTTCCACGTTCGTGCGCACAACGTCCATGCCGACGCCGCGCCCGGAGACATTCGTAATCGCTTCCGCTGTTGAAAATCCGGGCAGAAAGATCAACTGCATCAGCTCGCGGTCCGAAAGCTGCGCGGCTCGCTCGCGTGTGATCAGTTTGCGCTCTAGTGCTTTGTCGCGAATGCGCTCGACCTTCATGCCTCCACCGTCGTCCGAGACTTCGATGACGACGTGGCTACCCTCCTGATAGGCTCGCAAACGAAGTATGCCCTCGGGATCTTTTCCCGCAGTTTCGCGCAGGTGCGGCACCTCGATGCCGTGGTCAATCGCATTTCGAACCGAATGCGTCAGAGGGTCCTTGATAGCTTCGAGCAGGCTTTTATCCAGTTCCGTCTCCTGCCCCTCCATGACCAGGCGTACACGCTTATTGAGTTGCTGGGCAAGGTCGCGCACCATGCGCGGAAACTTCGAAAAGACGTGGCTGACCGGCTGCATGCGCGCTTTCATCACCGCTTCGCGCAGATCGGCAGTCACCATGTCCAGTCGACGCGAGAGGACGGTCAGATTGGCATCGGTGCTGACCATCTGCAGGATCTGGTTGCGAGTGAGCACCAGTTCCCCCACGAGATTCATCATGCGGTTCAGCAAATCCACATCAACGCGCAGCGTAGATTCTGCAGTGTTCACAACCGCGCGCGTTTGCGCCGTCTGCGGCTCTGCCTGGTAGACCTCAATGGCTTTGATTTCTTCCTGCGGTTTTACCATCTCCGCATCAGGCAGCGGTACAATTGCCGCCAACCCGGCAGCCTTGGGCTTACGCGTCCTCTTTTTTTTCGGAGATGGGCTTTCGCGGGGAGCATTCGTTGAATCAGCGCCAGGGCCTTGCGGCGAGCCATGCTGCAATGCATGCAGGCGTTGAATCATCGCCGCATCCTCGCCGTGCCCCTCAAGACCTGTACTTTCGATAGACCTCAGAATCTCACGCAGGATATCCAGCAGCGCAAGCAATCCGCTGATGATATGAACGTCGGCCAGCAACTTACCGTCGCGAAGAAGGCCAAGCAGATTTTCCCCGGCGTGAGCCAACGCTTCCAGGCGCGAAAAGCCTAGAAACCCTGTTGTGCCCTTTATCGTATGCACCGAACGAAATATCTCAGCCAGAAGTTCGCGGTCTTCGGGACGCTCCTCCAATTCGGTCAGGCACCGCTCCATGCGATCCAGGCCTTCCTGGCTCTCGATCAAGAATTCTCGCGTCAACTCGTCCACGGTTACGTTATCGGGCGACAAGGCGGGAACTTGAGCGAGCTTGCCGTTCCGCAGCAATCTCGATAGCCTCAAAGATCGATGGCGAATCCTGTATCCGAGAGCGTTGAAAGACTCCAGTCCGCGGCAACCGCCGCCGCGGAAAAAGCTTACGCGCCCTATTCGAATTTTTGCGTAGGGGCGGCGCTGCTTTTCGACGACGGCGGCGTAACCACGGGCTGCAATGTCGAAAACATTTCTTATGGGCTCACTATCTGCGCGGAACGCACAGCCCTATGCCGTGCTGTTGCGGAACATGGAGCGAATCGCCGAATCGTGGCAATCGCCGTCGCAAATCTGAATCAAGCGGCCTCCCCGCCATGTGGCGCATGCCGCCAGATGCTCAGTGAGTTCGTCACGCCGGACGCCATAGTCTATTTCCCGGACAGCCAGGGCGTTACGTCGGTTCCATTCAATGAACTTCTACCTCATACCTTCCGCAACTGGAAAAAGGACGAAGATGCATGCGGTTGATCTGATCCGAAAGAAGCGCGACGGCGAAGAACTGACACCAGAGGAGATTCAGTTCCTCGTCCGAGGCGCCGCCATGGAAACCATCCCGGAAGGGCAACTGGCCGCATGGCTCATGGCTGCCTTTTTGCGCGGCCTGAGCCTCGCTGAAGTCGATGCGTTGACAACATCGATGAAACTGTCGGGCGCAGTCTTTGATCCCTCGCCGCTGAGACGCTTTGCCGTAGACAAACACTCGACTGGCGGCGTGGGAGACAAGACGTCATTCCTCATCGCTCCTATTGCAGCTGCCGCAGGGCTGGTTGTCCCTATGATCAGCGGGCGCGCGCTCGGTCACACAGGCGGCACGCTGGATAAGCTGGAAAGCATCCCCGGCTACCGCACACACTTGACTCTCGAGGAGATGCTGGAAGTACTGGAAAAATGCGGAGCAAGCATTGTTGGCCAGACCAACCGGCTCGTGCCCGCGGACCGCGTTCTTTATGGTCTGCGCGATCGGACTGCCACAGTTGAGAGCCCTTATCTCATCTGTGCCTCCATCATGAGCAAGAAGCTTGCCGCCGGATTAAATGGACTGGTGCTGGACGTAAAGACCGGCTCCGGCGCTTTTCTCCGACGCAAGAAAGACGCGCTCTTTCTCGCAGCACTCATGGTCGAAACCGGAGAACGCGCCGGAACAAGCACGGCGGCACTGCTGACAAATATGAATCAGCCGCTCGGCCGGTTTGCCGGTAATTGGATCGAGGTGCAGGAGTCGCTCGATCTGCTTGGAGGCAAACGTCACCCGCTCAACGAAGACCTGCGTGAACTCTCGCTCATCCTTGCCGGATGGATGATCTTCCTGGGCGGCGCGTCCGACACCGCCGAGGCAGGCCGCGATCGCGCAGAGGAGATTCTGGATTCGGGACGCGCGCTTGAGATTTTTACAGAGATGGTGAAACTGCAGGGAGGCAATACAGCAATCTTTGATGAGCCCGAAAGATTCCACAGTCCCGGTACCCGCAAAGATTTTGTAGCCGACCGGTCTGGTTATCTGGCACAGGTGGATTGCACACAGGTTGGCTGGGCAGTGCAACGGCTTGGAGCAGGGCGCGAACGCGCAGGCGAGCCAGTCTCTCCACACGCGGGGTTGGAGATGCACGTCAAACTGGGCAACAAAGTTGTGGCTGGCGAGCCGCTATGCACCCTTTTCTCCGACAATGACTCGCGCTTTCACGAGCCGGAGTCGCTACTGCGACGTGCGCTGCTGATTGCCGATGAGCCCTCACCGGCTGAACCGCTCATACAGGAAATCATTACGGCGGAAAATAAAAAAGAGTACCTCGAATCAGCACATCGCCCATAGGATGTAGGGGACAGGAGAACGATTTGGGGCGATTTACAGGGATTCTTGGTCTGCTTACCATGCTGTCTCTGGCATGGATTTTCTCTACGAACCGCCGGGCAATCCGCTGGCGCACTGTCTTCTGGGGTCTCGGACTCCAGATTTTCTTTGCGTTTCTTGTCCTTGATTCTTCCTGGGGGCAAAAAGTTCTCGCTGCGGCCGGCAGCGCCGTCACCAAGCTTCTGTCTTACGCATTCGTCGGGTCAACCTTCGTATTCGGTGAATTAGGCAAGCAGCATTCGTCCTATGGCAGTTTCTTTGCGTTCCAGGTTCTTCCCACCATAATTTTCATCTCGGCCTTCTTCGCCGTTTTGTATCACCTGGGGATCATGCAGTTGCTAATCCGGTTGTTCGCCAGGCTGATGCAGCTGACACTGCGCGTGAGCGGCGCGGAAAGCCTGAATGTGGCTGCCAGCATCTTCATGGGGCAGACAGAAGCTCCGCTGACTATCCGCCCCTTTCTGCCGGGTGCAACCCAGTCTGAGCTGATGACCATCATGACCAGCGGCATGGCGCACGTCTCCGGCGGGATTATGGCAGCCTACATCCTGTACGGAATCGAGGCGCAGCATCTGCTTGCGGCGGTCATTATGACGGCGCCCGGCACGATTCTCATCTCGAAGATGCTGGTGCCAGAAACGGAAACGCCCGCAACCGAAGGCGTCGTTCATATACCAAAAGACGCTGAGCATAAAGAGGAAAACCTGCTCGGCGCGATTGCTCGCGGAACGATTGACGGGGGCCGCCTCGCTTTCAACGTCGCCATCATGCTCATCTCTTTCTTGGCTTTGATTGCGCTCTGCAACGGAGTTCTCGGAGGCATTCACAACTGGCTCAGCCCGCACCATATTCCATTCCCATCCTCTCTGGATCTCATTCTTGGCGTCCTTTTCGCGCCGATTGCGTGGCTGATTGGCGTTCCCTGGCACGACGTGCGGATCGTCGGCAACCTGCTGGGAACGCGCATGGTCCTCAATGAAGTTGTGGCGTATTCGCTGCTGGGCACGCAGAAGGCGATGATGGATTTCCGTTCTTTTACCATCGCGACTTTTGCGCTTTGCGGCTTTGCCAATCTGAGTTCCATCGGCATTCAGATCGGCGGCATCGGTGCTCTGGCCCCTGAGCGACGCAATGATCTGGCGCGGCTCGGACTGCGCGCCATGCTGGCCGGAACGATGGCAAATTTGATGTCCGCCTCGATTGTCGGCATCCTGATGCGATAAAACATACTAAGACGTGAGCAACGACATTTCCCTGTTTGAACAAGCTACTGCGGCGGTCACCCACATTCGTGCCCGAACTGCTCTCATCCCCACCATCGGCGTCGTCCTGGGGTCAGGACTCGGCGCCTTTGCCGACAAAGTGGCAGGCGCCGTCACCATCCCATTTGCCGAGATTCCGCATTTCCCGAAATCGACTGTGCCAGGCCACAGCGGCAAGTTAGTGATCGGGACCCTCGATGGCGTTCCCGTTGCCGTCATGCAAGGCCGCGTCCACGCCTATGAAGGCTACACACCGCAGGAAGTGACCTTTCCGGTTCGTGTGCTCGGACTGCTTGGCGTTAAGACTCTGGTTGTGACGAACGCGGCCGGCGGCATCCGTCCGGGCTTGAAGCAGGGTGATCTTGTCCTACTTTCCGATCACATCAACTTCACAGGCCACAGTCCGGTCGCGGGAGAAAACGATGAGCGCTTCGGACCGCGCTTCTTCGACATGACGGAAGCCTATTCGAAGCGACTGCGCAAGCTGGCTGCGGCTACAGCCGAGCACGCAGGGTTTCCTCTCGCAGAAGGCGTGTACCTGTGCGTGCTCGGACCAAGCTTTGAAACTCCGGCTGAGATTCGCGCCTTTCACTCTATAGGCGCCGATCTCGTCGGCATGTCGACCGTGCAGGAAGTCATTGTGGCGCGGCACATGGGAATTGAGGTCCTCGGCATTTCCTGCGTGACGAATCTCGCTGCTGGCATTCAGTTAGAGCCCCTCAGCCATGAAGAGGTTATGGAAACGGGACGCCGGGTATCGACAAGATTTGCGCAGCTGCTCACCGACCTGATACCGGCGGTTCATAAGGAATTCCGCAACGCATGAACGAAACAAATCAAGGCCCCGTCATCATAGGCATCGCCGGTTGTTCCGGCTCCGGCAAAACATCGCTGGCCCAGGAGCTGGCCCGTGAACTGGAAGGCACTCATTTTCACCTGGACCACTATTATCGCGATCTCGGTCACCTGAGCTACGAAGAGCGATTTCGCGAGAATTTCGACCATCCTGATGCACTTGAATCCGATCTGCTCGTAGCGCACATTCGTCAGCTTGCCGCAGGACACAGCATTGCGCGCCCCCAATACGATTTCGCGGCGTATACGCGTATCGCCGGAGCCTCGGTACCTGTCTACGAGCCTCATTTTCTTGTGGTCGACGGAATCCTGGCCCTGCACTATGAGGCTCTGCGGCGGCTCTATCATCTCAGCGTTTACGTCGACACTCCGGATGAAATCTGTTATCAGCGCCGCCTGGCGCGCGATGTTCAGGAGCGTGGACGCACGCCGGAATCCGTCCGCAAAGATTATGAAGAAACGGTTCGGCCGATGGCCGAGCAGTTCGTGCGGCCTTCGGCCAAGTATGCCGATCTCATCGTTGACGGAACAGTGTCCTTCGACTGGTCCGTTGAGCAAGTCCTGAGTGCGCTACGAAAGAAGGAGCTTCTCGCGGCGCATGACATGTATGTGACGGATGGGTTTGCTGGCCACTCATAAGTCGTTGCCTGCTTCCCTCAATTGTCGAATCCGTCGCATTCCCCAAAAGCGCATCCACGGACGCGCATTTATCATCAAAGCAATGATTTTCAAGAAGAAAAAGGTGAAGCAGGAGCACAAGGTTATGCGGCAAGCTGAGCTTGCGCAGGGCGCGCTCCTGCCCGAATATCATCGCCCTACGCCCGAGTGTCCACATCCGGAACGGTGGAGTATGTATGACTCCATGACTGCCGAGGTCGAGGTTCTGGAGTTCCTGCGTACACTGGTCACAACCGTAAAACCAGAGCTTATTGTCGAAACAGGAGCCTTTCTCGGTGTCAGCACGCTCTGGATCGCGGAAGGACTCAAGCGCAACGGCTTCGGTAAAGTCATCAGTTGCGAACTCGATCCAGTGGTCTTTGCAAAAGCACAGGAAAAGATTGCCCAGTCGGGTCTTTCCGGGTGGATCGAACTGCGGAACGAGTCGAGCCTGGAGATGAAGATCGAGGGCCGGATCGACATTCTCTTCAGCGACAGTGATATGCCGATTCGCGAGCCAGAAGTAAAGCGCTTTCTGCCGCAGATCAATCCGCAGGGCCTTATCCTTTTACACGACGCCAGCTCGCACCTGAAAGTGGTTCGTGAAGCGGCGCTCAGAATGGAAGCCGAAGGCTTGCTGTCTGTTGTCCTGCTGCCTACTCCACGAGGATTTGTCGTGGCCCAAAAGCGCGACGGACGGCGGTAGTCCTCCTTAAATATCTCGCCCTACATTCGCCTCTCCAGTCGCAATAAATTAACACAAATCGCCTGTAATGACGCGGCTATTGTTGATATTCTGGAATGGCTATGCCTACAAAACAGGAACTTCTCATTAACCCTATCCAGCACATCGACATCAAGCAGCACGACGTCGTCGCTCTGGTAGACGCCATGGAGCACATGGCCTTCAGCTCCCGTGACCTCAACCGGGCAGCTTCGATTTATGAGCGCATGCTCCGCGACAAAGAGTGCGGCGTCATCCTCTGCCTCGCCGGCTCGCTGATCAGCGCTGGCTTGAAGCAGATTTTCATCGATCTCATCCGCAACAACATGGTGGACGCCGTGGTTTCGACCGGCGCCAACATCGTCGATCAGGACTTCTTCGAAGGACTCGGCTACAAGCATTGGATTGCCGACGACCTCCTCAAGCAGGGCACCGAAGACGGAATGCTCCGCGAATTGATGATCGACCGCATCTACGACACGCTCATCGATGAAGAAGAGCTTCGCATTTGCGATGCAACTACCGAAAAGATCGCGGATTCGCTTGATCCGCGCCCCTATAGTTCGCGTGAGTTCATCCGCGCCATGGGTGCCTACCTCGAGGCAAACGGCAAGACGCCAGATAAGGGTGGCGTTGACACGATCGTTTACGCGGCCTACCAGAAGGATGTGCCCATTTTCTGTCCGGCATTCAGCGATTGCTCGGCCGGCTTCGGACTGGTAGCCCACCAACATGCGCGTCAGGACAAACCCAAGGTTTCCCTCGACTCAGCCAAGGATTTCTATGAAATCACCCAGCTGAAGATCGCCAACCCGACCACAGGCCTGCTGATGATCGGCGGCGGCGTACCAAAGAACTTTGCTCAGGACATCGTGGTTGCCGCAGACATTATTGGCAGCGATGCCCCAATGCACAAGTACGCCATCCAGATCACGGTCGCCGATGTTCGCGATGGCGCCCTTTCTTCAAGCACTCTGAAGGAAGCCAGCTCCTGGGGCAAAGTCGATACCACCTTCGAGCAGATGGTCTACAGCGAGGCTACCCTGGCGCTGCCCCTCATTACCGGCTATGCCTATCACAAGAAGGCTTATGAAGCGCGGCCCGAGCGTCGGTGGGCACGCTTGCTGGAGCCAGTTACAGCCTGATTCTCAGGCTTTCAGAAGAAAGCCGAGGGCTTTAAGCTCTCGGCTTTTTTGTCTCTCGCGGCTAAGATTCCCGTTTCTGAACTGACAATAATTTTTTCCTGGAAACTCTAGTCAATGACTTTGACATTGGAGTATGATCTTGCGGCGGCATAAAACAAGTTCCACCTTCCCCCCTTGTTTCATTTTTCCCGCGGAGTTCTTCGATGCTGCTGATCCTCTCGTCTGTTTGTAGTTTGTATCTACTTTGCTTTCTGTGGTTTCGGTCTTTGTGCCGTGCCGCCATCCGCTCTCATGAGTCCTCGATGGAACGCACGCCAGCCTCAAATCTCATTCCGTTTGAGCGGGGGCTTGAGCTCCGCGTTCACAAGACGCCGATTTAGGAAGCTTTCCCTAGAATTTGTGATGTTCCTCGTCAAAGAGCAGCGCGCTCTCGTCGCTTGGTACGCTATCAGCCGGAGCACCCGCTTCGGCTTCTGCTCGGAGACGGGCAACAGAAAGCCAGTTGTCCTTGTGTGGGCGCTCCGCAATCCATGGAGGTAGTGGCATGCAAAGATACCTGCTGAGCGCCTCGGCGTACCCTTCATAAAGCTGTCGCATCTGGCTCAGGCGGACGGATGAGTGCGCGTCGCGGCAGAGCCGCACTCCAGACTGGCACATCTGGTCATACACGAGCGAAAAGTTCTTTTCTGGCAGACGGTCAGGCATATCCGTTACCGGACCGAGCGAAAAAATCTGTGCCAGATCCACGAGCGCATGCCGTGCCATGGCAAAGGTCAGTTGCGCCTGCCGGGCAGGTCGCTCCTGTACGCCGGAGATGAGCAATGCGCAGGTATCGAGAACGGCTGTAAGCGCGCTGAGCCAGCTCTGATGCGTATGCTGCGAGCGGAAGTAGCAAAGAAGCGGATAGGAGATATGGCTTTCCAGCAGCTCCGCCGACCAGCGCTCCCATTCTTCAAGCAGGAGAATTAGCGCTGCATTGCCCCCATCGAACGAGTGCCGACGCAAAAGTTCAACGGCAGTGGGCGGCGAACCGGCACGCGCATCGAGGAGCGAAATACTGACTTCCCGCCGTGAGAACGCGCCGTAAAGGACTGGAAAATAGCCGATCACCATGGCGACAAAGCCCAGCCCCATTCCCGCTTCCAGAATCACCAGGTCGCGAATAACGTACTGGTGCGGCACCACATCGCCCAGACCCAGCGTGAATAGTGTTGTCCCACTCACATAGATGTCGGACCGGAATCCTACGGCCCCCCCAAGAGGATCTCCGAAAGGCGAACCAAGCGCATAGAAAATGAGCGCAAAGCCAAGAACCAGCGCTCCCGCCCAGATGACAATCAGCAAAACAAGTGAAAGCGGCCCATAGAAACTCAACATTGTCTCGCGCTTGCGCTCGATCTTCATTCTGTCAGCAAACCAGGACCACGGCGCCCACGTGACGATGTAGAAGATGCTCGTGATGCGGAGCCTCCCCGTAGCCCGCCGCGGCACAATCACGGTTTGAAACGCATCGAGCAGCGCCAGAAACAAACACGCAATACCGGCAAACAGGGTCAGGATATTCACACGCCTTCTCTCTTTCTATTGCGCTTAGAAGAGCAGGATCGGGGGCCCCGCGTCAACGATTGCAGTGCTGTTCTACACTGGCAGGATGAGTGACTTTGGCCGCATGCTTGTGGGGATCGGACTGCTTTTTCTTCTGCTGGGCGGCCTGGTTCTAATCCTCGGCAAAACCGGCATACCTTTGGGGAGATTGCCCGGGGACTTCGCTTATCGCGGCAAAACTGCATCGTTTTACTTTCCGCTAGCCAGTTCAATCCTGATTAGCGTTCTGCTCTCTCTTGTCTTCTATCTGCTTTCCCGCTTTCGGCGATAGACTAGTCCTTGGTGAATCACACCGCATCAGAATCCGGTCCGCAACTGGGCTTTGTTTTTGACACGCCGCAAAAGGAAACGCGGCGCATCTGGAAAGTTGCAGAACTTGTTGGCGACGTGCGCGCACACATCGAGCGCGAATACGCAGATCTCTGGGTCGAAGGCGAAATTTCGAATCTGCGTCCAGCGCCGTCTGGCCATGTGTACTTCACGCTCAAAGACGGCGATGCGCAATTGCCGGCAGTGCTCTTTCGCAGACAGGCGTCGCTTCTCCGTTTTCGTCCCGAAGACGGCCTGCATGTTCTGGTTCGTGGAAAAATCTCCGTCTACGAGCAGCGTGGACAGATGCAGATTATTGCCGAATTCATGGAACCGGTCGGCGCGGGCTCTCTGCAGATTGCATTCGAGCAGTTGAAGGCGAAATTGCAGCAAGAGGGCCTTTTCGAGCAGAGCCGGAAGAAGCCCCTGCCCGCCTATCCGCGTTGCGTAGGAATCGTCACCTCCCCAACTGGCGCTGTCATTCGCGATTTTCTGAATGTCACTGGCCGCCGCCATGACGCACTCGATGTCGTGCTTTATCCAGCTTTGGTTCAAGGCGAGACTGCAGCAGCCGAAATCGCTGCTGGCATTGCCTACTTCAATCGATCAAAATCTGTCGATCTGGTCGTGATCGCGCGCGGAGGCGGATCACTCGAAGACCTGGCGCCTTTTAATTCCGAGCTGCTCGCTCGCATCATCGCCGAATCAGCCCTGCCGTTAGTTTCCGCAGTTGGCCATGAGACTGACTTTACGATCGCCGATTTTGTCGCCGACCTGCGCGCTCCGACTCCTTCCGCGGCAGCCGAAATCATTACCAGCACCTTGCACAAGGTTGAAGAGCACGTTGAACAAATGACGTCACGGCTCCAGCGCGCATGCCGTTATCGCCTGATGCAGGCACGCGACAGTTTAGCCCGGCTCGGCGTCGATACATCGTTCGCTCGTCTGCGCGAAAGTTTCGCCCGCCGTCAACAGCGTGTCGATGAATTGCGGTTCCGCATGGAGGCTGCATGGAATATCGGGAGCCGGAGCGCTTCAGAACAATTGCATCTGCTCACAGCCCGTCTCCGGCGGCAAGACGCATCGCATCACCTGCGGCTTTGGCGTGAGCGGTTGACGGCTCTTGAAAGCCGCCTCATTCGTCTGCAGCAAAGTCAGATGCACAATAGCTCGGTCCACCTGCAAAGCCTCACGCGCCAATTGCAAGCTCTCTCCCCTCTGGCCGTTTTGAACCGAGGGTATGCGCTCGTGTTCGACGAGACGGGAACTCTCGTTAAGAACGCATCCAGTTTGACGCAGCAGCAACGCCTCGTAACGCGCCTCGCTCAAGGAAAGGTCGAGAGCCGCGTTACTGAAATTATTTCTGAAGACGCCACTTAAACTTATGAGAAAACTTTTCGGTACAGATGGAATCCGTGGAGAAGCCGGCCAATCGCCGCTCGATACCACGACCATTTACGCAGTTGGATTAGCACTGGCCCATCAGGTAAAGGCAAGCAACAGCCATCCTCGCCTGCTTCTCGGCATGGATACGCGCGAATCCAGCGACTGGATTGCGGCCATGCTCAGCGCTGGCATCACAGATGGCGGCGCGAGTGTCGAGAGCGCCGGCGTCATCACCACGCCGGCGATTGCTTATCTTGCACGCAAACATGGCTTCGACGCGGGCGTCGTTATCTCCGCTTCCCACAATCCCTGGCAGGACAACGGAATCAAGGTTTTTGGCGGGAATGGCTACAAGCTTCCCGATGAAACGGAACTGCTCATTGAAGAAGAAATATTCCGCCGGTTAGAGAATGTGACTGCGCCTGATCTGTCTATGCAGGCCGCGCCTCCCATCGACACTCGGTTCAGAGCCGACTATGAGAATTTCCTCCGCGCAGCTGTCCCTGACCTCAATCTCGATGGCCTGCATATTGTCCTCGACTGCGCCAATGGAGCAGCATCAGCCATCGCTCCCGAACTCTTTGCTCAGCTCGGTGGGAAGATTCATCTCACTCACATCTCACCTGATGGCCGCAACATCAACGCTGACTGCGGCGCACTGCACCCCGAGGTTGTCGCTGCAGAAACCAAATCGCTCCAGGCGGATATGGGTGTAACCTTCGATGGCGACGCCGACCGTGCTCTGTTTGCGGATGCCAACGGCAAAGTTGTCAACGGAGATGCGGTACTCCTCCTGGCAGCGCGCGATCTCCGGGCGCGCCAACTACTCAAAGGCGAGATCGTCGTGGCGACGACCATGTCGAATATGGGCCTCGAAGCGGCTCTGCGCGGCGATGGTATCCGGATGCTGCGCGCTCCGGTTGGCGACAAATATGTACTGGAGCGCATGCAGCAGGAAGACGCATCGCTGGGCGGCGAACAGTCCGGTCACATTCTCTTTCCACACCTTGCTACCACAGGAGACGGGCTTCTGACGGCGCTCGTCGTTCTCGATATTGTTCGCCGTGCCGGTAAGCCGCTGCATGAGCTAGTCACAGACCTGAAGGTCTTTCCACAGGTCATCGTCAACGTCCGCGTAAGAGAGAAAAAGCCACTTGAGCAATTTGCAACTGTCGCAAGCACAATTCGCGATGCTGAAACGGATCTTGCCGAGAACGGCCGCGTTGTCGTGCGCTATTCCGGTACTGAGGCGCTGGCGCGCGTCATGATAGAAGCAGAGTCAGAAGAAATCATGCGACATCACGCAGAACGTATCGCTGATGCGATCCGCGAAGCAATAGGCGTATAACAGCGGTCACAATGGCTTGCAATCCTTGTGACCCGCACAAAACACTTCACTCAAGATGAGATTTGTCATCCTGAGCGAAGCGAAGGATCTGCTTTCACTCCTCAGCGGCCACACTATTTCAGATCCCGCCAGTTCGCTCCGACTCCGCAATCGGCGACAACGGGCACTTTCAACTCAATCACGTGCTCCATTTCATGTTTGACCATAGCCGTCACCTGCTCGACTTCATCTTCAGGAACATCGAAGAGCAATTCGTCGTGAACCTGCAGCGTCATCACCGATTTCAGTTTCTCTTCTGCAAGTCTGCGGTCAATTCGGATCATCGCCAGTTTGATCAGGTCAGCTGCAGTCCCCTGCAAGGGTGTATTGACAGCCG
>Ga0209139_10000201_pt1 | contig 19281 bp, 19 predicted proteins | sample BogFormECP14_OM3_FD_188246 | JGI IMG/M metagenome (GOLD analysis project Ga0209139, IMG submission 188246) | Bog forest soil microbial communities from Calvert Island, British Columbia, Canada - ECP14_OM3 (SPAdes) (version 2) | ecosystem: Environmental > Aquatic > Freshwater > Wetlands > Bog ...
TGCATCAGCTTGCGATGGACGCCGCAGCGGTGGTCAAGAGTGTCGAGGGCGTCCCCGACATCGCGCTATTTCGCAAGAATACGGCGGCTTTCGTGCACGAATTGCCCAAGGGTGCGCTGAGCAACGTCGATGGCGATACCAATTACGTGCGCATCCACGTAACGACCAACACCGACGCGTTGGCCCAGCGTGAGAAGCAGATCGCCATCGTTCAACAACTGACCGAGCTCGCGGCACGCGCGGCGGGTGATCCCACGCTGCACGATCGAACCTGGGTGATCCTCACGGAGGCGATTGCGGAGGGATGGGGCCTTAGAGGACATGCCCACACCAATGATGAGCTGGTGAGCGCCGCCCGCGCCGAACTCGCCAAGCTCAAGGCCTGAAATCCGAAGCGACTGGAGTACGACATGAGTGAATCGTTCAAGCAGCTGACTTTGACCCGTAAGAGCGATGCCTATTGGTGCGTCACCTTCGACAATCCGCCGATCAACCTGTTCGACGACAATACGGTGCCAGATCTGGAACACCTGCTCGATCTTGCGGAAGCGGAGACTAAGCTCAAGGTGATCGTATTCGACAGCGCCAACCCCGATTTCTTCATTGCTCACTTCAGTCCCGCCGCCGGTTACAAAAACCTCGTTACCCGCAAGCCAAACGGTCATTTTTCCTGGACCGACATCGTTGATCGATTGGCGCGCTTGCCAGCGGTGTCGGTCGCGGCGGTGCGCGGCAGAGCGCGAGGCGGTGGTGCCGAGTTCGCCTTGGCGTGTGACATCCGGTTTGCGAGTCTCGAGCGGGCTATCTTCGCGCAGATCGAAGTGGGCACGGGGCTAATCCCCATAGGCGGGGCTGCGGAGAGTCTGCCCCATCTCATGGGGCGTGGCCGCGCGCTCGAGGTCATCCTCGGCTGCGATGACTTTGACGCTGCGCTCGCCGAACGCTACGGATGGATCAACCGTGCGATTCCCGATCAGGAATTCGAAGCATTCGTCGAGCAGTTTGCGCGACGAGTGGCCTCCTTCGATGGCCAGTCAATCAGGGAGGCCAAACGCCTCGTGACCCTGCACGGAGGGGGACCTACCCCAGCCGACTATGACGAAAGCGCAGCCGCGTTCTACGGGAAACAGCCGTGGCCCGGTACTGCGGCCCGTTTTCCGAAGCTTGTCGAACTGGGCTCCGGCAAGCACAGCGACCTGGAGCTGAACTTTGGCCGCCGCCTGGGCGAGCTGTGGAATGAGAGCTAGCGGTCCCTAGCGAATATTCTGATCATCATCCGATGGGTCAAGTCACACAGTATTCGGCGACCGCCACTACTGTACAACGGGGTTGCAGGGTTTATCGGGTGTCGCTTTATGAACCGCGTTAGTGCGACTGGGCCGGACCGAAGGCGACAAATCCGGCTCACTCGCGCCGCGAACGAACGGCGGCGACATTCAGTCGCACACCAACAGGTACGCTCGAGCGTAGGCGGACGCGGCACCTCAAGGTGATCGATCGCTGCAGGGCCGTCGTGTTCGATGGAAAGATGGCGGACACGATCCCAATTCAAACGCTACTGCGCAGGCTTGAACCAAACTTCGCACATACGTTCAATTACGCGCGACCTGTCCGTCTGACACTGAGGGCGTAACCGCAATCAGACTACTTGGAAATGTATAGACGCGGGAGGCCGCGCCAGCATAGAGATGATCTCGCCAAGCGAAGTTAAGGGGGGCTACTTCGACAACCGAGAAGGTGCAGCGCGCTGGTAGCGCAAACCTGCGATGAACGAAGTGAGCCGGACGTGCTATCCGCGGATCCGGGCATCGCCCGGATAATCCCGGACAGGAGGCGGCGATAATGAAACTGAGGGGTGGTCCTGGATCTGGTTATCGAGCGTTGTCGAGATCTGCACTGAGCGTCCTGATTACCATCGCAGCTTTAGGTGCTCCGCACGGAGTGCGGGCCGACACCGGGTCCGTGGATGGCGCGCGAATCGAAAACGCCGACGCCGAGGCGCGCAACTGGTTGTCCTACGGTCGCACTTACAGTGAACAGCGCTATAGCCCGTTGAAGCAAATCAACGCCGAGAACGCCAAGGAACTTGGTCTGGCGTGGTTCGCCGACCTCGATACCAATCGCGGACAGGAGGCCACCCCGCTGGTGATCGATGGGGTCGTTTATATCTCAACGGCATGGAGCATGGTCAAGGCCTACGATGGGAGGACAGGAAGCCTGCTCTGGGCGTACGATCCGGCGGTGCCACGCGAATTAGGCGTCAATGCCTGCTGCGATGTCGTGAACCGGGGCGTGGCAGCCTGGAACCATAAGATTTTCGTGGCGACGCTCGACGGTCGGCTCCTCGCCCTGGACGCCACATCGGGCACGCTCGTCTGGTCCACACTCACGGTCGATCGCAACAAGCCTTACACGATCACGCAAGCTCCTCGAGTCATCAAGGGTCGTGTCATCATCGGCAACAGCGGTGGCGAATATGAAACTCGGGGTTACATTTCCGCCTATGACGCAGAAACCGGAAAACTCGACTGGCGGTTCTTCACGGTTCCCGGCGATCCATCCAAGCCCTTCGAGAATGCGGCCATGGCGGCCGCCGCCAAAACCTGGTTCGGTGAGTGGTGGAAGCTCGGCGGCGGTGGACCTGTCTGGGACGCCATTTCGTTCGATCCGAAACTTAACCTGCTTTACTTCGGTACGGGCAACGCCGGTGATTGGAATCAAAGTAGGCGCAGTGTCAATAAAGGCGACAACTTATATACCGCCTCCATTGTCGCGTTGAACGCCGATACCGGCGCCTACGTATGGCATTACCAAGCCACACCGGGGGACGAGTGGGACTTCGATGCGGTTCAACAACTGATTTTGGCGGATCTTGACATTCAAGGCAGCCGCCGCCAAGTGATCATGCAAGCCAATAAGAACGGCTTCTTTTATGTGCTCGATCGCAAGACCGGGAAGCTGATCTCCGCGAAGACGATCGAGCCGATTTCATGGGCAAAAGGAATCGACATGAAGACCGGACGCCCCATCGAAAATAGCGACGCTCGATATAGCGTCACCGGCAAGGCCGTGGATGTCCAGCCGGGCCCCGTCGGAGCGCACACCTGGATACCCATGGCCTTCAATCCCGGCACGGGGTTGGTGTATATCCCGGCGGCCGAAATCGCAAGTCACTTCCTGCCGGTGAAAGATCCGCAATCCTCGCCGATCGGATGGAATATCGGTGTTGGCTTTGCGACGACCTCGGTGCACCGCGGCTTTCTCTTGGCGTGGGATCCCATCCATCAGCGAGAAGCGTGGCGCGTCAATTACGCCGGCCCTTGGAATGGCGGCGTCATTACGACTGCTGGAAACCTCGTTGCGCAGGGAGATGCCGCCGGCAACTTCAACGTGTATCGCGCCGACAGCGGTCAGAAACTGTGGTCGATGTTCGCTCAATCCGGCATCATTGCGGCGCCGAGCTCGTTTGAAATCAATGGTGAGCAATACTTCGCCGTGTTGAGCGGTTGGGGCGGAGTCTACCCGTTGAACGGGGGACACGAGGCGGCGGATTCGGGCAATTTGCGCAACGTCAGCCGTCTCTTGGTATACAAACTCGGTGCCACCGCAAATCTACCCCCTCTTGCCCCCACCCATCTGGTCATCAATCCGCCGCCCGAGCCCACCGACACCGCTTCCATCGCGTTTGGAGAGGAACTGTTCGATCAGCACTGTCTGGTATGCCATGGGGAGAGCGTGATTTCCGGGGGCATCGTTCCCGACTTGCGCGGTTCGAGTTACTTGGGCAACGATATCTTCTACAGCATCGTCTTGGACGGCGTGCTCAAGAGTGCGGGCATGGTTTCCTTCAAATCAGTCTTGAGTCATGACGATGCGACTGCGATTCGCAACTATATTATTCACCGCGCGAACGAGGACAGAGTGACCCGGCCGGCATCGGCAACCCCAACTAATTAGGGGTCCGCTTCACTTCGTCGCAGAATTATTCAAAGTACAGCAGGACCGCAAAAGACTTTTCCCGTTGCTCGATAGACAGTCTGTCCATCAGAGTTGTGAGGGGTGCGATGGCCATGAGCCTGCTCCTGACGATTGCCGGTGCAATCAGCTGCGTGGTCTTGCTCGTTTCGGCGCTGTTCAGCGTGTTCTTGCAGCTGTCGTCCTGTATTTCCTCGGCACCCGTGTTCCGCGAATTGGCCGATTCCGAGCCTGAGGATCATCGACACCGCGAAGCAGAGGCCCTGACCCATGGACGCTAGAGAGACAAAACCCTCATCCCTCGATCAAGCGGCGCAGAGGCGCCGCTCGCCGCTCATCACACCGACCGATCTGGGCTCAAAGGCCTCAACGGATATCGCCGGTGGAATGAACGCCATCTTGGCGGACGTTTTTGCGCTGTACCTTAAGACGAAGAACTTCCATTGGCACATGAGTGGAGCGCATTTCCGCGACTACCATTTGCTGCTCGATGAGCAGGCCGATCAACTCTATGCGATGACGGATCCCATCGCGGAGCGCATTCGCAAAACCGGCGGTTCCACGCTGCGCTCCATCGGTCACATCTCCCGGGTACAGCGTATTACGGACAACGATGCAGATTACGTCGAGCCATTGGATATGTTGGCGGAACTGCGCGAAGACAATCAAGAATTGGCTGCACGTCTGCGTGTGGTGCATGACATGGTGAATGAGCATCGCGACATCGCCACCGCGAGCCTGATCGAAAGCTGGATAGACGAGACGGAGCGACGCACGTGGTTTCTCTTCGAGTCAAGCCGCGACGAGAATCACTGATGTGTTACTAGAGCCCACGATGGGACGCTCAATGCGCGCCGCCGGCGAGTCCCCAACAGCGCCTACCGCATGGTCTATCGTGGGCTTTTTTTGCGACTGTCGGCTGCTTGATGATCCCATTCACTGGGCGAGTTCGTGGACACTTTGAATCACTGAGCGGTCTCACGGCGCATTTTGCCGATGTCGGCGGCCCGTAAATGCGAGCCGCTCGAACCGAAGCGCGTGGTGACATAGTTGGTGACGGCAGCGATGTCCGAATCCGAGTACGACGCGCCGAAGCCGGGCATCGCGGTGACGGCCCCGGGGCTTGAGCGCCTCATGCCGGCAAGCACGATCTGCGCCACGTTGGTGCCATGCGGATCATTCACCGCGCGCGCCCCCGTCAAGGTCGCGTAGTCACTGATGTCACTCACGCCACTCCAGCCATGACAGCTCGCGCAGGCCCCTGCATACACTTGCTTGCCCCGCGACTCGGCCGCCGCAAGGCCCTCCTTATGGGAATCAGGAGCCGCAGGAGCCAGCGTTGCTGGAACCTCGGATGACGCACTGGCGGGGACGCTGCGCAGATACGCCACAATCGCGTGGATATCTTCGCCGGCTAACTGGCTGAAACTCTCATCCACCGCCTCACCCATGGGACCGGCCGCCGAACCATGATGCGGCGCGTGCCCCAGCGATAGATAGGTGATGAGGTCCTCGTCAGACCAGGCACCGACGCCGCTCGCCGAATCGCCGCTGATATTGTAAGCGCGCCAACCGGCGGTCAGTGCGCCGCCAAACTTCTTGCGATTGTTGAGCGCAAAAGCGAGATTTCGCGGCGTGTGACATTCGCCGCAATGCGCCAACGCTTCGGCCAAGTAGGCGCCGCGATTCCACTGCGCGCTTTTATCGGTATGTGGCTTAAAGCGCTCATTAGCATTGAACAAGGCCGACCAAATGCCCATCGCCCAGCGCTGATTGAAGGGAAAGGTCAGATCATTCGGCTTGTTGGGCAGATTGATGGGCACGAGGGTGAATAGATACGCCTTGATGGCCAAGGCGTCAGCATCGGTGATGTACGTATAGGAGGTGTACGGCATCGCTGGATAGAGATTCGCGCCATCCCGTCGAATACCCCGGTGCATGGCTGCAAGAAATTGTTCATCGCTGTAGTGGCCAATGCCGGTCGTTGGGTCAGGCGTGATGTTGGTGGAATAGAGCGTGCCAAAGGGCAGCACAAAAGCGAATCCACCCGCGTACGCCGGGCCGCCTTTGGCCGTATGGCACACCAAACAGTCTGCCGCTTTCGCAAGATACTCGCCCCGTTGGACGAGCGATGTTTGCGCGAGGGACGCCGGAACGCCGCTGGGATCGCTCGCGTGATAATCCTTCAGCTCGACCTTAGGTCCTTGGGAGAAGGCCATGGGTCCTGGGCCTAAGAAAAGAAATAGTGCTACCACACCGGCCAGCACGAGCACGCCGAGCCCGATCAGGAGTCGATGGCCTTTGGCGCCGCGCACGCCAGGTGTTTCGTTCATGATCGGCTCCCAGCGAGGGCGCTTCGATCGATCGGCAGGCGCTTGAGCGCAACCCCGGTCGCCGCAAAAATCGCATTCCGCAGCGCCGGCGGCCCTGCCGTGGTGCCGGTTTCACCCACACCCCCGGGCGCCTCGCCGCTCTTGATCAAATGCACATCGATGCGCGGCATCTGGTGAATGCGCAACATCCGATAGTCATGGAAATTGGACTGCTCGACCCGCCCTTTCTTGATGGTGATCTCGCCATACAAGGCGGCGGTAAGGCCAAATACCAAGCCGCCTTGCAACTGAGCCTCCACGCTGTCGGGATTCACCAGCGTTCCGACATCGACCGCCGTGGTGATCCGGCGCAGCAACACTTCACCCTGCTGATCCACCTCGGCTTCCACCACCGTCGCGATAAAACTGGCGAAGGAAGGCTGCACGCACACGCCCCGGCCCACTCGCGATGGCAGCGGTTGGCCCCAATCCGATTTCGCGGCGACCAAATCGAGCGCCGCGATGAGCCGTGGTTGCTTGCCCAACATATCGCGACGAAACGCGATGGGGTCCTTGCCCGCTTTGCGCGCGAGCTCATCCATAAAGCTCTCGATAGCAAACACATTGTTGTTAGGACCAACGCCCCGCCAAAAGCCGGTCGGCACGGAGCGCGCCTCGACCCTTAAGTATTGCACTTCAAAATCCGGGATGTCGTAGGGCATGTCGACGGCACTGTCGATCGCGTCGACATCGATCCCTTTTTGGAAAGCCGGCGGCAACCAGCGCGCCATGATGGAGGCGCCACAGACTTTGTATTTCCACGCCGCCACCTTTCCCCCATCCAGGCTTGCGGAAATGACATTGCGGTACATCGGTCGATAAATATCTTGCTGGATGTCTTCCTCGCGGGTCCACACCACCTTGACGGGCACCCCTTTCATTTGCTGCGCGACGCGCACTGCGTTCAATGCCATGTCCGGTTCCAAGCGCCGGCCGAATCCCCCGCCGATCAGATGATTGTGGACCGTGACCTTCTCGATGGGTAATCCGGTGAGCGCCGCGGTGGTTTGTTGCACGCGGGCGATGATTTGTGTGCCGAGCCACAGTTCACAGGAATCCTCCTTGCACAAGACCGTGCAATTAAGAGGCTCCATGGTCGCGTGCGCCAAAAACGGCAATTCATAGTCGGCCTCGAATCGCTGACCGGTGGATAAGCCTTTTTCGACATCGCCTCGAGATTTCGCAACGACGCCCTCTTTGTGACTGGCGGTGCGAATGTCCTGCCAAAGATCGGCGGAGGAAACTTCCGCCTGCTCCCCTTCGGCCCAAGAAACTTTAAGCGCCTCCAAGCCCTGTTTGGCCGCCCACATATGATCGCCAACAACCGCGACCATATTGTCGAGTAGGATGACCCGTTGCACACCGGATACCGCCTTCGCGGCCGCCTCATCCGCATGCGCTACCTTGCCGCCGAATACCGGGCAGGCGGCGAGCGTCGCGAATTTCATGCCAGGGAGCATGGCGTCGATACCGTAGATGACCTTGCCGTTCACCTTATCCGGTGTGTCGTAGCGCTTGAGCGGTGTGCCGATGAGCACGAATGTCGCAGGATCCTTCAGCGGCACATTCTTCGGCGGCATGATCTTCGCGGCCGCATCGCTCAAAGCGCCGTAGTCGATTTTGCGACTGCTCGCTGGGTGCGACACCTCGCTGCGGGACGTCGTGCACGAGCCGGGATCGACCTTCCACTGCTGTGCGGCGGCCTGCACCAGCATCGCCCGTGCCGTGGCCCCCGCGGTGCGCAACGGCATCCAAAAGGCACGCAGCGATGTGGAACCGCCGGTCGCCTGAATTCCAAAATCCGGATTGGTATAGAGCTTCTCATTGGGTGGCGCGTGCTCGAGCAGGATTTTCGCCGGATCCGCATCCAGCTCTTCGGCGAGGATCATCGCCACACCGGTGTATACGCCCTGCCCCATTTCCACTTGCGGCATCACGAGTGTCGTCGTGCCAGTCTTGTCGATTCGAATGAAAGCATTCGGTGCGAACTTGCCCTTGGTGTCGGTTGGCGTTTGCTCGGGCTCATTGATAGCGCGCGCGGGGACATAGAATGCCAACAGAAATCCGCCGGCGGCGACGCTCTTCATGAAATCGCGGCGCGACGCTGAATGAGAAATCAATTTGCTCGCGGGCATGCGTGTCTCCTCAAGCGGCGCGCTTGGCCGCGGCCTGCTTGATGGCAGCGCGGATCCTCACATAGGTTCCGCAGCGGCAGATATTGCCCGCCATCGCGGCATCGATATCGGCATCATCCGGTGAGGGAGTTTGATTGAGCAGCGCGCTCGCGGACATGATCTGCCCTGATTGGCAGTAACCGCATTGCACGACCTCGAGGGCGAGCCACGCTTGTTGGACCCGGGCGCCCGCGCTCGTGTTACCCACCGCCTCGATCGTGGTGATCGGACGGGAACCGACCCGGCTGATCGGCAGGACACAGGATCGGACCGCCTTGCCATCCAGATGCACGGTGCACGCGCCGCATTGCGCGATGCCGCACCCGAACTTCGTTCCGGTCATCCCAAGCACATCACGCAGCACCCACAGGAGCGGCATGTCATCAGGAACAGAGACGGATTTGGCTTCACCATTGACGGTAATGTTTCGTGTCTGCGTCATTTAAGGGTCGCTCCCTAGTATTCTCTGGCCGCACCACCTGAGGCCGGTTAAACGGGCACCACCGCATCGCACCGCCCAAGCTGCGCGATCAGGAGTGTCGCTCCAAAATGACGGCGGAGGCAAATGCATTCATGCGCTTAGTGCGCGCGTATCTGAGCAGGAATGGACAAGACTTCGCGAACGAACTATGTGCTAGCCGCCCGCTCATCCAGTAGTTTCGACTGACCAACACTGTATAAGCTCTAGCGCTAGTCGTGCGAAAGTCATCGCATCGATTCTGCCATGGGCTGGACGCTTCGCCACGGGCCCGAGGATAATCGAGATCATCGTTTTGTTTCCTCCACCGTTTGACTTCAGGGATCGCCAATGAACGAACCAGGGCCACAAATCACCTGGCTGTTGCTAGCACTTGCGGCCGGCGCCGCCATCAGCTGGGTGATCGCGCGGGCGCGACAGCGCGAAGCCTTGGCGACAGCCGCTGCCGATGCCCTGAAGACCTCCGCGGCGCTTCAGGTCGAGCTATCCGCCACGCGCGAGCGAGCTTCACGGGTATCTGAGCTCGAACGAGAGCTTGCCGCGACCGCGCAGACCTTAGGGAGTGCGAATGAGCGTAAAGCCGCACTCGAATCGGAAATCTTGCGCTTACCGGAGATGGAGAGCCGCCAGACGCAGGCGACTGACGCGCTGGCGCAGGCTGCTCGGGGCGCCGTTGAACTGCGAGAGTCGATGAGTCGACTCACCGCGGAGCTTGCGGCCGAGCGGGAGAATCTTGCGGCCCTTCGATCACGATTGGAGCAGACCCAGGCGCGCCTGGAGGCCCAGACGATAACGGCTAATTCCCTTGCGGTTGAAGTCGCGCAGTTACGCAATAGCCTGGACGGTGAACGGACCGTCTCTGAAGAGAAGCTCGCCCTCCTGCTCGATGCCAAGGTCGCGCTCGCCGATCAATTCAAAGCCCTTGCCAATGAGATTCTCGAGGAGAAGTCCAAGCGATTCACTGAACAGAATCAATCGAACTTGGGTGCCCTCCTAGATCCTTTGAAACTTAAAATCAGCGAGTTTCAGACCAAGATCGAAGATACCTACGTCAAAGAAGGCAAGGATCGCACGGCATTAGGCGAACAGGTACGCCAGCTGATGGAATTGAATCAACACTTAAGCGAAGACGCCAAGAATCTGACGCGGGCGCTGCGCGGGTCCGCCAAGGCGCAGGGCACTTGGGGTGAGTGGATCTTAGAGACCGTGCTCGATGGGTCAGGACTTCGCAAGGGCCATGAGTATGTGGTTCAAAGCAGCCACAACCGCGAGGATGGGACCCGGGCTCTTCCCGATGTCATCATTCATCTCCCCGAAGGCCGGAGTCTCGTGATCGACTCCAAGGTCTCGCTCATCGCTTACGAAGAATTTGCCATTACGGAAAATGAAACAGAGCGCACGGCGGCGGGCAAGCGGCACATGGAATCGATCAAGGCACACATCAAAGGGTTGTCGGGGAAGAATTACCAGTCGCTCTATAGTTTGAATTCCTTGGACTTCGTGCTGCTGTTCGTGCCGATTGAGCCGGCCTTCATGCTGGCGGTGGCCTCCGATCGGGATCTTTTCATGGAGGCCTGGAATCGCAATGTGCTGCTGGTGAGTCCCTCGACGCTGCTGTTCGTCGTGCGCACCGTGGCGCATCTGTGGCGTCAAGAGGCGCAATCGCGCAACGCCCAGGAGATCGCGAAGCGGGGAGCGGAGCTCTACGATAAATTCGTGGGGTTTGTGGAGGACATGAATTCGCTCGGGACTCGCTTGAAGCAAGCGCAGAGTGACTATGAGGATGCCTATGGAAAGTTATCAACCGGCCGCGGCAACTTGGTCGGTCAGGCACAGAAGTTACGACAGTTGGGCGTCAAGCCTTCCAAGTCCCTGGCGCCGGCGTTGGTGGATGGTGCCTATGAGAGCGATGAATTGCCGTTTGTGTTGGAAGAGGATGCGGCCAGCGTGCCGGTGAAGCACGCGAACGGAGGTGACCTGTGAAATCAGGTAGCCGCAGATCCGAAGCACTTGGCGCGCGCGGACACTCCGAGATGCGCAGCCAACTGTGCCCGGAAAGTACTGTATTTGTAGAGTCTAGCGCGTGGCTGTATGTATGTACAGCTCATGATGCCGCCGCGCCCGCCACTCACCGTCGTGAAATTGTCCGATCATTTCGGGCAGTACGTGCTCACGCTTAAATGCGCCTGTGGTCACTCGCGAACCGCGCAGCCCAAAACACTCGCAGCACTCGCCGGATGGGATGCGTTGCTGGAAACCGTGGTGAAGCGGCTCCGGTGTTCGCGCTGCGGCGCTCGTCGCTGCACGGTTGCCGTGCGCGCTGAAACCAAGCGCGATGGTTAGGATTCTGATCCCGCCTTAGTGGCTCGCCACCGCGTCCGCAGACTCCGTCAGATCTTCCATACATCGTTCGATCAGGCCATGCAGGGCCGCAACCTGTTTGGCGCCCAACCGCGCGTTGAGCGCAAGCTGTGCCCGCTTCCACTCCCGCTTCGCCTCACTGCGCTTGGCGTGCCCTTCTTCCGTCGCCTCAATCAATCGAGAGCGCGCGTCATCGCCGGGCCCCAACCGCAGCCATCCTTGGGAGACGAGCGGTTGAAGGTTTCGCGTGAGGGTCGAGGCGTCCAATCCCATGCGTTGCGCAAGATCGGAGGGGCGTATCGGACCCAAAGCCGCGACATGCGACAGCAGCCCGTATTGGGTGTTCTTGATGCCGGCGGCGCTGAGATAGGCATCGTAATGGCGCGTCACGATGCGATCCAACTGTCGTAATTTCAAGTGGGTGCAACCTTGCGGCTTGACAGAAGTGTCCATGGCTCCTATTGTACCTACAACTGTTGTATATGCAATTGTTATTTCGACATAACACAAGGTTAGCAATGAACACGCAGGACGTTACGCTGGAATGGCAGGCCGAGGAGAAAGCGGTGCGCGCACGCCTCGCGACGACTGCCGGGTATGCAAGACCGGATCAGGTGGCCGGCCTCACAGGATTAGAAGTATTTGCGGCCATCTTCGCGGGCCAACTGCCGCCCCCGCCCATCGGCGAGACGCTCGATTTCTTGCCAATCCATATCGAATACGGCGTGGCGGTCTTTCAGGGGAAACCCAATCAACGGCATTACAATCCGCTCGGCACGGTCCACGGCGGCTGGTTCGCCACGCTGCTTGATTCCGCGGTGGGCTGCGCCGTGCATTCGACGCTGCCGGCCGGCAGAGGCTACACCACGCTTGAACTTAAGCTGAACATTGTGCGCGCCCTGACCGACGCGGTGCCGCTGGTACGCGCCGAAGGAAAGATACTCCACGGAGGCAGACAAGTCGCGACAGCGGAAGGCCGCATCGTGGGCCCGGATGGAAAGCTCTACGCGCACGCAACCACCACCTGCCTCATCTTTGAGACAACGGCGCCAGCACAGGGTGAACCGAAGATCAGTGAACCTAACACTTCACGGGAAATCGCATGACTACATCGACCACAAACGGAACCGCCCTCATCACCGGAGCCTCCCGCGGTATTGGCGCCGTCTACGCCGACCGACTCGCGAAACGCGGCTACGACCTCATCCTCGTAGCTCGCGATGCGGCGCGTCTGGAACAACTCGCTGCCAAACTGAGGCGCGAAACGCATCGTGCCGTCACGCCGCTCGCGGCGGATCTGAGCAATAGCGCTGATTTGGCCAAAGTCGAGGAGGTGCTCAAACACAATGAGAGCATCACTCTGCTCCTCAACAATGCCGGCACCGCCTCGGTGGCGCCGCTACTGAAGGCTGAGGTTGGGAAGATGGAGGAAATCATCGCCCTGAACATCACGGCGCTCACTCGCCTCACTTACGCGGCAGCGCCGGCGTTCGTGGCGCGCGGACACGGCACCATCATCAATATCGCATCGATCGTGGGTGTCTCGCCCGAGACTCTCAACGGCGTGTACGGCGCCAGCAAGGCCTTTGTGATCGCATTCAGCCATTCGCTGCAGCATGAACTGGCGGAGAAGGGTGTCCGCATTCAGGCGGTCCTGCCCGGCGCGACCGCCACCGATCTGTGGGAGCTCGCGGGACTTCCCTACCAAAATCTGCCGCCCTCCATCGTCATGTCACCGGAAGATATGGTCGATGCGGCGCTCGCAGGACTTGACCAGGGTGAGCTCGAGACCATCCCCGGATTGCAGGATGGGGATGAGTGGATACGCTTCGAGGCGGCGCGCCGCGGTCTCGCTTCGCGCTTGGGCAATTCACGGCCGGCGCCCCGATACCAAGTGCCGGTGCAAGCATCGGCATCCAATGGGTGACGCCATGAAGCAGCATGACAAAGATCCCTCGCAATCGGGCGTCCTCATCGTGGGCGTGGGTGCATCGCGAGGCTTAGGAGCCGCGATAGCGCGTCGATTTGCGAGCGGCGGACATCCCGTGACCATTGCGGGCCGCAGTGCAGCCAAACTCGAAGCCACCGCGGATGAGCTGAAGAAAACCGGTGCCAACATATCCATTGCCGTCGGCGATGCCACCAACGCCGAGGATGTCAGGCGCTTTGTCGCCGCCGCCGATCGGGCCGCTCCATTGCACCTCGCCGTTCATAACGCCGGGGGCAATGAGCCCGCGCCTTTCTTGAAGGTCAGCGAAGAGAGTTTCACGCAGCATTGGCGCGAGCACGCACTCGGTGGCTATCAATTGGCCCAGGCCGCGATTCCCATACTCCTCACGCACGGTGGCGGGTCGTTGTTTTTCACCGGCGCCTCGGGAAGCTTGCGGGGTAAGGCGAAATTTGCGCCGTTTGCATCGGCGAAAGCGGCTTTGCGTAATCTTGCGCAAAGCATCGCGCGCGAATATGGACCGCAAAACATTCATGTCGGTCATGTGATTATCGATGGCGGCATCGAGGGGGATCGTCTGCTGTCGCGAGTCCCACAGTTGATGGAGCAGCGCGGCCTAGATGGGTTGCTGCATCCGGATGCCATCGCAGAGGCCTATTGGGATCTGCATCACCAGCAACGCAGCGCCTGGACGCTGGAGCTGGATTTGCGGCCGTGGAGCGAGAATTTCTGAACGATCCCTCATCGTTTAGCAAGAAAAGACAATAGACCGCATGCGCAGGAAAGAATGCATTGGCGGTTCATGCCTATGATCCTGGAAGGATTAAGCAACATTGGAGAGCGGGCTCGTGGCAGTGGAAACGCAATTGTTTGGAAGGGCGCGTCCTTCAACGCAATTTAGTCGTCTTCGCCAGGAGCACCTGTTGATGAGCGCTTAGGAACGGGCTGCGGCAAATCACTGCGCGGGGTCTTACTGCTGGGTGGTTGGTCATAGCGCTGGCGGCCTTGTGTGCGCTCGCCGCACGCTGAGGATACCGGCCCGCTCCGCGAAAGTACTTCGCCTCTCCACCGAGATCTCGCGGCGATTGAGAGGGCCGAACCTTGACTAACATCAGTCGACGCTATGGACTCCCCTCTGCATTCGCGGCGGGTACGCTTCTCGCCGGGTGTTCCTCCGGCGTGTTGAATCCGCAGGGACCGGTCGGGGCGGATGAAAAAATTATCCTCTTCGATGCAACCACGATCATGCTCGCCGTGGTCATTCCCGTGATCATCGGCACGCTGGCCTTCGCTTGGTGGTTTCGCACCGGGAACAAGCACGCACGACGTCTCCCCGACTGGGAGTACTCCGGCCGCATCGAATTTGTCACCTGGTCAATCCCGGCGATGATTGTCATTTTCTTAGGTGGCATCGCCTGGATAAGCTCCCATGACCTTGACCCCCATAAGGCGCTGGTCAGCAGCGTCCAGCCGGTCGAGATCGAAGTCATCTCGCTCGATTGGAAGTGGGTGTTTATTTATCCGCAAGAGCAACTGGCGACGGTGAACCAGCTCGTCATTCCCGTCAATACGCCCATCCATTTCAAGCTCACCTCGGGAAGCGTGATGAACAGCTTTTTCGTGCCACAACTCGGAAGCCAGATCTACACCATGGCCGGTATGACCACGCAGCTCAATCTTCTCGCCTCCCGCGAAGGCACCTACTCCGGCCTCTCGGCTCAATTCAGCGGCGATGGATTCTCCGACATGCGATTCGACGTAAGAGCCGTCTCTGAGGAGGAATACAAGGCCTGGGTTGCATCAACGCACGTCGGCACCGAGCCACTTGATGTGGTCCGCTATACACAATTGGCAGCGCCCAGCCGCGACGATGCACCCGCCGCCTTTGGACACGTCACCGTCGGTCTCTTTGAGAGCATCGTGCGAAGTCACGGCGCGCCGTTGATCAGTTCAAGTCCACCGTCGGCATCCACCAACGGCCGACCCCTTTAAGAAAGGCGCCAAAACAATGTTCGGAAAATTGACCTGGGACGCGATTCCGCTCAACGAGCCGATTCCGCTCATCACAGTCGGCGTCTTGATTGTCGCCGTCCTCGGGATCCTGACGCTCATCACCGTCAAAGGATGGTGGCCGTACCTCTGGCGTGAGTGGATCACCAGCACCGATCATAAGCGTATCGGCGTCATGTATGTGATCCTCGCGCTTGTCATGCTGCTTCGAGGCTTTGCCGATGCCATCATGATGCGCGCGCAGCTGGCGCTCGCCGCGGGCCATGCCACCGGATTCCTGCCGCCGGAACACTACAACCAGATCTTCTCGGCTCACGGCACCATCATGATCTTCTTCGTCGGCATGACCTTTGTGGTCGGACTGATGAATTTCGTGCTGCCGCTGCAGCTGGGGGTGCGTGATGTCGCCTTTCCGGTCCTGAATTCGGTGAGCTTCTGGCTCACTGCGGCCGGTGTACTACTCGTGAATGTCTCCTTAGGCATCGGTGAATTCGCGAAAACCGGATGGCTCGCCTATCCCCCGCTCTCCGAACTCGCCTATTCGCCGGGCGTCGGGGTCGACTATTACCTGTGGAGCCTGCAAATATCCGGGCTCGGCACCTTGTTGTCGGGGATTAACCTGACCACCACCATTCTCAAACTACGCGCGCCCGGCATGGGTTACGGGCGAATGCCGGTGTTTTGTTGGACGGCGCTGGCCTCCAATCTACTGATCGTCGCCGCCTTTCCGATCCTCACCGCCACCTTCGCGATGCTCTTGTTGGATCGATATCTCGGATTTCACTTCTTCACCAATGATGGCGGTGGAAATCCGATGATGTACATCAACCTGATCTGGAGCTGGGGTCATCCGGAAGTCTATATTCTGATCCTGCCCGCCTTCGGGGTGTTCTCGGAAGTCATCGCCACCTTCTCCGGTAAGCCCCTGTTCGGTTATCGCTCCATGGTCATCGCCACAATGGCGATCTGTGTCTTATCCTTCATGGTGTGGCTGCATCATTTCTTCACCATGGGTGCGGGCGCCAATGTGAACGCCTTCTTTGGCATCGCCACGATGATTATCGCAGTGCCAACCGGCGTCAAAATCTTCAATTGGCTCTTTACTTTATATGGCGGCAGCGTCCGATTTACAGCTCCCTTGCATTGGGCCATCGGCTTTATCGTGACGTTTGTGATCGGTGGAATGACTGGCGTATTGATGGCGATTCCGCCCGCAGACTTCGTGCTCCACAATAGCCTTTTCCTTATCGCCCATTTCCACAACGTCATCATCGGCGGTGTGATCTTCGGCGCGATGGCCGGCTACACCTACTGGTTCCCCAAAGCCTTTGGCTTCAGGCTTCATGAGGGCCTCGGCAAGGCGGTATTCTGGTGCTGGTTCATCGGCTTCTACCTCGCCTTCATGCCGCTCTACGTGCTGGGTTTGATGGGCGCCACCCGCCGAATGCAGCACTATGCGGACCCCACCTGGCAGCCACTGATGCAATTGGCACTCGGCGGTGCCGTGATCATCTTAATTGGAATCCTCCTCACCATCGTGCAACTGGTCGTGAGCATTCGCACGCGCGAGCGGCGGCGCGACCTCACCGGAGACCCGTGGAACGGCCGCACACTTGAATGGTCGATCTCCTCGCCGCCTCCGGCCTGGAACTTCGCTTTGTTGCCGAACGTCGCGGGCCCAGATGCTTTCTGGAAGGCGAAAAGCCGCACCGTCGTGCCGGGCAGCGAACCGGGGCTGGTGCCGCTCGCGGTCCCCAAGAACACGCCACTCGGCTTTTTTGTCGCCTTCTTCATGGTGATTCTGGGGTTCTCCTTGATTTGGCACATCTGGTGGCTGGCAGTCGTTGGACTACTCGGCGCGATTGCCGTGTGCCTGCGACACGCGTTTCGAACCGAGCTTGAGGACTGCGTGCCGGTCACGATGATTACCGAACACGAACGGGCGCACCGAGCGCGCGTGATCGGCGCATGAGCGCCGTGATCGATGTCGCCTCGGATGAGAGCCCTATGGGCGTGCCACTCTCGGAGCTGGGTCCGGCGTCGGCGCGGGTGGTTGCCGGATTCGGGTTTTGGCTGTTCTTGCTCAGCGATATCATCATTTTCTCGGCGCTGTTCGCCGCTTACGCGGTGCTTTGCGGCGAGACCAACGGTGGACCCTCGCCGGTGGAGCTGTTCGACAAACGTCATGTGCTCATGGAAACCAGTTGTCTGCTGGCCTCGAGCTTCACCTGCGGAATGATGATGATCGCCATGGAGCGGCGCCAAGTGGGGCTCGTGTACTTCTGGGCGTTGGTGACCGCCGCACTGGGTGTGCTCTTTTTACGGTTGGAGATCTCAGAATTCATCGGTATGGTCCATCAGGGCGCGGGACCCACTCGAAGCGCCTTCCTCTCGTCTTTCTTTACCTTGGTCGGCACGCACGGCGCACACGTCACTGTCGGCATCCTCTGGCTGCTGCTGATGCTGGCGCAAATCAGCACCCTGGGCTTTCGGCCGATGGTGGTGCGGCGAATGCTGTGCTTCAGTCTTTTCTGGCATGCACTCGATATCGTTTGGATTGGCGTATTTACGGTCGTTTACTTGGGAGCACACGCATGAATGCGCACGTAGAGGTCGCTGAAACTGATCGGGCACCTGGCTCTCACCGAAGCAGCAGCGATCGATTCAAGAGCTACGCCATTGGTCTCGTGTTCGCAGTCATACTCACCGCCGCCTCCTTTGCCGCCTCGTCCTCACATTTCGTATGGGGCCCAAGCATTCCGGTGCTGCTTGCGGTCCTCGCAATCGCTCAGATGGGCGTGCACTTGGTATTCTTTCTGCACATCAGCACCGCACGTGATTCGACCAACAATGTCCTGGCGCTGGCATTTGGTATCTTTGTGGTAGGACTGGTCATTTTTGGAACGATGATCATCATGGCGAATCTCAACCACAACATGATGCCGACGGATCAGCTCATGGATATGCAGCGACAACGCTAGCGCTGCCGATCGAGCGCTGGCCGGTCGCCTCAACGCAGGCGGACTTTGGCAACTGCTTGTTGGCAAAATGCCTGCAACAACAGCAGGATCACAAGCCCGAAACGTATCATTCCCCGCTGCTCGGCCTTTGCCGCCGACCGAATGAGCACTTAACCTCAAAGATATCGCAGCCAACTCCTCCTAAATCCCGGCAATCGACAGCTGTGGGCCCTCTCGAGGTTGGAGCGGAGGTTGAGTTTCTTCAGGTATAAGATACTGTAATTGTGGACAAATTCACTGGGCTCCGCCTGACTCGGGCTTGCTCTGAACCGACCTTCTGGAATCTCTCAAGATCTTTTGGTTGAGGAACGGCGCAAGAGCGAAGCGGAAAGGTCTTATGCCAATGAAACCTCGGTACTGACTTGCAATCATTTGGCTACTTCGCGATGAAGGAGATTTAGATGCAGCGAAAGAGTTGGGCCTCTGCGAAATGCCCCATGGCCCGCTCGGTTGATGTCATCGGCGACTGGGGCAGCTTGTTAATACTGCGTGAAGCGTTTGGCGGTACGACAAGATTTGATGATTTTCAGAAAAAGCTCGATATCTCTAGGAATCTGCTAACGGCTCGCCTGAAGAAGCTTGTCGCACGCGGCATATTCAAGCGCCGGCCGATCGCCGAGGAGGCGCGTCGACATGAGTATGTGTTGACCGAGATGGGTGAAGACCTCCTTCCCATGATCATTGCGTTGCGCCAGTGGGGGGATCGGTGGCTGTTTCGGCCTCTGCCCGCACCCTACGGGATGTTCGACACTGTCGACGGTACCGAGCTTGAGGAGATCAAGGTGCGTTCCTCGCGAGGTCGCGAAATTCGTCGTATCGATATTAGGCTTCGCGCTCCTGCCAAGGACAAGCCAAGCCGCAGACCCGGCCGAAAGCGTTAGCGAAGAAGAGCGGTGGGCTTGTCAGCACGCGCGAGTTGATGTAAAAGTTCAATATTGAGACT
>Ga0209139_10000202_pt1 | contig 19259 bp, 10 predicted proteins | sample BogFormECP14_OM3_FD_188246 | JGI IMG/M metagenome (GOLD analysis project Ga0209139, IMG submission 188246) | Bog forest soil microbial communities from Calvert Island, British Columbia, Canada - ECP14_OM3 (SPAdes) (version 2) | ecosystem: Environmental > Aquatic > Freshwater > Wetlands > Bog ...
AGACCACAACTACTTCGTCACTTCAGGAATACTCAGGACCTGCGAACCTTGCGGCCCGCGCTTCCGTTGCTTTCCCGTGGTCACCTTTCGCTGTAAGAGCTTCCTCGGTTCCATCCGATGGCATCCAGCGTCCTGAATCCCTCGCGAGTCCCGTCACCGGTTCTCTCGATAGCCCTTGTCTACTCTCTCCTTCTGGAAGATCTCTCTTCCGTTGATTTGAAGCATACTCGCTATCTCGCTGCATGCAAGAGGGTTTGACAGATTTTGTCGTGTGGAAATGAAGTACGTTTTGTGGAAATGGAGTCCAGAGAATGCGTGGCGCTTATCAGCTTTGCGGACGCGGCATTCGCCCGTGCTGGGGAGTAGCAATCTCGTCAATTCCCTTCCCTGTGACCACCGGATTTGAAAAGTCCCAGATATCGGTTGGTCAATAAGTGTCTTCGTGGTTTTCATCGATTGAGACGGGTCGTGCGCGAGAGCGAGGTCGATGACTGATAAACGCCGCCTTCAGGGAACGGCACGATGCAGCTACCCCCGTTGGCCAAATAATCAGAGGACCATCTGGCAGCTGAACTAGAGTGGATTGTCTTCAAGGAACGCCCACGGGCGAACGAATATCACTAATTCTCCGGGGATTGGAACGCCAGTGATAACGCTGCAACGGTTTGGCTTGGCGACTGGCTGAACTATACCCGTTGAGATTATTTGACTTACCTTGAAGTCGTTGTGAACCAATCCACCTGCCTCATCGGCGCAGGCAACGTACCGTTTTGTATTATGGGTGAAAATCGTGGAATCTCTTTGAATGCTTATCGTGGCGACGCCATTTTCGTCTGTTTGGACTATAAGCTCGCGGTAATCGGGTGAAACTTCGAGCCCAACTTCAGTGCGCTTCCATGGGTTTCCGTTCAAACCGTTGATCAACTCAATGCGAATCTGGACAGTTGGCTGTTGGGACACGCCGGTGGAGACGCATAACAGGAGCGAGGCTATGCAGACGAAAGAGCTCCGAACCATAATTTTCTCTCTTTGTAATAGCTGGCCGATTCACTCCGGCAACGCAAAACTGAATAGATCGGAGCCTGACGCGATGGCGACGTACTGTTTGCCCTGTACCGCATAGCTCATCGGGGATGCGTGAAGAGTCTGCCCGGTGTTAAAGTGCCACAGCGACTTGCCGGTCCTGGCATCCGCCGCTTCAAAAAAATCCGCATCATCGGCAAAAAAGATAAGACCGGTCGCGGTCGTCATGACGCCACCCCAGGAATGAGAATCCCCTGCTTGTGGGTAGCGCCATGCAAAAGTCTTCGTTTGCGGATCGAAGGAAAGAAGGATCCGTTCCGTTTTGTCGTTTGGATCGTGCTTGGTTCCTGTTGAGTAATACTCTTTGCCCTCTTCAAATGGGGCTGGTTTTACAAAATAGATCGAGCAACCCTCAAAAGCCAAAAAGTAGAACAAGTGTGTCGCTTCGCTATAAGAAGGTGAAAACCAGTTGGTCGCACCTGTAACGCCGGGACAAATCAGGGTTCCATCCGGGGACGGCTTTAAATCCGTAACCATCGGACGACCATTGGCGTCCACTCCTGTCGCCCAATTGATCTTCTTTGCAAATGGTGTAGCCGATAGGAATTTTCCATTGGTTCGATCAAAGAGATAGATAAACCCATTTCGGTTTGCCTCGATCAGAAGCTTTCTCGGGTTACCCTCATATTGCATGTCTACCAGGACGGGCGTCTCCACACCATCGTAGTCATATAGATCATGCGGTGTGAATTGGAAGTACCACTTCAATTTTCCGGTATCCGGGTCGATCGCCAGTAGACTCGCGGTGTAAAGGTCATCGCCGGGCCGGACGCTGCCATCGTAATCGGGCGCTGCGTTGCTGGTGCCCCAGTATAGGGTATTCAGCTCTGGATCATATGTGCCCGGCATCCAGGTTGTTCCACCACCGTGCAGATAACTATCTCCTGGCCAGCTTGAAGAGCCGAATTCTCCCGGGCCGGGAATCGTCCACAGACGCCATGCCAACTTGCCGGATATAGAGTCGTAGGCCGCAAGAAAGCCGCGAACTCCGTCGTCTCCGCCTGAGGTTCCTACCAGTACTTTGTCTTTTACGATCAGTGGGGCACTCGTAGCTCCGTAGTTCTTGTTCCAGCCGGCGTATGCCACGTCCCAGATCAGGTTTCCCGATCGTGCGTCCAGGCACAAGAGGTGAGCATTGTCGGTTTCCATGTAAAGTCGCGTGCCCAAGAGAGCAACACCGCGGTTGATATGCCCGGAGGCGTCATCGATAAGGCCCTGGGAAACCGGCCGAGAATAGTGCCAAAGGATCTGTCCGGTTTGCGCATTGAGGGCATATGCATCATTGGAAGCCGTGACGTACATGATCCCGTTGACAACCACAGGAGTAACTTCAAGAATGCCGGCATTTCTGCTGTGGAAGACCCATTGAGCCTGAAGATGTCTGACATTTTGCGGCGTGATTTGCGTAAGGCTGCTAAAGCGCCTTCCTGTGTAATCACCGTTGTAAGAAGGCCAGTCGTCTTTAATCGTTCGCGAGAGCAGCTGTGAGGCTTGTACGCCCGGAGCACGTGCGAGGGATGGATCACTATCCTGCCCGCTCAAGGGAATAGACAACATATACGCGCATACGGCGATTAGCCATCTCCTCTGTAGCCTCATGCGGTCAGCGTCCTTCATCCCTTCCGGTTACAAATACCTCCCCGAGAGCTCCGCGATCGAGCCCGCTGCTATCGATCAAGTGAACAGACACTCGCGCCACGCTCTTGGTCGTGGTTATCGTTTGTGAGAGTTGAACCGGGTCTTGCGGTTGAACCGACTGGAGGGAAACCTCCCCCGTTTCTGCGCCACCTTCATCATAAAGATATGCCTTCAACGCGCCGGGGAAGAAGACGCCAAAACTGCCCGAAAGTTCGAGCTTCCCGGCACTGTTCTTTACAACGAGAGGTCGACCCACCAAGCCTGCGTCGGTAACGGTTTTCAGGTCGGGGCTCATACGTGACGGAAACCAGTAGGTATCCATTGCGTATGTTTCGCCGGGCGTCAAGACCGCCATAGGGCTGTTAAGTTCTGCCTCCATATAGTAGGGAGTCTCTTTAAGATTTTTTGAGGTCAGGTAGGGCATACCCTGCGCATTCAGTTGCACAGTGGGTCCGTTCTTGTAGAAGATAACCGAAGCCTTATCGGGATAATCTGCACCCTCGATGTACCTGGTCTTTTCGACCATCGCATAGTGAGTTGCGCCATCGACTAACGCAATCCAACCGGCGGTTGAGTCGAGCCACACCTCGTTTTCGAGGTATCTCCAATTTAGCCGAAATAGTCCATCCTTTACGCTAAAAGAGGGATCATTAGCCAGCCCATCGCGGACATGGTAGCCGTTCAAATATGAGGAGCGGGGATTGAGCGGCGCAAAGGCCCAGAAGTCATGATTGTACTGGTTGGGATCGCTGGCGTCGGACAGGTCATACTGAGAGACGGACTGCACAGACCAGGCGATCGAGTGGCCCGTGATGTTCCTGGTAATCGCATGAAAGAAGATTTCAGGGGAGTCGCTGCCGATACTTATCTCACGCGTGTATTGAAGGCCCGTAGGCGGGTCCGGGGGGCCCTCCAACCGTACCGTGCAGCGATTGTTTTGTGACAGAATCGAGAAGGCATATGCGCCGTCGTCAAGAGGAGTGGAAGCTCCTGTCCAGTGCTGCTCGTCATCATTGCCTTCGGGTAAGGGCCAAATCTTGTCGCCACCATAGTTGATCCAACGGCCCGCAGCCTCGGCCGGGGAAATGTACTTGCCTTTGTAAACCTGGTTGACGAATAAATAGGGGTGTCCATTGAAACTGACCTGCATCAGCCGGCCGCCCAATTGAGGAACAAAGGTCAACTTCACCCATTCATTCGCTACCTCCTGGGCTTGCCAACCGTCGAAGACTACTGCATGAATTTGACATGAAGACGATGGAGTGGGTGTGGACTGATGCGCACTCGCCGAGGAGACCACTAGAGCAAAGGCAAAGAAGCAGCTGACGGCAGTTAATTTCATCTACGTGCACCCTCGTTCAACAAAATATTTTCTTGTGAATGGATCGTGATGAGAGTCGGTCGCCACTCTCTTCGCCTCCATCCTTGGCTCTAGTTGCCCGGTCTTGTGCGAATGCCTTTGGCCGCATGGCCGGTAGGTAAGTGTTTTACCGCGATGAAGGAGATTTGCTCGGCAGCCTCATCGTGCACTTCGAAGTTCTGCTGCAGCACCGATCTGGCAGGATAACGGCCCTCAAAAAACTTGCCGTATATCGCGTTCACTCGATCAGCATCCTGTATCTGGCGCAAATAGACGGTACTGAAAACAACATCGGAGAAATCCATGTCAGCTTCCTGCAATCCATCCAAAAGATTGCGCATAGACTGCCGCAGCTGCAGCTCAAGGTCGGGCGTGACTATTCCTTGATCCGGAATGAAGCCATCTTTAGCAGAGAGATACAGAGTGTCGCCATAGAGAATGCCGGGGCTGGCGGTGGGGCTGGGGGGCATATTTCTCGGCCGGATCGCTTTGCGTTTGCTGAGGTCTGCTCCGGCGATGCAACTAAATACGATGTGATCCCCTTTAGGGAGCCCGACGACTTGGATGGTCCCGCGGCCCGGTGTATTGCCGAATTCAAAATAACTCGCGTAAATCTTGCCCATAACGTCGTATTGCCCACCGACGCTCATGTAGGGATTCACCCATAGAACATTCTTCATGCTTAGCCGGGCAGCCTTGAGCACGGTACTTACACTATCGAGAGCTTGCCTTACTTCTCCGGGAAAGTCAGACGCCTGTCTCCCCGTGATCGGATCCCGACCTCCCTGCGCCGACAGGTAGATGATTTCACCTGCCCGGATTGCAGGCGGATCCACGTGCGGGCCTCGCGCCCAGCCTGCTGGCCAAATCGCTTCCCTGTGAATCGTGTCTGCCACGGCAATGCAGTTGATTTCCACCTTTTCCCCATCCGGAAGAGCAGCAACTGTGAGAACAGTCCGCGCTGGAGGACTTTGGCCGATTGTCTGCCAATAAACCTCATTCATGCCTGCCACGTACTGCTCATCCGTGAGATAGATGTTCATCCAAACAACATTCCCAAAATTTATGCCTGCGCCCTTCAGCACAGCCTGGACGTTGCTTAGGGCTTGCGCGACTTGTTCGGCGAACCCGGGTGGGCGTGTGCCGTCGGGCTTACGGCTTCCTTGACCGGATATGTAGAGCGTGCCCCCGGTCAGAATGCCAGGACTGTAGAACGAATCGACAGCTGCATAGCCTTGCGGTTGAATGACTTTGAATCCGGAGTCCTGGGCAACGAGGTTGAGCCCGAAGGCGCAGAAAAAAAGGCAGGCAAAGGATGGAAGGCTGCGCTTGAACCGATCGATCATATCTCCTCCGGGAGATTAGTGCGCTTGCAGGTAGGGGACGAATCCGTGCGCTCGGGTTCCTATTTTGTACACGGATGTCGTTGCTGTTATGTACAAGGTTGAGTAGTCGGGGTCTCCCCAAGCGAGATTTGCCGGCTGCTCGGGAACTACGATGGTTCCCAGATGAACGCCATGCGGGGACCATACCCATATGCCCCTTGGACCTACCACATATAGATTGCCATTTCGATCAACCTTCATGCCGTCCGGTACACCGTCCTTTGGACCACCTGGCTCAGTACCGAAGATCCGTCCATTGCTCAATCTACCGTCCGGGTGAAAGTCATATACGTGGATATTTCGCTGGGTAGAATCATCAACATAAAACTTGGTGCCGTCTGGAGAAAACGCGAGCCCATTCGGATCTTCTACGTCCTTTGTCAGCAGTTGAAGTTGACCGTCCAGAGCAATGCGATAGACGCCTTTAAAGGGGAGTTCCTGCTTTTGTCCTCGAGGCAAGTCAGAAGTTGGATCAGTAAAATAAATAGCGCCATCCGGACCGAGCACCACGTCGTTGGGACTGTTCAAACGCTTGCCTTGGTAATGATCCACGACTATTTTGTAACTTTTGCCATCGGGAGATAGACGGATGATTGCCCGCAGAACGCTGGCACAGTCTAGAAGACGATGTTGTGGATCATAGGTATTGCCATCGGGGTCGCCCAGAGAAATGATTTCCTGTTTTTGACCAGTGGAAGTGTTTACCTTGAAAATTTTGTTGAGGGTTTCGTCGCTCACCCAGAGATAACCGGAGCTATCCCAAACAGGGCCCTCGGTAAAACCGAAGCCCGAAGCCAGCTTGGTCAGCTGTGCTTTTCGATCAAAGAGAGTCCAAAACTCGGGTGTAAGGGCCTGAAGTTCGAACGCAACCTTGTTCGCTTCTCCATAACCCAGGTGGTGGGGCGATCCGGCAATCAGCAGCAAGGTCAAAGCGGCTATCGCAACCTTGGGGGTGACGATGTTGAACCACGAGTCCCTGGAGCGAAAAGATAAGCGATTATTCGTCATCATCGTCAGATTTTGCAGATTGTGTTGGGGAGAGCTTGGAATTTTCACTTCCCACATGAAGGAGATAACTGACCAGGTCATTTATCTGTTCGTCATTCAACATCGATCCATAGTTGACCGGCATCAGCGAGTGAGACCCAAGATCTATGTGGGTGAGCTGTGACTTCTGAAAAAAATGAAAGTCTCCATCCATTGTCTGGATCGAAACGGAAAAATTATCGTCCACCTTGAGCATTCCAGTGAACTTCTGTCCTGTGTGCGTCACGACGGTTGTAGCCTTCTTCTGAGGAGGCAAATTCCTTTCAGGATCCAAAATCACGCCCCGGATCTGGCTGGCGCTTTCGTCCGCTCCGTAAAGCGAAAGATCACTGCCAATAAAGCCGCCTTTCCCATTGACCATATGGCATTCTGAGCATCGCGCTCCGCCAAAGAAAAGAGCTTCTCCGCCCTTCGGGTTTCCGGGAAGCTTGATGTCGATTCGCCGCCCTTGCAGAGTTCGCAAATATTTGACAATAGCGGTCAATTTCTCTTGGCCGAGCCAGTCAAAGGGAGGCATACCAGTGCCGGAGACTCCATTTTTCGCGATCGCAATCAGGTCTGAGTCGGCGAGTCGCTGCATGTCAGGATCAGTTGCGATGTCCGGCGCGTGTTCGCCCCCGCGGCCATCGGACCCGTGACAGCTCCCGCAGTTGGAGGCGAAGAGCATCGACCCTTGAGCATCCGCCGCAGTAGGAGTGCTTGCCGGTTGTTGTGCGCGCAGGTTCGTGATCAATACCAATCCAAGCAGCAGACATGGGATGGAGATCGTGTGCCACCAACTCATCATTCGCCAAAGACCTCTTTCAGCGTTCGAATCCGGTAAACCATGTTTTGGATTACGTTTTTACAGGCTGAAGAAGGCACTTACGCCGATTGTTTGCGGGCTTTGTCAAGAATCTGACGTAGGCGATTCCCAACCGTCAGATCTTCCCCCTGCTGCAGGGTCATTGAGACAATCTGCAACTCATTCGGAGGCGCCTCCTCTTTTGCCTTGGGGTCATCGCCTTCGCGGACTGCGGGCACTCCACTTGGATTATTGTTCGTGAGCACCTCAATACGGGGTTCGCCCTCCCGTAGCTGTTGAGCGCATTGGTCCACCGTCAAACCGAACCGCTGTTCGTCCCACTTTACCGTCAGGGTCGGATAGCTGTTCTCGTCTTGAGGGATCGTGATGGATGTAGTGACTCCTGGTACGGTTTGAACCAACTTCTGGATGCGTTCAACCCGGCTCTGCCACTCTTTAGTTAGGGCCGCGAGATCCGCCTGGGACCAATAGTCGACTGCTGCAAGAATTCCTATAATCTCTTCTTTGCCGACCTTCATGGGCCGGCATACTGCGCCCTCCCATGGATTGTTATTTGCCATTGCCGCATCGATCAGATCCTTCCGGCCTAGCAGCACCCCAGAACATTGCGGACCACCCAAACCCTTTCCGCCGCTAAAACAATAAAGATCGACGCCGATCTTTGCGTAGCGTCTGAAATTCTCAAACGGGGGAATGCCTGCCGCATCGTCCAGCAGCAGGGGGACGCCGGCTGCGCGCGTGATCTTCAGCGTATTCGGTAAGCGGTCATCCCGCCACGTTGTATAGACCATGGCCGTTTGCGGAGTAATGGCCGACTGCAGGCTGTCCAGTCCATGAGCAAGCACCAACTTTCCTCCGGCCAGGCGTATCGCACTGTCGAATGCGGTCCGCCCTCCCAGCATCACAACTTCATGTTTCAAACCGGTTGTGTCGGGCAGCTGCCACACATTTTTTGGATCGGGCCCGGCGATGCAGCCCGCGGTCGCCAGAGCCATTGCGCCAGCCGAGCCAGACGTGACCATTCCGGATTCGGCACCGGAAAGCTCCGCAAGCCTTTTGCCTGCTGCGCGCTGCAGTTCAAACAAGTCAACAAATTGTCGCGAGGCGGCCTCGACCGCTTCCCGCACTCCCGGCAGTTCCAGTGAACCGCTCAGATACGTCCACGTTCCCCGCGCATTGATCAATGGCCGGACCCCAAGGCGGGTATAAACATCGGCGGGGGAAGATCTTCCTGTAGTAGCCGCCACGGTGCTCGCAAAACTTCGCGAGGCGATGGTGGCGAAGAGAGGAGCAGCGGCCAGCAATTTCAGGAAAGATCGCCGATCATTCAGGCTATTTTTGAGCTCACGCTCGGGCAGCATAATGTTCCTTTCCTGCTGCAGCTGCCCCTAGGGCCCGCTGGTTGTTGTGATCGATACACAAATTTTTCCTAGAACAGGAACTTCAAGGCAACCTGCATGATACGAGGATCGCTGGCACCAGTTACATAACCGAAACCACCCTGGCCGGTGTTGTTGACGAGCCCATTCGGATTCGTAAACTGCGCATGGTTGAAGACATTGAATGCTTCTGCCCGAAACTGCAGCTTAGTGTTCTCGGTAATGTCAGTACTCTTTAGCAGAGCCATATCAAAATTGTTGATGCCAGGACCGGAGAAGGATCGCCGCATTGCGTTGCCTACCTGCCCGATTGTTTCCGGGACGAAGTAGTCCGGGTTGAAATATGGCAGCCCCTTTCGCGGGTTCCGATTTATATAAAGAGAGCTGCCGTTGTTCGCGTAGCTTGGCACATCTACGTTTGCATTAAAGGCACCAAGCAGTGAATTATCGTCATTCTCATTGAGAGTGACCGGCTCTCCCTTGGCAAACGTAGTTACGCCGGAAAGCTCCCAGCCCGCGGTGAACCGCTTCGCAATATCCCCCCCGCCGATAAAGTGATCGAAGGGCAACTGTACGGTGTAGCTGGCGACCAGGTTATGAGGAACGTTAAAGCTCGATAATGCGTAGGTTTGGGCCGGATTCAACGGATTGGTCGCATCAAAGGAGTCCGAACCGTTATCCAGCGACTTCTCAAACGTATACCCAATGAGGAAGTTGACGTATTTTTCGTTGTGCTCCAGACTCACCTGCACCGAGTTGAAGCTGGAACTGACCGCCGTCTTCATGTAGGGATTGCTGTTGAAGTTAATCCCGAAGGTGGGCCTCGTTCCCGCCACTGTCTGGCCGCTCGCCGTGGTGTAAACCGTGTCTTCGCCGTACGGGCCGCAAGTTGTCGTACCCGGCGCCACATTGGCAGGGTTACTCAATTGGAGGCAGAGCGCCTGGTCCCCCGGATTCGATTCCTCAAACGTCAGCAGCTGTCTTCCCACCGTGCCGACGTAGCTGACGCTGAGCACGGTTGAGGTTCCCAATTGACGCTGGAGAGAGAGTTCCCATTCCTGAACGTAGGGCACCTTGTTTTTGTAGTAATAATAGTCGGATCCGCCGATGGGTGTGGCTGCTGCCCAGTTGAACGTTGTATCGGGATTCTTAGGAGATACATTGGTTGGGGGAAAGACGAAGGGGAACTTCTGTCCCGCCGAAATTCCCGACGGCCGATCGACAAACGGGGTGGCCAGCTCAGTCGAAGACACAGAGTAGTAGTTGCCGTAAGGAGCGTCTCCTACCTCGACAAAGCCAGTGGCATCTTCGATAGAGCTATAGAAGATGCCGTAACCCGCACGTATGCTCGTTTTTCCAGCACCGCCCAGCACTTTGCCAAGTAAACCGTCGCTCGCCTCTGGCGCATAGGCAAAACCAATTCTAGGACCAAAGTTGGTGTACTTGGTGGGCCCGAGTGTGCGAGGAATGCCTGGATCCCCGGGAACAACCAGGCCTTGGGGAGCACCGGGAAATGATAGCGACTGCTCCCCGGCAACGACCGTTTCCAGCTTGTTCTGGGTATCGTACCAGGGAGTAGCGACTTCCCAGCGCAGGCCGTAGTTGAGGGTGAAATTGCGGCTCGCACGCCAGCTATCCTGACCATAAAATCCGTAGTACTTGCTCCGCGAATCGAGAAGCTGCTGGCTGGCCTGCACGAAGCTGGCCGGCGCCCCGATCAGAAAATCGGCGAAGTCCAAGCCGGTCTCTGAACCATTAAAACCAAAACACCCGTTGTAGCAGTCATAGTTACGCTCGTTGATCTGGTTGTAGTGGAGGTTGGTGCCAAACTGCACCGTGTGTGTTCCAACGATCTTGGTGACGTTATCGATGATCTGAAAGGTGTTGTTGTATTGCCTCAATGCGTCAGGCGGGACACCAAGGCTGAAGTTGTTGAACATAAGGTTTGAAACACCCTCGTACGCAGGGTTGATAGGAGAGATACCGCCCGCGGGACTCCACGGAGTAACAAAACCCTGCGAGGCAAGAGTGACACCCAAACCCTGGCCGGAGGTGGGTTGGCCGGTCAGGTTTACGTCGCGGAGATATACGAGACGAAGATCGTTAACGGTCGACGCGTTAAACGTGGTCGTCAACCCTATATTGACCATTTGGGTTTGACCCTGATTGGTTGCGGAAAAGCCCGGGACGTTCACCTGGCTATACGGATTCTCGGTGTGGAAGCGGTCAATGAAGTAATAGCCGAACACAGCGCCGATTCGTGTAGGAATGTCTATCCGGCCGCTCCCTTTATCGTCGCTCAACGTCCCGTTGTAGGCGGAGGTGGAGAAGTTGGGGGTATTGTTGACAACTCCATTGGCCGTAGGGAGGAACTTCAGCGAGTTCACCGCAACCGGCGACCACGCGCTCTGGGGAATGACAGCATTGGGAAAGACGCAGGTTCCGGGGTCCGCGCAGCCCGGAGTGTAATAATTTTCCCCCTGCGTTACGGGATATCCCAGTGTCTGGGAGAGAGTGTTAGCCCAGCCGGCACCGACCACTGTGCCAGTGAGCGCGTCCGCCTGGTCCGTCAGATCACCCGTGCGGTTGGCATCTGAAGGCACGGGATAGCTCTGGGTCTGTCCCAGAATCTGCCGTGTTCCCTGGTAATCGCCAAACCAGAAAATCTTGCTCTTGCGGATCGGCCCCCCGACCGTTCCCCCGAATTGATTCTGGATGAAAACACCGCGCGTCGGAGCGTAGTAATTTCTGGCATCCAGATCTGTGTTGCGGAGGAAGTCGAAGGCCGTGCCGTGATACTGATTGGTTCCCGACTTTGTGACCACATTGATCTGGCCACCGCTGTAGTTTCCATACTCCGCATCGAAGTTGTTGGTGATGATCCGGAACTGCGCGATGGAGTCGAGATTGGGGATCATGGCGGCACCGTTGTGCACGCCTTCTTCCGCATTTGCCCCATTCACCATGAACGCGTTGGACCCGGTGCGGCCCCCGTTGACGGATTGTTGGCCGTTGTCCAGGTCACCCGAGACCTGCGTCGCTCCGACTCCCGATGTGCCGCTGTCTGTGCTATGGGAATAAGGCGACACGCCTGGTTGCAACTTCAACAAGTCGATGTAGGAACGTCCGTTCAACGGCACAGAAGTAATCTTTTGGCCGTCGATGACTACGCCCATCTGCGTGCTCTGTGTTTCCACCTGCAATGCGTCACTCTTGACGCTTACAGTGTTGGTCACAGCTCCGATCTCCATCTGAAGATCAATGCGAATCGCGGAGTTTGCATCGATCTTCACCCCAGTCTGCAAGTAGTCACGAAATCCGGCCTGTTTAATGCTGACGTCATAGACTCCAACATTGAGGGTCGGAAAGCTGTAAAACCCCTTGGAGTCGGTGACGGCTGTCATGGCCACATTTATCGACTCATTCGTTGCGATGATGGTGAGTCCCGGCATGACAGCGCCGGTCGGATCGGTGACAACTCCAGAGATCGAGCCGGTAATGGCGGCCCACGTGGTAGCTGTTCCCAGAAGCGCGCCGAAGAGGAAACCTAGCCTGATAAATCGAGCCATAGCGGTTCGACCTTTCAAATGAAGACTGGTGGAGCGATTGGAGTCAGGGTTATACGAAAGGAATCGATGGAAAGCGATAGTAATAGTAAGAGTTAAAGGTGTCAAGGAGCGGTTTCACCCCCTGAAATGGCAGTCACCGACATCCCAGCTCCTACGCGAGCAAAAGCGGAATTCGGGACCCTTTTGAAACGGGCAGGATCTCGCTAGCCAGCACTCTGGAGCGCGAACCTCGCGGAAGCTCAGAGAGTTCCCAACCTGCTCGGTGGCCGTGGACACCTGCCAATTACAGGATTACTCCCAAAAAACTCCCCAGGGCCGAGGAGTGCCATTGAATGCAGCAGACCATTTGAGCGAAATAGTTGCCATCTGAACAAGTGCTTGACATCCCTGATATTGGAACCTACATTTGCCATACGGTAACGTACACGTAAATGATTCCTTGAAGAGCCGCTATTGTTAGATGGTCCAGGTGATTCTTCGACGTAAAGAGGATGAACTCGAAGTATGGGAAGCGTAATGAAGGAGGAAAAGAAAGGTATTGCCCAGTTGGAGTTGCCCCTGGCTCCGACATCTGAATCGGGGCCGGTAAAGGTATGGGAAGAGTGCGTCACAATGCGAACGTATACGCCCGCCCGCCCGGACCGCAATCCGCTCTTCCTTGAAAAGCGCGTCTATCAGGGCAGCAGCGGTCGTGTCTATCCGCTGCCCGTAATCGACTGCATCGAAACCGAACCTCGTGAGCAAGCCTGGAAGGCTGTGCATCTTGAGAACGAGTTCCTGCGCATCATGGTAATGCCGGAGATCGGCGGTCGTGTTCACGTCGGTTTGGACAAGCGAAACGGCTATGACTTCTTCTACCGGCAGAACGTAATCAAGCCGGCTCTTGTCGGGCTTGCCGGGCCCTGGATCTCAGGTGGCGTCGAATTCAACTGGCCTCAGCACCACCGTCCGGCGACGTTTATGCCGGTCGAGGTTGCCATCGAGCGCGAACCTGACGGCACCATCATCGTATGGTGCAGCGACCACGACCCGATGGCCCGGATGAAAGGAATGCACGGCCTCTGCCTGCATCCGGGCAAAGCATATCTTGAAGTGCGCGTCCGTCTCTACAATCGGACGCTGGACACGCAGACTTTCCTGTGGTGGGCGAATGTGGCGACTCGCGTCCACGAACAGTATCAGTCTTTCTTTCCGCACGATGTGCGGTTTGCCGCCGATCATGCGAAGCGTGCAGTCACGGGATATCCGCTTAGCCACGGCGTTTACTATGGCATCGATTACGAAGAACGCGCCCGGCATGGCGTCCCGGAATCTGAAAAGCCTCAACACTTTGTTCCCGACGGCTCGTATTCGCCAAACGATCTGGGCTGGTATGCGAATATTCCGGTGCCGACGAGCTATATGATCGTCAACTCAAGCGGCGATTTTTTTGGCGGCTACGATCATAAAAAGGACGCGGGCACAGTTGCTATCTCAAACCACCACATTGCACCTGGTAAGAAACAATGGACCTGGGGCAATCACGATTTTGGCTATGCCTGGGACCGCAATCTGACAGATAAAGATGGGCCTTATGTCGAATTGATGTCTGGCGTCTACACCGACAATCAGCCGGATTTTTCCTTTCTTGCGCCGGGTGAAACGAAGACATTCAGTCAGTTCTGGTATCCGATAAGCGAGACTGGCGTGCTCGATCTCGCTAACATCGAAGCGGCGCTGCGTGTCGAGTCGACAGAAGCCAGTGTCCGCGTGCACCTGCAGGCGACCGGGGCTATGCCCCGTAGTGTGGTGACGATCAGTCTGGGCGGCAAAGAGATTGGCCGCTGGCATGGCGACCTGGAACCCGAGAGGCCGCTACATCAGGATTTCTCCACAGGTGGAGCTACCGGCGACCTCGTCGTGAACGTGCGTCACAACGATCAAACCGTGCTGCGATATGCTACGGCTGAGATTGTCTCTGGGACTCCGCCAACTATAGCCACAGAACCCCCTCTGCCCCCAGACGTCGCCAGCAGCGATGAACTGTATCTGAATGGGCTGCACCTGGAACAGTATCGTCATCCCACGCGCTCGCCGGAAGGATACTGGCTTGAAGCCCTGCGTCGCGATCCAGGCGACAGCCGTTGTAACCATGCCATGGGGCGATGGCACTTGCGCCGTGGCGAGTTCATCGAGGCGGAAAGATATCTACGCGCCAGCATCGCGCGGCTCACGGTGCGGAATCCAAATCCATACGATGGCGAACCGTTTTACAACCTTGGATTAACGCTACTCTACCAGCGACGCGTTGATGAAGCCTACGCTGCGTTCTACAAGAGCACATGGAATGCTGCCTGGCGAGGACCCGGTTACCATCGGCTCGCAGAGATCGACTGCCGCCGCAGCATGTGGACCACAGCGCTTGACCACATCAACCGCTCGCTGCTCGCGGATGCCGATAACCTGAACGCACGGAACCTCAAGACGGTCGTTCTGCGAAAACTGGAGCGCACGGACGAGGCTGAGGCTCTGCTCGATGAAACGCGCGCGCTCGATCCACTAGATATCTTCGGCTGCTGGCTGGCGATGGATACGCCACCTGTGGACGGGCAGCAACGGCTCGATCTTGCCTTTGATCTGGTGCGTATGGGACTGCTCAAAGAATCTTTGCAGGTGCTTGCTCCTTCACAGGCTGAGGCTCATGATGGCACCGCAGCACTACTCCGCTACGCGCGCGCCGTCGTTTTGGGCGAACTTGGCTTCGAACAAGAGAGCAGCGTAGCTTATCGCGAGGCGTCTCTCGCGAATCCCGACTATGTTTTCCCCAGCCGACTTGAGGAAATCGTTCTGCTTGAAAATGTCATCCGTGCGAATCCCGCTGACGCGCGCGCGCCGTACTATCTTGGAAATTTTCTGTACGACCGCCGCCGCCACGAGGAAGCAATCTCGATGTGGGAGCGGGCTACGCAACTCGATCCCGATTTCCCGACTGCATGGCGAAATCTCGGCTTTGGCTATTACAACGTGCTGCGTGACACGGATCGCGCACTGAAGGCGTTTGAAAAAGCACGCTCTCTGGCGCCTCAGGATGCGCGCATTCTTTACGAACAGGACCAGTTGCTGAAGCGGACGGGCGAGGACCCAGGTCGCCGGTTGACGACGCTTGAATCGCATACCGCCCTCGTCGAGAAACGCGACGATCTTTCAGTAGAACTGATTTCGCTTTACAACAGTGCAGGATACCCGGAGGATGCGCTGCGCCTGCTGCTCGCTCGTCATTTTCAACCGTGGGAAGGCGGCGAAGGTATGGTGCTGTCGCAGTATGTGCGTGCCAATGTGCTGCTTGCGCAACGCGCGCTCACACTGGATGACGCGCACGCAGCCATCGACTATCTGCATGCGGCTTCCAATCCCCCTCACAGCCTCAGTGAAGCCAGGCATCTGCTCATGAACCTAAGTATGATCGACTACTGGCTGGGCATTGCGTACTCTGCAAACGGTGACAGCGAGAAATCTTCGTCGCACTGGCAAAAGGCCGCCGCCCAGAAAGGTGACTTTCAGCAGATGCAGGTGCAGACGCTCTCCGAGACGACATACTGGAGTGCGATGGCTCTGCGCAAGTTGGGCCGCGAGAATGAAGCAGACGCTCTGTTTCGAGCAATTCTCGACCACGCTGCCGCGCTTGAAAAGCAGACACCAAAGATCGACTACTTCGCAACGTCGCTGCCTGCCATGCTGCTGTTTGAAGAAGACCTGAACGAGCGGCAAGCGATTACCGCGCTCTTTCTGCGCGCGCAGGCATTGCTTGGCCTTGGTAAAAAGGCAGAAGGCATCGCGCTTCTACATCAGCTTCAGCAGAAAGACCCTAGCCATACAGGCGCAATCGATATGCTGAAGGCGTTTGCGGAATAAGCATGCAGGGAATCCACGTAGCAGGCGACACACCGCCGACCTCGATTACAGCCAAGACCACTGCCTATGTATGGGGAATCGCGATTGTCGCGGCTCTGGGCGGATTGCTTTTTGGCTACGACTGGGTGGTGATTGGCGGTGCGCGCCAGTTCTACGAGGTCTATTTTCGCCTCACCTCCGCGGCGCTTGTGGGTTGGGCCAATAGTTGCGCGCTTGTCGGTTGCCTGATCGGCTCGCTCGCCGCTGGATATTTCGCTGATCGCTATGGGCGTCGCCCCGTTCTGCTTATTGCCGCTGTCCTGTTCACAGTCTCCTCTATCTTCACCGGCTGGGCGTGGTCGTTTTCCGTTTTCATCTTCTGCCGAATCGCGGGCGGCATTGCCATTGGTCTCGCCTCCAATGTGTCCCCGCTCTATATTGCGGAAATCAGTCCCGCGGCGATGCGAGGCCGCCTCGTAAGCCTCAACCAGTTCGCGATCGTCGTGGGGATTCTACTGGCACAGATCGCAAACTGGCGCATTGCGCGACCTGTTCCCTCCACCCTTACACCCGACTTGATCTGGCATAGCTGGAATGTGCAATACGGCTGGCGCTGGATGTTTACCGCCGTAGCCCTGCCAGCCGTCATCTTCATTTTTACTTCGCTCTTCATTCCGGAGAGCCCTCGCTGGCTGCTAACTCGGGGCCGCATCTCAGAGGCCGAGAATGTGCTGCGCCGGATCGGTGGCGATGCTTATGCCGATCAAGAAGTCACCGGTATTAAGCAGGCGATTGCCGCAGAGGCTGCAATGGAGCGCTCCTCATGGAGCGAGCTACTGCGTCCCTCGATCCGCCGTATTGTGCTGGTTGGCATCGCACTCGCTGTGCTGCAGCAGTGGACCGGCATCAATACGCTCTTCAACTATGCGGCCGAGGTCTATCGCCGCGCGGGTTACGGCGCGAACGACATTTTTCTCAATATCGTCATTACTGGCGCCATCAACCTGATTTTCACGGTGGCAGCGATGATGCTTGTCGATAGCGTAGGACGACGCGGGCTCATGCTTTTCGGTTGTGTGGGCATTGGCCTTTCACACCTGCTATGCTCTTTCGCCTATCATGCCGGGTGGCGCGGCAGCGCCGTGCTGGTGCTTACGCTGAGTGCCATCGCCTGCTACGCCCTCACCCTGGCCCCTGTTACGTGGGTACTGATTGCAGAGATTTTCCCAAATCGAGTGCGCTCGCAGGGCGTTTCAGCGGCTGTCAGCGCATTGTGGGTTGCTTCCTTTCTGCTCACCTATAGCTTTCCCATACTGAATGAACATCTCGGCACTACCGGTATTTTTCTTATTTATGGCTTGATCTGCCTGAGCGGCTGGATTCTGGTCGCAGCATACGTCCCAGAAACCAAGGGCCGCACGCTTGAGCAGATTGCTTTGGGGACGAGTGACTCTCACTAAGTTAACGTAAACGAGATCAGTGATCTGCGTTTTAATCAGAATTAATATTTAAGCAATCTTGACAAATCGTGTTCGTACACGGTAATATATGAACCGCGTCGTAAAACTCTTAAGCGAAGACTTCTGAGAACCGGCGCTCCTTAATTCTTCAGTCCTGCCCGACCTTCCCCTCTTCCTGCCAAAAACCGGCGCTTAGATCGCATGCGCGTTGCCGTTGCAAAGCGCACGCTGCTATGCGCAAGAAGAGCCAACAGAGTTACAAAAACGACGATTCAGAGCGGCAAAGAATGAAACTTAAGACGGGAATTTACGCAGGATCGATTCTAAGACAGAGGCACCCAATCACCCTTTTCTCTCTGCTACGGACTGCGGCGCTCATAGCCTTCGTGATCGGCCCTGCGGCAGCACATGCGCAAGCGAATAATGTGGGCCAGAAACCCTACCTTGGGTGGAGCACGTTCAGCGAGCAGACCATCAACGGAAGCTTCCTGACACAGGCAAACATCCAGGCTCAATCCGATGCCATGAAGTCTTCTGGCATGCAGGATCACGGCTTCACGTATATCAATATCGATTCGGGCTGGATGGGAAGCTTTGACGGTAACGGACGTCCCATTCCGAATACGAATACCTTTCCCGATATCAAGGCGCTGATCGACCATATCCACGCCAACGGACAGAAGGCCGGCATCTACTGGATTCCCGGTATCGAGCAGCCGGCGGTCGACGGCAACTATCCGATTCTTGGTACGCAGTACCACACGCAGGACATCGTCACCATCCCGCTGGCGCAGGGGAATGCTTTTGCAGGCGCTCCGCCGAATCCTTATCACGACAAGATCGACTTCACGAAGCCCGGCGCCCAGGAGTACATCAATTCCGTGGTCGCGCTCTTTGCCTCCTGGGGCGTGGACTTCATCAAGCTCGATGGCGTTGCACCCGGCTCCTACAGCGACAGCCTTTCGATCGATAACCGGCCAGATGTTGCCGCGTGGTCCAAAGCGATTGCCGCGAGCGGGCGCCCCATTTGGCTGACTATCTCCTGGGCCATCGATCAGGATTATCTCGGAGACTTCCAGCCTTATCAGAATGCGCGCCGTATCGAGGATGACATTGAATGCGAAGGACGCTGCGGCACGCTTACCGACTGGCAGCGTATTTATCAGCGCTTTCGCGATCTGCCGGGCTGGCAGAATGCCGCCGGTCCGATGCAGGGTTGGAATGACCTTGATTCGCTCGATATTGGCGATGGTTCGCTCGATGGATTGACGAATGATGAGAAAAGAACCGCCATCTCGCTCTGGGCAATGGTGAATGCGCCCATGTATCTCGGCGGCGACCTGACGAAGCTCGACAGCTTCGCCAAGCAGCTTATCAGCAATGACGAGATGATCGCTGTCGATCAGTCGGGCAAGCCCGCAAAACAAGTGCTTGGAGGTGAACAGCCGGTATGGGTTTCAAGCCAGGGCAACAACACGTACTACGTTGCACTTTTTAACCTGAACGCGACGCCGGCGATCATCCAACTCCCATGGAACCTGCTCGGTGTCAACGGAGCTCTGCAGGTACGCGATCTATGGAGCCACCAGAATCTCGGACCGTCCGTTCTGCCTTTCACTACGGTCTTGAGGGGGCACGACGTGCGTCTGCTGAAGGTCGTTAC
>Ga0209139_10000203_pt1 | contig 19254 bp, 16 predicted proteins | sample BogFormECP14_OM3_FD_188246 | JGI IMG/M metagenome (GOLD analysis project Ga0209139, IMG submission 188246) | Bog forest soil microbial communities from Calvert Island, British Columbia, Canada - ECP14_OM3 (SPAdes) (version 2) | ecosystem: Environmental > Aquatic > Freshwater > Wetlands > Bog ...
CCGGGGAAGGGCTGACCGACTACTACATGATTCCGAACGACAACCTGCCGATATTGGAGCCGCTGCTGTTCATCCCGGGAATCGGACAGCCGCTCTATGACCTGCTGGAACCTGACACCCGGATTCTGGTGAACCTGGGCTACGGCAGCATCACCGAGGGCTGGAACCAGGGGCCGGCCAATGTGCCCACCACCTTCGGGCTGTACCCCGACATCGACCAGACGCAGCTCTCCGAGGCACTGAGTAACGGCTGGCAGCAGGGAGTCACCGACGCCCTCAACGATCTGCAGAACCCGATCAGCTACCCAGACCAGCTCGCGCCGTTGCTGCCGTTCGCGAACTCGTTGTACACGATCGGCTTTGCTCCGGAGAACCCGTCGTTTACCGACGTCGTGGATGGTTTGCTCAAGCTCTTCGGCTTCCCGGTTTCAGACGTAACGCTAAGCTCGCCGCCCGCAGACATCATCAACGACATCAGCGCCACGCTCTCGTATGAATATTCCTCGACGCTCCCCTTTGCAGACGCAATCAATGTGTTGCTCACCAGTCTCCCCGCATACGACGCGAACATCTTCACGGATCAGCTCGATGCCGGTAACTTCCTGAACGCCATCCTTGATCCGATGTCCGCCAACACCGCACTGGTTCCTTACGACCTCATACTCGGTGCCGCACCCGCCCTGATCGCGACCCTGGGTACCGCGGTCAACCTCGCGGAGCTGTTCTCGTAACCGCACCCGCGAGCGAGGCGTACGGTCGGCGGGTTTTCTTGGCCCAAGGCGGTGATGGTCAGCGGGATCTTCATCGTTGACCACGCAGGTCCGCTTGCCCCGTCGCCTAAGACGAGCCGCTTGGGGTTGGCGCCCACGGCGCTGATGACGACACGCACCCGCCGATCTCGAGTGCCCCCGCTGAATGTCCCCTCAGGAGCGGAGGCGCTCGGCGAGGGGGTAGGGGTAGCGGGGTGGGCGGACCTGGCACCCCCGTAGAAGGGCTCCACCACCCCGCGTTTTCAGTCATTGCGGTCCTGGGGGTGGGTTGAGCAACCGGGCCCGGCTTCAACTCCTTTCTGCGCCGGGCCGGTCTGCGTTGACAGCACGCCACAGTGTGGCGTTAGCCACAGTTATCCACAGCGTGGAATGGAAACTTGCTCGCTCCGCGTTGTCGAGGGCACAACCACAATTGAAAAAACGACCCGGCTGTCTCTTCCAGCCGGGTCGTTTCTGTTCGGCGCTTACCCGCGTAGCGCGAGGAATCGCAGTGCGGCTGGCGCAAAGATCGATTCGGTCTGAGTTGGCAGATCGTCCCTGACCAGCTCTATGAGCTGGTCAGCCATCCGGATCCGGCCCGAGCAACGGCCGCACCAAGGCGATGTACGGCATGCGCAAGATCGTCATCGCCGAGCTCGAAGATGCGGTGGCAGCGGTGTAATGCCCGTCGGCTGCGATGATCGGCGTTTGATCCGGACATGTCAGCCGTCGGTCTACACGTATTTTGGTTGGTATGCCAGACGATGCGGCTACCTCGGGCGGGGAGCCCGTCGCGAACGAGTTAGCAGACCCAGTCGACGTCGTATTTCTTCGGCCCGTCCAACGCCCGACCCAGGTTGACCGGATGGCGCTGGTCGCCGGTCTGGTCGTGGGGGTGATGTTGGCAGGACTGGTCGGCTGGTTGGGTTTTCGGGCGTATGAGGCCCACAACCTCGACACCCAGCGCAACCTTTTCGTGCAGGTGGCCAGCCAGGGGGCGGCGAACCTCCTCACGGTCGACTATCAGCACGCCGACGCTGACGCGCAACGGATCCTGAACTCGGCAACCGGCAAGTTCTACGACAGCTTCAGCCGCCGCAAGCAGTCGTACATCGACAACGCCAAGCGGACGCGATCGCAGTTGGTAGGCACCGTCACCGACGCCGGCCTGGAGACGCGAAACGGCGACCAGGGTCGGGTTCTGGTGGCGGTGACGGTGAAGTCGTCGGATCCCGCGCAGACGCACCAGGAGCCGCATTTCTGGCGGATACGGGTCACGGTGCAGAAGACGGGCGACGTCGCCAAGGTCTCCGACGTGGTGTTCGTGCCATGACGCAACCACAAGGCGTCAACTGGTCACGCGTACTGGTCTATGGCTTGCTTCCCGCGCTGGCATTGCTGCTGGCGATCGCCGCGGGTCTGCTCAAATGGAAGGACTCGTCGGTTCGCAACACCGACCTTGCTCGCAGCGAATCAGTCGCGGCGGCAAGGAATTCCACCGTCGCGCTGCTTTCATTCCGGTTCGACACCGTGGAGCGGGACGTGGCGGCCGCACGGCAGCGACTCACCGGCAAGTTCCGCGACATCTACACGCAGCGGACGCAGGAGGAACTCATTCCGAATGCGAAAGAACAACACGTCGCCGCGACGGCCATCGTTCCCGGGGCGGCGTCGGAGTCGGCCACCCACAATCACGCCGTGGTCCTGGTATTCGTCAACCAAACGATCAGGATCGGTGACTCGGCGCCGGCCGAGGCCGTCTCCAGCGTCCGGGTGACGCTGGACAAAATCGGCGAGCGTTGGCTGGTCTCGGACTTCGACCAGTTCTAGTCAAAGGATCAGGTGATGACTTCACCCCGCTGGATCGACGTGCATGCGCCCGCTGTGGAGTTGAAGGCCCTGACCTGGGGGCCGCCCGACGGCCCAATCGCGCTGTGCTTGCATGGGTTTCCCGATACCGCTTACGGCTGGCGCAATTTCGCGCCCCGGCTCGCTGAGTCGGGTTGGCGGGTGGTGGCCCCGTTCATGCGCGGCTACGCGCCGTCGTCGATTCCGTCCGACGGCAGCTATCACCTCGGGGCGTTGATGGACGACGCGCTGCAGGTGCGGTCGGCGGCCGGCGGCACCGACCGCGACGTGGTGATCGGCCACGACTGGGGCGCGATGGCGGCGAACGGACTGGCGGCGATGCCGGACAGCCCGTTCGCCAAGGCGGTGATCATGTCGGTGCCGCCGGCTGCGGCGTTCCGTCCGCTGAGCCGGCTGCCCGATCGGGGTCGGCTGCTCGGTCAAATCCCGCCTCAGCTATTGCGCAGCTGGTACATCATGTACTTCCAATTGCCTTGGCTGCCAGAGCGATCCGCGTCCTGGGTGCTGCCGAGGCTGTGGAGGCGGTGGTCACCGGGCTACGACCCCAAAGAAGATCTGCGCCATGTCGACGCCGCGATCGGGACACCGGAGAGCTGGCGTGCCGCGCTCGGGCCCTACCGTGCCACCATTCGCAATACCCGCCCGCCGATGCGCTACGCCGAACTGCACCGGCACTGGACATCGCCACCGACGTTGCCGAGCCTCTACTTACACGGACGCGACGACGGTTGCATGGCAGCGGATTTCACGCACTGGACGGAAAACGCGTTGCCCGACGGCAGCGACGTGGCCGTCGTCGAACACGCCGGACACTTCCTGCAACTCGACCAGCCGGACCGGGTTTCCGAGTTGGTGCTGAGCTTCATCGGCTCGGCCGGCTGACAACTACGTCGTCGCCCAGGTAACTCGGCGGCATCTCATCGCCTGGCCGCAGCGGCGGACCTGGCACCCGCTGCCCGCAGGCCTCCGCCGCCGCTCGCAGCGTTGCGGTGTCGACAGCCCAATCCCGGGGTTGCGGTGACACTGCACCGCCATTTTCGTGGTCGGCGGGCGCTGCTGGAGGCGGTGTTCGTCGACCGGGTCGAGCAGATCTGTGCCGAAGGGGACCGAATCGGCGAGCAATGGCCGGCCGGCGAGGCGTTATGCGTCTGGCTGCGCCACATTGCACAGCACTGTGCCGCCGAGAAAGCCTGACGGTGCTGATGCGCACCATCGGCGCCGACGAAGCGGCGCAGAACCGGTCTTTTGCCCTGCTCGGCGGTGCCGGGCAGAGGCTGCTTGATCGTGCGGCGGCCGCCGGCGCTGTGCGGCGCGGCGTCACCATCGAGGAGATGCTGCTCATCGTCAACGCGGTGGCCGACGTGTGCAGCGACAACGACGTCGACATCGACCGTCTTCTCGATCTCACCCGGGACGGGGTGCGGCCAGCCGCCGACGCGTTTTGACCTGCGTGGATGACCGCCGGTAAGCTGCACCGTTGGCGTGCGGTGCGCCGGGACTCGGGTCAACGTCGGTCGCCGAGATCATCCCTTGCCGCAGGCGCCTGACCGGCACCTGGGTCACACCGGGATCCGAATCCGCGAAAGCGGCTCGCAGAGAAAGAGTGGTAAGCGCTGTGCCTACATACGCGCCGAAGGCGGGTGACACCACGCGGGCGTGGTACGTCATCGACGCCACGGACGTGGTGCTCGGCCGCCTTGCCGTCGCGGCAGCCAACCTGCTGCGCGGCAAGCACAAGCCGACATTCACCCCCAATGTCGACGGTGGCGACTTCGTCATCGTCATCAATGCCGACAAGGTCGCCCTGAGCGGCGACAAACTGCACAAGAAGCTGGCTTACCGCCACTCGGGTTATCCCGGCGGGCTGCACAAACGCACGATCGGCGAGCTGATGGAGAAGCACCCCGACCGAGTGGTTGAAAAGGCGATCATCGGCATGCTGCCGAAGAACAAGCTCAGCCGTCAGATCAAGCGCAAGCTGCGCGTCTACGCCGGGTCGCAGCACCCGCACACCGCCCAACAGCCGGTTCAGTTCGAGATCAAGCAGGTGGCCCAATGACAGAGACCGCAGGAACCGAGGCCGCAGAAACCGAGACCGCAGCAACCGAGACCCCCGAAGCGGTGATCGCCGAGGTGACCGAGGTTGCCACGTCCGAGGCTGCGGCAAAGCCGCGCGAGGACTCCTTCGTCATCGAACGTCCGATCCAGACCGTCGGGCGCCGCAAGGAGGCCGTGGTTCGGGTGCGGCTGGTGCCCGGCACCGGCAAGTTCGAGCTTGACGGCCGCACCCTGGAGGCATACTTCCCGAACAAGGTGCACCAGCAGCTCATCAAGGCGCCGCTGGTCATGGTCGACCGGCTGGAAGCCTTCGACATCTTTGCCCACCTCGATGGCGGCGGCCCGTCTGGCCAGGCCGGTGCGCTGCGGCTGGCGATCGCGAGGGCGTTGATCATGGTCACGCCCGAGGACCGGCCCGCCCTGAAGAAGGCCGGCTTCCTCACCCGTGACCCGCGCGCCGTCGAGCGCAAGAAGTACGGCCTGAAGAAGGCCCGTAAGGCGCCGCAGTACAGCAAGCGCTGATCCCGGCGGCAATCACGGCCGCGTTTCAGTTGGGTGGCACTACGGGCATTCCCTATGTCTTGCGTGTGCGCGGTCACCAGTTGTGAGAGGTTTGTCCGCATGGGTCGACTATTCGGCACAGACGGCGTCCGCGGAGTCGCCAATCGAGAGCTCACCGCCGAGCTCGCGTTAGCTCTCGGCGCCGCGGCCGCTCGCCGGCTGACCAGCCCGAATAGCGCACGCCGACGCGTCGCGGTGATCGGCCGTGATCCGCGCGCCAGCGGCGAGATGCTGGAAGCGGCGGTGATCGCCGGTCTGACCAGCGAAGGTGTGGACGCGCTGCGGGTGGGAGTGCTGCCGACACCGGCGGTGGCCTACTTGACCAGGGCCTACGACGCCGACTTCGGGGTGATGATCTCGGCATCGCACAACCCGATGCCTGACAACGGCATCAAGATCTTCGGGCCGGGCGGGCACAAGCTCGACGACGCCACCGAAGACCAGATCGAAGATCTGGTCGCGGCCGGGCCGGGGCTGCGTCCCGCCGGGGCGGGGATCGGACGGGTGATCGACGCCGAGGATGCGCTGGACCGCTACCTGCGTCACGTCGGCAAGGCCGGCACCGTCGGGCTCGAGGGGCTGACCGTCGTCGTCGACTGCGCGCACGGCGCGGCTTCGGCGCCAGCACCGCGCGCCTACCGGGCGGCCGGCGCGCGGGTTATCGCGATCAACGCCGAACCCAACGGGCTCAACATCAACGACCGCTGCGGGTCGACCCATCTGGATGCGCTGCGATCGGCGGTGCTCGTCCACGGCGCCGACCTGGGTCTGGCGCACGACGGGGACGCCGACCGGTGCCTGGCGATCGATGCGGCCGGGGAGGTCGTCGACGGCGACGCGATCATGGTGATCCTGGCGCTGGCGATGCAAGAGGCCGGCGAATTGGTCGACAACACCCTGGTGGCGACCGTGATGAGCAACCTGGGGCTGCATCTGGCGATGCGTGCGGCCGGGGTTACCGTGCGCACCACCAGTGTCGGTGACCGCTACGTCTTGGAAGAGCTGCGATCCGGCGACTACAGCCTCGGCGGCGAGCAATCCGGTCACATCGTGCTGCCCGGGCAGGCCACCACCGGCGACGGCATCCTCATCGGCCTGCGGCTGATGTCGCGGATGGCGCAGACCAATTCGTCGCTGACCGCCCTCGCCTCGGCGATGCACACCCTGCCGCAGGTGTTGATCAACGTCGGGGTCGCCGACAAGGCCGCCGCCGTCGCCGCGCCGTCGGTGCGCACCGCGGTTCAGCAGGCCGAGGACGAGCTCGGGGATACCGGGCGAATCCTGTTGCGCCCCTCGGGAACCGAACAGATGATCCGGGTCATGGTGGAAGCGGAAGACGAGCACACCGCCCACCGGCTTGCCACCCTCGTCGCCGAAACGGTGCGCGCCCAGCACTGAGGGCGGAACCCCCGGACGGCGCGATGCGTCGAAACCGGTATGGGACAACGAAATGCGACCGTCGACGCCGCGGCGTTGCGCACGGTCGCGAACCGGTTCGACGATGCCGCACAACTCATCGATGGCGCGGTGCGCACTCATTTCGGGAGTTTGGCCTTTGACGGCGCCACCGCCGGGCGGTCTTACGCCGGTCATGGCGACGCGTTGCGGTTAGCCCTGAATCGGTTGGCCGGTGAGCTTGGGCAATGGGCACGGGCGACCGGGGAGATCGCTATTGCGTTGCGGGCCAGCGCCGACCGCTACATCGAGGCGGATCTGAGTGCCGCGGCGCGGGTCGGTTAGAGATGACCGGCCGATTCGACGTGCCGGCGCGGCTGGCTGAGGGCCGGCCCGCCGTCGAGCACACGCAGACCTACGTGCAGGCATGCCATGCGCTCGGTTATCAGCATCCTGACCTGACGGCGCACGGTTCACAGGTCGTGGATTGGTATGACACCGAAACCGGACTTGACCTCCGTGTGCTCGACGACGACGGCGCTGAGCTCCGGGCGGCGCTCAACACGATCGACGAGGCGCTGTGGCTGCAGCGTGCGCAGATCACCGAGATTGCGGCGGCCTGGACGGGGTCGGGAGCCGAGTCCGCGACGCGGTTTCTGCAGCGGCACTGCGACGCCGCGGCGGAGGTGGCCGCGCATGCCCGGGCGGCGGCCGACGGCTATGCAGCGCTGCGTGACAAGCTGTGGCAGCTGGTCGACGGCAAGGCGGCGACGGCCGTCGCCATCGATGATCGCAGGCCGGGGGAGCGGTCAGCTTGGCTGGCCGCCGCACACACGGTGACGGCTGGGGCGGGCAACCGATCGGCGGAAGAGCTGGTTCGCCAGCAGGTTACGCCCTATGTGGACAACGACATTCGTGTCGACTGGCTCACCGCGATGCGATCGGCAGCGGCGTCGGTGGAGGCGTCCTACGATGCGGCCGTCGACGCGCTGAGCGCGACGCGTGAGGTGTGTTTCGAGATCCCCGGTGAACTGGGCCCCAGCGGGCCAGCGGTATTCGATAAGCCGCTCGACTCAAGCCCGGCCGCGGCTACCGTGCCGACAACGTCGACGCCGCCCGACATCGCGCCCACCTTGCCCGCTGCCGCGTCGGCTCCGGTGTCGGCTCCGCCGCCACCGCCTCCTGCAGCGGGCACCCTGGACGATCTACCCCCGGTGCCTCCGGATTTGACCGCCCCGCTTGGCGATGCCGCCGGCTTATCCGGCGGAGCAGGCGATCTGGGCAGCGTTGGCGGTTTGGCCGGCAGTATCGGCGGCATCGTCGGCAAGATCGTTGACGGTATCGGCGGACTGCTGGGTTCGCTCGCTGACGGCTTCTCCGACCCGTCGGGATCCGAAGATCCGCTGTTGGACGATCCGCTGGATGACGACGATCCACTCGGCAATGACGCCGATACGGCGGAGGAGGATCTCCCCGACGACGATGCTGACGACACCGACACTGCGGATGCCGAACCGGCGGGCGGCGAAGACACCACCACTGAGGCGCCCGTTGAAAAGCCACCAGCCACAAGCGATCCCGTCGATGAGCCGATGGCCCAGCAGATCACGCCGGCGCCCGACGCCGCGCCACCGCCGCCAGCGGCACCGCCGGACCCGGCCGAACCGCAGCCCGACGGGTCAACTCCGTGCGAGATCGCCGAGGACCAATTGCCGCAGGCCGGGCAGTGACCGCTCAGCCGGGTAGCAGGTCGGCTCAGCCCTTGAGTAACGCGACGAACTTCTCTTCGGGAGTCACCGGCGTCGTCGCCTGCTCCGCGGCGTCGGTCTTGGGCAGTTGGACGTCTGGATCGGCGAAATCGCGATAGGTCTTGTCGCCGCCGAGTGCGTACAGCAGGTACCCGGTCAGCAATGCGCGAATCGCCTTCTGCGTCTTGCGATCCGGACCGCCCAGGCCGAACGCCGTCGCCAGCCGACGGCCCTCGGCGAGCCCGCCGGGCTGGGCTTTGCTGACTATCCGCAGCGTGGACGGGTCCCAGGCGCGGGAGAGTTCAACGGCGTTGGAGCGCAACTTCTTGGCATCGCCGGCGGCGCTGAACACCACGCCGGGGACGTTCAGCGTCGCGGACGGTTGTTCGGCGGGCGGGCTGGTGACGGTCGGGAAGATCGCCGCCACCGCCTTGGGCTTCACCTTCATCCCGGCCCCCGCGAACACTGCGGCCGAGCCGCCGAAGCCGTGGCCGACCACGCCGAGTTTGTTGGGATGCACGCTGATCTTGCCCGGGCCAAGGCGCACACCCGCGGCGATGTCGAGCGCGGTGCCCAAATCGAAGGCGAGGTTCAATACCGACGGCGCGAATCCGCGCTCTGTGTCGGGCGCCGCCGCGACGATCCCCCACGACGCCAGGTGCTCCAGCAGGCGCGAATAGCGCTCGACGCCGGTGAGCCAGTCATGGCCGAAGGCCAGACCGGGCAGGTTCAGTCCCGCTTCGGGCGTGTAGACCACGCCGGGCAGGCCCGCGAAGGCCAGGTCGCCGCGCAGGACGCGATGCGGCCCAGGTCGGGTGAGGGCGGCGACAAGCTTGCGAGTGCTGGCCACCCGGTGACGGTACCGCACCACCGCCGCTGTAAAACAGCCAACGCCAAGCTGATTCACAGAAAAGACGACACGCGGGGGACGGGTTTAGTCGGCTGGCTCTACGTGGTACCACGGCCGGGTGAAGAACATCATCCGCGTCGCTGCTGCGACAGCCATTACTACCGCTGGATTAGGGCTCGCCGGTTTGAGTGCGGCGAGCGTCGCCGAGGCCTTCCCAGGGCCGTTCCCCGACTATCACTGGTGCCCAGGCCAATGGTGGGACCCGTCCTGGGGTTTCAACTGGGGGGGTGACCGCTGCCACGACGACAACTACTTCGACGGCGAGCCGCGCGACGGGGGCCATTGGCACGGCCCCGGCCCCTGGCACCCCTGAGCCAAGCCACTTCCTCAGTCAGCCGAGTGCAGCCGTCCAGGGGGCGGCTGCACTGCTTTGATCAGGGCTACAGCGCGTAGAGCTCCGGCAGGTTGACGACGATCGCCTCCTGCGTACTGCGCGCGATCACGACGGTGGCCGGCTCGTCCGGGCTCGGATTCTCTTCCCGATGTGGTAGATACGGCGGGATGAACACGTAGTCACCGGGACTGGTTGCGATCCGCACCTCGTGCTCGCCGTCGTGAAACACGAAGTCGGGGTGGCCGCTCCGGACGAATATCGCCGTTTCGGATTCGCCGTGGTGATGGTTGGCCGACATCGTCTGGGGGTGGACGTGCGTCTCGCCCATCCAGAGTTTCTTCGAGCCGACCGTGCGTCCACTGATCGCTGCGAAGCGCTGCATGCCCTCGCTTTGCGCGGTATCGGCGTCGATATCAGACGACTTGACATGGTGCACTCGATTGCTAAGCACCCGTTCGTCTTGCTGCAGGTTGGGATGAAACCCGTCATCGGCCACCGCTGTCTCCTTCCTGATGTCGACGACGTCACGCGTCCAGTGTCGACCAGGCGGATCTTGACGTCCACCGATAACACGCTGGTCGGCGGTTTACCTCAGCGTCAAGAACCTTGATATCGGACACTGAAACGCAGCCAATACCAAGTTGATTCATAGGAATTCATAAGAAAAACGCCGGGCGAGGTGTTTAGTCACCCCGGTTTGCGTGGTACTAAGACAAGGTGAATAACATCAAACGCATCGCAGCCGCGACTGCCCTCACCACAGGTCTCGGACTTGCTGGTCTGGGCGCGGCGAGCGTCGCAGAGGCCTATCCCGGGCCGATGCCCGACTATCACTGGTGCCCCGGCCAGTGGTGGGACCCCGGCTGGGGCTCCAACTGGGGGGGCGACCGCTGCCACGACGACAACTACTTCGACGGCGAAGCGCACGACGGCGGCCATTGGCACGGCCAGGGTGAATGGCACCCAGACGGACCTGGTGGCTGGAACCACGGCCCCGGCTGGAACAACAACGGCCCGGGTGGTCCCGGCTGGGACGACCACCACGGCTGGTAGCCGGTCCTGACCCCGGCAGGGAGTCGACGCTGAGATAGCGGCGGCTCTCGAGCCACCAAAACAAGATCGGAAACGATCCTGCGCGAAGTGATTGCGCAGGTCAGGTGAGTGCAGCCGTCCCAGCCGGGGCGGCTGCACTACCCTGATGGGCTATGTGCGGAATCGTCGGATATGTCGGGCATCAATCTGCCCGCGACGTCGTCGTCGACGCACTGCGGCGGATGGAATACCGCGGTTACGACTCGGCGGGCATTGCGCTGGTCGACGGAGTCGGCAAATTGACGGTACAGCGGCGCGCCGGCCGATTATCCAACCTGGAGAGCGCGCTCGCGGACACCGAGCCCACCGAATTGGCCGGTACCACAGGCCTCGGTCACACCCGCTGGGCCACCCACGGACGTCCCACCGACCGCAACGCGCACCCGCATCGTGACGCGGCGGGCAAGATCGCCGTCGTCCACAACGGCATCATCGAGAACTTCGCTATCCTGCGCCGCGAGCTGGAGGCGGCCGGCGTGGAATTTGCCAGCGACACCGACACCGAGGTAGCCGTCCACCTGGTGGCGCAGGCGTATCACCACGGCGAGACCGCAGGAGACTTTGTCGGCTCCGTGCTGACGGTACTGCGACGCCTGGAAGGCCACTTCACCCTGGTATTCGCCAATGCCGACGAGCCGGGCACGATTGTCGCCGCGCGCCGCTCCACACCGTTGGTCGTCGGCATCGGCGACGGCGAGATGTTCGTCGGCTCCGACGTGGCCGCGTTCATCGGGCACACCCGCGACGCGGTCGAACTCGGCCAGGACCAGGCCGTGGTGATCACCGCCGACGGCTACCGGATCACCGACTTCGACGGCAACGACGATGCCGACAATGCGCGGAAGTTTCACATCGACTGGGACCTGGCCGCCGCCGAGAAGGGTGGCTACGAGTACTTCATGCTTAAGGAGATCGCCGAGCAGCCCACCGCGGTGGCCGACACGCTGCTCGGGCATTTCATCGACGGCCGGATCGTGCTCGACGAGCAGCGGATCTCCGACCAGGAGCTGCGCGAGATCGACAAGGTTTTCGTCGTCGCCTGCGGTACTGCGTATCACTCCGGGCTGCTGGCCAAGTATGCGATCGAGCACTGGACCCGACTGCCCGTCGAAGTGGAGCTGGCCAGCGAGTTCCGCTACCGCGATCCGGTGCTGGACCGCAGCACGCTGGTCGTAGCCATCTCGCAGTCGGGTGAGACCGCCGACACGTTGGAGGCGGTCCGGCACGCCAAGGAGCAGAAGGCCAAGGTGCTGGCGATCTGCAACACCAACGGCTCCCAGATCCCGCGCGAATGCGACGCGGTGCTCTACACGCGCGCCGGACCGGAGATCGGGGTGGCGTCGACAAAGACGTTTCTGGCGCAGATCGCCGCCAACTACCTGGTCGGCCTGGCGCTGGCGCAGGCCCGCGGCACCAAATACCCCGACGAAGTCGAACGCGAGTACCGCGAGCTAGAGTCCATGCCGGATCTGGTGGCCCGGGTCATCGCGGAGATCGAGCCGGTCGCTGCGCTGGCCTATCGGTTCGCCCAGGCGTCGACCATCCTGTTCGTCGGTCGCCACGTCGGCTACCCGGTGGCGCTGGAAGGCGCGTTGAAACTCAAGGAATTGGCCTACATGCACGCCGAGGGCTTCGCCGCCGGTGAGCTCAAGCACGGTCCGATCGCGCTGATCGAGGACGACCTGCCGGTCATCGTCGTGATGCCATCACCCAAGAGTTCGGCCATGCTGCACGGCAAGCTGCTGTCCAACATCCGCGAGATCCAGGCGCGCGGCGCGGTCACCATCGTCATCGCCGAGGAGGGCGACGACACCGTACGCCCCTACGCCGATCACTTGATCGAAATCCCTTCGGTATCAACACTTTTCCAGCCGCTGCTGTCGACCATTCCGTTGCAGGTGTTCGCTGCCTCAGTGGCGCAGGCGCGTGGCTACGACGTCGACAAGCCGCGGAATCTGGCAAAGTCGGTCACCGTCGAGTGACCGGCAAGGCGATGACCTCTGTCAATGCTTAACGCGACGGTAACTGGTGGCCCATACCGTTGGCGAATGCGACGCGTGCCGCCGCGAACGTTGGGCGTCGAAGAGGAGTTTCACCTTGTCGATCTCAAGACGAGGCGACTGACGGCACGTGCGCCCGAACTGCTGGCCGAGCTGTCCGACCACTACGTCGCCGAGCTGCAGCGCTGCGTCGTCGAGACGAACACCCGAGTGGTCGATTCGTTGGACGGGTTGCGCGGTGAACTTGTCGACCACCGCCGGGTCTTGGTCGACACCGCCGCCGAATTGGGCATAGGCGTGGTCGCGGCGGGGGCCATGCCGCTGTCGGTGCCGGCCGAAATGCGGGTCACCAAGACCGCGCGCTACCGGCAAATGCTTGCCGACTACCAACTGCTGGCGCGCGAGCAGCTGATCTGCGGCACCCAGATACATGTTGGCGTCGAAGACCGTGATGATGCCGTCGCGGTCGCCCACCGGGTGGCCGCGTATCTGCCCACCTTGCTCGCACTGTCGGCCAGCTCGCCGTTCGCGTCCGACGGCTCAGACACCGGCTATTCGAGTATGCGCACGCTGGTCTGGCAGCGCTGGCCGACGACGGGCCTGGCCGCCCCGGTGCAATCGGCCGAAGAATACGACGCGCTGGTCACGGATCTGGTGGCCAGCGGCGTCATCACCGACGCCGGGATGGTCTACTTCGACGTCCGACCGTCAAACTCGGCGCCGACGTTGGAGCTGCGGTTGTGCGACAGCTGCCCGTCGGTCGACACCATCTTGCTGATCGCCGGGCTGTTCCGGGCGTTGGTCGAGCGCGAGGTCGACGCTGCGCGGGCCGGCGCTCCCGCGATCATCCTGTCCCCGGCACTGGGCCGGGCCGCGCTGTGGCGGGCCGCCCGGTCGGGGTTGGAGGACGAACTCGTCGACGTCAGCGCTCCGGCCAGCCGTCCGGCGGCGGAAGTGGTCACCGAGTTGGTTGATTTGCTGCGCCCGCAACTTGAAACCAGCGGTGACTGGGACACCGTCAGCGAATTAACCCGCCAGGCGCTGATCGCGGGCACGTCGTCGGCGCGGCAACGGCGGGCGCTGCGCCGCCGCGGACGTCTCACCGACGTGGTCGACCAGCTGATCGCCGAGACTGCCGGCCGACTGGCGACCACCGCGACCGTCGTCGGAGACGACCCGACGCTGCTCTATGGCTACCACCCCGGCAGCGACCCGGCGGTTCGCGTCGCCCGTGGCAACGTCGACGTCAGCTATGACGAAGCCGTCGACGCCGACGGTCACCCGCGGCAGCGCTATCGGACGGTCCTGGACACCATTGCCAGCCTCGGGGTAGCGCAGCTGCGGTTTCGGGAAGGATGCATCGAGCAGGAGCAGCGCGCCGACAACATCACCTTCCGCGTCACCGGCCAGAACCGCGCCCAGCTGTTCCCGGTCGACCTGATTCCGCGCATGGTGGGCGCGGACGAGTGGGCCCAGCTGTCCGTGGGCCTGGGTCAGCGGGCCCGGGCGCTGGACGCATTCCTCCGCGACATCTATTCCGAGCAGGCGATCGTCGCCGACGGCATCATCGGTGTGCAGGCCCTCGACCGTGCACCCGGCTTCCGATCGACGGGCCGGTTGGCCGGTGACACAGTGCGCGCGCACATCAGCGGCACCGACATCGTCTGCGACCGGGCCGGCCACTGGATGGTGCTCGAAGACAACCTGCGGGTGCCGTCGGGCGTCGGGTACGCGATCGTCAACCACCGGTTGCTGAGCAAGCACCTCCCCGAGCCGCAACCGCTCGCCGCGATCGAGGACGTCGACCGGGCGCCGCAGATGCTGCTTGAAACGCTGCGTGCAGCGGCGCCGCCGCACGCCCCTGACGACCCCGTGATCGTGCTGCTGTCCGCCGGCTGGGAAGACTCGGCCTGGTTCGAGCACACCTTCCTGGCCGACGAAATGGGCGTCGCGCTGGTGCAGCCGACGGACCTGTCGGTGCGCGATGGAAAGCTGGTGCGCCACACCGGTTCCGACGTCCGACGCATCGACGTCGCCTACGCGCGGATGGACGAGGACATGCTGCTGTCTTCTACCGGATACGACGGCGCTCCGCTGCGGCCGGGGCTGCTCGGCGCGATCACCGACGGCAATCTCACCATTGCCAATGCGCTCGCCAACGGAGTGGCCGACGACAAAGCGATCTACGCCTATGTGCCGGCCATGATCGAGTACTACCTCGGCGAAAAACCGAAGCTGGCTCAGGTTCCGACATGGATCTGCGCCGAGCGTGAGCAGCGCGACTTCGTGCTGGCCAACCTCGCCGATATGGTCGTCAAACCCATCGACGGGTTGGGCGGAACAGGAGTGTTGATCGGCCCGGACGCATCCGATGCCGCGCTGGAGGCGCGTCGGCGTGAGCTGGTCACCCAACCGGAGCGGTTCATCGCCCAGGAGTTGGTTGCCCTGTCCACCCATCCCACCTTCGACGGTGACGGCATCTACCCGCACCACGTCGACCTGCGCGCGTTCGTTCATCTTCGGGCCGGTACCGGCGGATCGCCATCGGCGCAGGTTATACCTGCGGCGTTGACCCGGGTCGCCAGCCGCGGGTCGCGGATCGTCAACTCGTCGTACGGCGGGGGCAGCAAGGACACCTGGATTCTCGCCGCGCCAAGAATAGGTGAAGGTTAGTACGGCAGACTCCACGTAAACGGAAGCGGGAAACATGTGCGGTATTTGCGGTGAGATCCGCTTCGACGGGCAGGCGGCCGACGTCGGCGCCGTCGTCCGGATGACCGGCGCAATGACGTCGCGCGGACCCGACTCCGACGGCGTGGTGGCGCACGGGCCGGTGGCGTTCGGCCATCGGCGGCTGTCGATCATCGACCTGTCCGCTCACGGCGCCCAGCCGATGGTCGACAGTGATCTCGGCCTAACGCTGGTGTTCAACGGCTGCATCTACAACTACCAGGAGCTGCGCAAGGAGCTTCAGGCCGAGGGCTATCGGTTCTTCTCGACTGCCGACAGCGAGGTCGTGATCAAGGGATTCCACAAATGGGGGCTGCGTTGCGTCGACCGCTTCAAGGGCATGTTCGCGTTCGCCATCGCCGACCGGGACACCGGGGTGGTGACACTGGCGCGAGACCGCTTGGGCATCAAGCCGCTGTATCTGGCATCCTCTCCGGGCCGACTACGGTTCGCATCCACGGTGCGTGCGCTGCTCAGGTCCGGCGGCATCGACACCGAACTGGATCGCCAGGCGCTGCACCATTACATGACATTCCACTCCGTCGTCCCAGCGCCGCGCACCATTTACCGCGGCGTGCAGAAGCTGCCGCCGGCAACGGTGCGGGTGATCCAGCCCGACGGTTCGCACACCGACACCGTGTACTGGAATCCAGAGTTTGGTCGCGATCCGGCTAAGGCGTCCTGGTCGGCCGGCGACTGGCAGGCCGCCCTGATGGACGCGTTGCGTGCCGGCGTGAAACGCCGGATGGTCGCCGACGTCCCGGTCGGTGTGTTGCTGTCCGGTGGCATCGACTCCTCGGTTGTGGTGGCGCTGCTCGCCGAACAGGGCCAGCACGGGCTCGCCACGTTCAGCATCGGGTTCGACGCTGCCGAAGGCGAATCCGGCGACGAGTACTTCTATTCCGACCTGGTCGCCAAGACCTTCGACACCGACCACCACAAGATCCACATCGACTCCTCGCGGCTGATCCCTGCCGTGCCGAAAACCATTGCCGCGATGAACGAACCAATGGTCAGCCACGACTGCGTGGCTTTCTACCTGCTGTCCGAAGAGGTCAGTAAATCGGTGAAGGTGGTGCAGTCCGGGCAGGGCGCCGATGAGATTCTGGCGGGCTATTTCTGGTACCCGCCGCTGGCCAACATCGCCCGCGAACAGACCACCGAGGCCTACGCCAAGGTGTTCTTCGACCGCGACCACGACGACGTGCTGTCGATCTTCGCCCCCGAGTACGGGATTGACGAAGATGTGAGCCGTGAGTTCGCGTCCGCCCACCAGGGCGCGCCGGGCGCCGACACGGCGGTGGACGCAGCGCTGCGCCTGGACACTCAGGTCATGCTGGTCGACGACCCGGTCAAACGCGTCGACTCGATGACGATGGCGTGGGGTCTGGAGGCGCGGGTGCCGTTCCTCGACCACGACTTCGTCGAGCTGGCCGGCACCTGCCCGCCCGAGCTGAAGCTGGCCTCGAATGGCAAAGGCGTGCTGAAGGATGCGTCGCGTGCGCTGCTACCGTCTGAAGTGATCGACCGAACCAAGGGCCACTTCCCGGTGCCCAGCATCCGCCATCTGCACGGCGAGCTGCTGGACATGGTGCGTGACGCGGTGACCAACGATGCCGCCCGCAGCCGTGGGCTGTATCGCGCCGAGAGCGTCAAAGCCCTGCTGGCCGCGCCGAACGAGACACGGACCAGGCTGGACGCGAACACGCTTTGGCAGCTGGGGGTGCTCGAGATGTGGCTGCAGAGTATGGAGGGCTGATCCGATGGGACAGCAGGTGCGTGCCCTTTATGGCGCATCGTTGTCCCCGGACGCCACCGCGTTCGCTCACATCGTCGACGACGGCGGCTATCCGCGTGCGGTGCAACGCTTTCTGCGCGGCTGGCGAGCCAGCTCGTTCCGCGACGTCGAGCTGCCGGTGGAGGGTCCGGTCTCTCGCGTCATCCATTCCGCCGACGGTCAGTGGCTGGCCTGCGAGGTCGCGCCCGATGGGGGCACCCGCACACAGATCTGGGTCGTCACAACAGATCCGGACGACCGAATGGCCCGGCGTATCGATCGCGAGGAAGCCGGGACCGCGGAGCTGATCGCGTGGGACGGCGTCCGGGTGGCGGCAATCCTGACCGGTGAGGACGGGATCGGCCGGTCCTGCCTGATCGATCCGGCCGACGGGAATTACACCGTACTGGACTCCCGATCCGGCGGCCGGCTGGTCGATGCGTGGGCCGGGGCGTCGCTGATCCGGGTCGGGCCGCGCGGCTACCACGAACTGATCATGCTGCACGGCCAAACCGAAATCGGTTTGCTGCCATCCGATCCGGGGTCGACGACCGCCGACGGGGTCATCCTCGACGACCACCATGCGCGCCGTCTCCGGTACGGGCCCGATGGCGATCAAACCAAGCTGTACCGCCCGGCCAAGACGTACCAGGCGAATCGCAGCCGCCCGGTTACCCGTGGTGACCGCTTCGGCCGCGGATACGTGCGGGCGCTGATTCGCAGCGAGAATGGCTGCGAGCACGCCCGGCTGCTGGAGGTGACCGCCACCCAGGACGGCGTCAGCTACTTCGTCGTGGCCGAGCGCCCGGACTGCGACCTCGACGAGTTCGCAGTCAGCGACGACCTGTCGACAGTCGCATTGCTATGGAACGTGCAGGGCCGCAGCGAGTTACAGATCCTGCAGTACACCGACTACACACTGGACGAGCCGATCCCGTTGCCGGGCATAGTCGCAAGCGAGTTGTCCATCAGCGCGGGTGGCTCGATCGTCGCGATGACCGTCGAGGGACCGTCGTTGCCGCGCACCGTCGAGCTGGTCGATCCCCGCTCGCGAGAATGGGAACCGATCGACCGCGAACCCAGCCGCGGTCCGATCGTTCCCGGTTTCTCGGCGGGCACGCGCCCGGAGACGATCACGGCGCGCGACGGGCTGAGCCTGAACGCATGGCTGTACCGCCCCACCGATACCGCCAACAAGGGAGCGGTGATCTACCTGCACGGCGGCCCCGAAGGCCAGTCCCGGCCTCATTACAGCGAGATATTTCCCGAGCTGGTCAACGACGGGATCACCGTGCTGGCGCCGAATGTCCGCGGCTCCGGCGGGTTTGGTCGGACATTCGGCCACGCCGACGACAAAGAAAACCGTTTCGCGGCCATCGATGACGCCGCGGACTGCGCGCGTTTCCTCATCGACAACGAATTGGCTGATCCCCAGCGCATTGCCTGCGCGGGCTGGTCATACGGCGGCTATCTGACGATGGCGGCCATGACCTTTCACCCAGCGTTGTTCGCGGCGGGCATCACCATCTGCGGGATGAGTGACCTCACCACCTTCTATCGCAACACCGAGCAGTGGATTGCCGACGGGGCCTATACGAAATACGGACACCCGGTCAGCGACCGCGAACTGCTCGAGCGTCTTTCGCCGCTACGACGTGTCGATGCGTTGACCGCACCGCTGCTGGTGGTGCACGGAGCCCACGACACCAACGTGCCGGTCGGCGAATCGGAGCAGATCGTCGACGCGCTGCGCGAGGCCGGGCGCGACGTGCGCTACCTGCTCTTCAGCGACGACGGGCACGAGATCGCCAAACGCGAGAATCGGGCGACGCTGGCAGCCGCGATGCGAGAATGGCTCAACAGGGCATTCAGCGAAACCGACCGTCAATCTGCCGAGGTGTCATAGTCGGCGCAGTTGCCGGAGAATTCTCGCAAAGGGAACGTTCGCGGCAAGGCCGCGGCGCAGACTCGGCTGCACCGCACTCATATTGGCGAGCACCGGGTAATCCATGCCGCAGTCGCGCCATTCGG
>Ga0209139_10000204_pt1 | contig 19195 bp, 15 predicted proteins | sample BogFormECP14_OM3_FD_188246 | JGI IMG/M metagenome (GOLD analysis project Ga0209139, IMG submission 188246) | Bog forest soil microbial communities from Calvert Island, British Columbia, Canada - ECP14_OM3 (SPAdes) (version 2) | ecosystem: Environmental > Aquatic > Freshwater > Wetlands > Bog ...
TTCGTCTTACGTTGTCTTACGTTTTATGAAATGTCCAAGGAAGAGTAAAGTAAGAAGGCCGAAGGAGCATTGGAGAACGCATGAGCATGGAATTCGTCATCGTAGCGCTGTTCGCGGCGGCGGCCGTGATTTGGTTCGTCCTCGAAGCCTCGCGCACCCAGAAGCGCGGCGCGCTGCTCGAATCGCAAATGGCCGAGCTGCGCCGCGAACTGCAATCCGTGGCCACCAATCAGGCGCAGAGCTCCGGGCAGGTGAAAGCAATCGCCGATAGCGTTTCGCAGCGCCTCGAAAGCGTCAACTCCGCGGTGCAAGAAGGCATGAAAGGCGCCGCGCAGGTCACCGGGCAGATTACTTCGCAGGCGCAATCGGTGATGTCCGAGGAACTGAAAAACACCCGCGCGCAAATCGGTGAAATTCAAAAACAGCTCGGCGAAGTGCAACAAGCCGGCAAGCAAATGTCGCAGACCGCGCAAACGCTCGAGAGTATTCTCGGCGGCGCAAAATCACGCGGCTCGTTTGGTGAAGTCACCCTCGAACGCATGCTCGAAGACGCTCTCCCGCCGTCGCAATACGCCATGCAGTACCGCTTCTCCAGCGGAGAAGCCGCCGACGCCGTCATTCATCTGCGTGACAAGAAGCTCATGGCCATCGATTCCAAATTCCCGCTCGATGCCTTTCGCCGCATCGCCGACGAAGGCGACGACGCCCGCCGCGCGTTCGCCAGCGCGGTCAAAGGCCACGCCGACTCCATCGCCAAAAAATATATTGTCCCGCAGGAACACACTCTGGATGTCGCGTTAATGTTCGTACCCTCGGAAACCGTGTATTCCGAACTGCTGGTCACCACGGACAGCAAAGGACAGCTGCTCGACGCTTACTGCCGCGACAAAAAAATCATCGCCGTCTCTCCCAATACGCTGCACGCGCATCTTTGCGTGATCGCCATGGGCCTGCGCGGAATGCAGATCGAAGAAAACGCCAAGCATCTGGCGGCTGGGCTGGCTGGCGTGAAAAAGCAGATGGAAACTTTTTATACGGTGTTCGACAAAATCGGCACGCACATCGGCAACGCACAGAAGAGCTATCAGGATGCCGACAAGCGTTTTGAAAAAACGCAGATGACTCTGGAAAATTTATTGAATGTCAGTAACCCGGAATCACTGCTCGAAGCTCTGCCGGAACCGACGCAGACCATTCTCCCGCTGGCTTCCGAGACCGCGGCGAAAAAAACAGCGTAGCGCTTATCCCCACGCTTCGTCTGCAGGAACACTACTGCGTCCCAGGATGAGAGCTCGGGCTTATCAATCGGATGGAAATTAGGAAACTGCCTTTCTTCTTCCCTATCACCTCAAATCTTGTAGCGTTGTCCGTGCCGCCACTGGTCAGTTGCCTGACGGGATTCCCTCCCGTCAAATCGGCAACATCCGGGGCCAGATTGCGCGCTTCAAGAAGCAATTTCGCGGCGCTGCCTCGCACCGTCACCCGCAGCGCACGATGTTCCGCATGCGCCAGTGGCGAAGAGTCCGCCTCCAGCGCCAGTTCCACGAAGGTCATCGCAAACGGTGCGCCCGCGCGCTTGCTGCAGGAAATCGCCACGGTCGTCGCGCCCGGCTCCGCTTCCGGCGGCGGCAACAACACCAACGACAGCGGAGAAGAGGCCAGCACCAGCGCTGGCTGTCCTCCGATGCTTACTTGATTAGCGTCCGCGTCGCCGCAGAAACCACGGCCGTAAACGTCAAAGCGATCAGAAATGGACGCCACTCGCGGCACGCTGGTGATTCCCAAGTCCGCGGCGGCGGCCTCCGCAGGCGATAACACCACGGCAGTGACCCGCCCCGCTCGGCCAGCGATGCTGCCGAAAATTACGCCCGGTGTAAGCGGTGCAACGAATAACGCCCGGCCAGTCGCGTCGGTTTTCAGACGGTCGCCATTGGAAAATGTGACGTCCACGCCGGGGGTGAGCCTGCCGTTGACGTCCAAAACCGCCAGCGTCGCGCGCTCTCCCGAAACGATTTGCCGCGGCAACAGCAAGATGCGAGCGCCCGAGGCTTGTGGCGCGGGCACCGGGACCGCTGGGCGGGAAGCCGTAGATTGGGTGTTGGATTGAGGAACCGCGGGCTGGGCTTGCTGCGCCGACCCTGACGGTAGCATGGACAGGAGAAAAGCCACGGCACATACCCAAGGAATTGTTGCAAGAAGTTCGCACCGTAAGACCATGCGCACAAAAGCCTGCTTACCCATAAGCGCCCATTGTATGTGAGACCCTCTCGGCGGCACGCGAAAAATTGTTCGCGGTCGCCTCCGGCCGTCACCATGGCTCCTTTTCCAGCTTACCGCTAGCGCCCTAAATGTGGCTAAAAAGCCCATAGTTGTTTGGTTTCAAGGCTTCCGCATCAGCCGCGGGGTCTGCTAGCGTAAAAGGAGGTATACCTGCGCAAGCAGGGGTGTCCTTCCAGCGTCCAGGAGTTCATGTGCGGATCAGAAGCGGCGGCGTAAGCGACGTAGGTCGCGTACGTACGAACAATGAAGATTGCTACCGCATTGTCCCAGAGATGGGGCTGTTTGTGCTTTCCGACGGCATGGGCGGCGAAGCGCACGGCGAAGTCGCCAGCGCGTTGGCCGTGGAAACCGTCGTAAAGCACTGCATGGAAGGCGAAAATAATCCCGCTTTGCCCGTGTTTGGCGAGACGCAAGCAGGCTGGAGTGCAAAAACCAAGCGGCTTTCCAGCGCCGTGCATCTGGCCAATAAGAAAATCTACGAATCCGCCGCCGCGCATTCCGAACAAACTGGCATGGGCGCCACGGTCACCGCGATGTGGATCGCGGAGGACCGCCTGAGCATCGCGCACGTTGGCGATAGCCGTGCCTACGTCTTGCGCATGGGTGGGTTGCAACAACTCACCAGCGATCACTCCCTGGTCGCCGAACAAGTTCGCCGCGGCATCTTGACCGCCGCGCAAGCCGAAGAAAGCGAGATGCAGAGCGTCTTGCTGCGCGCCTTGGGCGCCAATCCCGAAGTCGAAGTGGACGCCGAAGAGCAACCGTTGTTTCCGCGCGACGTCTTGCTGCTTTGCTCTGACGGACTGACGCGCATGGTCACCGAACCGGAAATCGCCGGCACGCTGCAATCCGATCCTGATCCCGGCAAATCAGCGGAAAAATTGATCGCGCTGGCCAACGAGCGGGGCGGCGCGGACAACATCACCGTCGTCGTGGTAACCACCAACGCGGATTCTAAAGGCTGGTTTTCCTGGCTGTTCGGCGGAAAACAAAAGTCATCGAACGGCACCGGTACCGCAGGAGGAAAGTAATGGCCAAGCTTAGCCTTATGTTTGAGAAAAAACTGGTGAAGGAAGTCCCAGTCGGCAGCCGGGCCGTTAGCATCGGCCGCTCGCCCGACAATGATCTCCCGGTAGATAATTTGGCGGTATCCAACTATCATGCCCGCGTGTATTTTGAGGCGGGCAAACTCGTGGTCGAGGATCTAGACAGCTTGAACGGCACCTTCGTCAACGACATGCGCGTCGAGCGCGCCACGCTGCACGACGGCGATTCCATCTGGATCGGCAAACACCACATCAAAGTAGATTCTCGCGGCGACGCTCCGGTGCCCTGGGATTCCGGACGCAAGGCCAACGCCCCGCGCATCAACGAAACCATGGTGCTGGACACCAAGGTTCGCCGCGACATGCTGCAGCAAGCCGCGGCCATGGGCGAGCGCACGCAATTCGCCGCCGGGCGCCTGAAAGTTCCCACGATCGTCGTGCTCAGCGGCAAAACGGATCAGAAAGAGTACGCGCTCACAAACAAGCTCACCGTCATCGGCAAGTCCAGCCTAGCCACCGTCCGCATCAAGGGTTGGTTCAAACCTGCCATGGCCGCGCAAATCAATCAGCGCGACGACGGCTATTACCTCGTGGCCGGCGACAAAATCCCCAGCGTCAACGGCGCACCTATCGCGGGCCCCGTCCGCCTGAACGATGGCGACCTGCTCGAGATCTGCGGCGTGCGCTTAAATTTTATCTTTCGCGAGTAGCGCTTCCAAGCGATGCCCGCCCCCGCCCCACAAAAGAAAACCTGGCTCGCGCTACTTACCTCTTTCTATGAGTTATTCGGCACCTGGTGGCAGCATCGCGTCTCTTTCCTGATCAGCCTGATCATCACCCTGGGCGCCTTGACGCTCTATTACTTTACGTTTTTTGGCGAGCGCCCCACACCTATCTTCGCGTTCCTGCAGCGCTTTGAATACGATTCGCTAGACACGCGATTCCGTTACCGCCCGCGCGACGCCACTCCCATAGATCCGGCTATCGTGATCGTGGATATCGACCAACATTCGCAAGAGGTTCTCGGCCGCTGGCCCTTCTCGCGTTCCAATTTCGCCGACCTCCTCGACGTCCTGCACGCCGACGGCGCTGCGGTCGCGGCCTTCGACATCACCTTTAGCAAGCCCGAAGTCAGCGCCGCACCCATCCAGGCGTTTCAGAAAGCTCTGCAAGCCAGAAAAAAACGCATCGAGCAAGTGGACCCGCGATTCGCCGCTGAACTCCAGAATCTCGCCGCGGAATCCAGCGCCGACGAAAAATTCGCCGCCTCCATTCAAAACTTCGGCTCGGTTGTCCTCGGCAACTATTTTCTCTACACCGAATCCGACCTGCGCGACATCGATGCCGCCGTCCTCGACGCTTACGCCAAGCAACTCAGCTTCTTCTCTTTCCCGCAGGTCCAGTCCATCAAGAGCCGCGCAGCCTTCGGCAAGCAGGACTTCGCCAGTCTCATCGCCAAATATCAAATCTCCCATCCTCTCCCGCAGGGCGCGGAGGCCAATCTGGATATCTTCACCAACGCCCTTTCCGGCGCATCTTCTGGCACCGGATTCTTCAACGCTCCGTCAGACACCGACGGCATCGTGCGCACCGCCACCATGGTTTTGCCCTACGGCCGGTCCAAGGATTTCAGCGATTGGGACCTCTACGGATCCCTCGACCTCATGGCCGTGCGCGCCTACCTCGGCGTGCGCGACGACCTAATCCTCACCTACGGCCAGAACGGCATCGTGGACATCCAGTTCGGCAACAAGCGCCGCGTCGTTCCCAACGACATCGGCGAAGCACTCATCAACTATCACGGCCCCGCGTACACCTATCTGCACAAATCCATGGCCGACGTGCTCGAGGGGAAAGTTCCGGCCAAAGTCTTCCGCGGCAATATTGTCCTCATCGGCGCCACCGCCACTGGCATCGGCGACATCAAGTCCACTCCCTATAGCGGCACGGACTACCCAGGCGTCGAAGTTCACGCCAATGTCATCGACAACCTGCTCCACGGAAACTTCCTGCTTCGTGGCGCCAAGCAACAACTGCTCGACGCTCTCGTGATTTTGCTCTTCGGCGTTCCCCTGGGCATTTTTATGGCGCTCGTTCCGCCGCGCGTCATGTACTTTGGCTTGGGTCTTTTGGGACCTCTCGTGTGGGTCGACTATGTCGCCTTTCTCCACGGCTGGTGGCTCAATTTCAGCATCCCCGCCATCACCGTAACTTCCAACGTGCTCTTGGTCTCCCTCTATCGCGCCCTCGTCGAAGAAAAAGAAAAGCGCAAAGTCCGCAGCGCCTTCGGCCAGTACCTCAGCCCCGAAGTCATCCGCCGGCTGCTCTTGAATCCTCAGCTCGTGGAACCGCGCCGCACCGAAATCAGCGTGATGTTCAGCGACATTCGCGGCTTCACCACGATCTCGGAACAACTCGACGCCCAGGAGCTCGCCAGCTTCCTCAACGAGTATCTCTCCGACATGACCAAGCTCGTCTTCAAGTACTCCGGCACGCTCGACAAGTACATCGGCGACGCCGTGATGGCCTTCTGGGGCGCTCCATTTGAAGTCGAAGCCCACGCCGTGAAATCCTGCGAAAGCGCCCTGGAAATGATGCAGCGCGTGCACGAAATGCAGCAAAAATGGCGGGCTGAAGGCCGCCCGCATCTGGACATCGGCATCGGCATCAACACCGGCGGCGCCAGCGTCGGCAACATGGGCTCATCGCTCCGCTATGGCTACACCGCGCTCGGCGACACCGTCAATCTCTCTTCCCGTCTCGAAGGCCTGAACAAAGACTACGGCACGCACATCATCGTCAACGAAACCACCTTCTCCGGCGCAGCCACGGCGGGATTTCTCTTCCGCGAGCTGGATTTGATCCGCGTGAAAGGCAAATTACAGCCCGTCACGATTTACGAACTTGTCGGCCGCGCTGGCCAGCCTACCGACTACGGTTCGCCCGACGATTCACTAGCCCGCGTCGAAGGCTTCCGCGCCGCTCGCGAACTCTACCGCCAACGCCAATGGGAAGCGGCGCAAAAAGCCTTCCAGGAAATTCTCGACAAGTGGGACGGCGATGGCCCTTCACGCGCCTACTGGAAACGCTGCCAGGAATATCTCTTCGACGAACCACCCTCCGGCTGGGACGGCGTCTTCACCATGACCCACAAATAGCTGGTCCCAAGCACGCCTCCAGATCATCGACTTACAAAAGAGAGTCGTTGTAGCATGCGCGGCCGTTGCGGCCTCCCGATTCGCGGCAGATTGCGCGGTCACCATTCCGGGCAGTCGCGTACCAACTGCCAATATAACGGCATCCAATTCACTGTCGCTCAGCTCTGGGGGAAATCAACGCTTCTCACAAACCGAGGTAAATAATAAGCTTAGCCGTATCAGTCGGTGACGCCTTATTGGCACTAGGTTTGCACTTCCGCCGAATGTACGTTAGGCGGACCAAGTTTGGCCGGGCACGCACCAGGCACGTCGCGTACCCGGAAGAATGCCTTGGCGAATCTAAGCACTTGAAGACCTTTGGCACACAGGTTCACCAGGTACGTCTACAATCTCAAGGGATTTTGGCGGCGCCGCGGAACTCGCTCCGCGGGCGTTCGCCCGGGCCCCAGCCCAAGGAAGACTCACTCTAAATGTGGATTGTCCGATTAGCGCTATCCCGCCCCTACACCTTTATCGTAATGGCGCTCGTCATCATCCTTCTGACTCCCGTCGTCCTGCTGCGCACCCCCACCGACATCTTCCCGGACATCAACATCCCGGTCATCAGCCTCGTCTGGAATTACACCGGCCTCGAACCCACCGACATGGAAGGCCGCATCACCTCGAATTCCGAGCGCGCCGTCACCACCCTCGTCAACGACGTCGAGCACATCGAATCGCAATCCATCAACGGCATCGCCGTCGTCAAAATCTTCTTCCAGCCCAAAGCGAACCTGCAGTCGGCCTTGGCGCAAACCACCGCCATCGTCCAGACCATTCTTCGCCAGCTGCCTCCCGGCACTACTCCACCCTTGGTGGTCGTCTACTCCGCCTCCACCGTCCCGGTCATCCAGATCGGTCTGACCAGCGACAGCCTCAGCGAGCAGCAGCTTTTCGACTTCGGCAACAATTTCATCCGCACGCAACTTGCTACCGTGCAAGGTGCCTCCTTGCCTTTTCCCTACGGCGGCAAGCAGCGCCAGATCGCTGTTGACCTGGACACCCAGGCACTCCAATCCAAGGGTCTCACTCCCAACGACATCGTCAACGCCGTCAACGCGCAGAACCTTCTCCTCCCCACCGGCACCGTCAAAATGGGCACCATCGAGTACCTCATCGAGATGAATGGCGCCCCGCAAACCGTCCAGGAACTCAACAATCTCCCCATCAAGACCGTCAACGGCGCCACCATTTACATGCGCGAAGTCGCCCACATTCGCGACGGCTTCTCCCCGCAGACCAACATCGTCCGCGCCAACGGCCAGCGCGGCGTGCTCATGAGCACCTATAAAAGCGGCTCCGCATCCACGCTGGACATCGTCAGCCGCGTCAAACAGTCCCTGACCGACTATCAGTCTTCGCTTCCCGACGGTCTGCACCTCACCATGTTTTTCGATCAGTCCCTCTTCGTCCGCGCCTCCATCAAGGGCGTCCTTCGCGAAGCGCTCATCGCCGCCATTCTCACCGCTATCATGATCCTGATCTTCCTCGGCAACTGGAAGAGCACCATCATCATCGCCATCTCCATCCCGCTCTCCATTTTGGTCAGCATTTTGCTCCTCAGCGCGCTCGGCGAAACCATCAACATCATGACCCTCGGCGGCCTCGCCCTCGCCGTCGGCATTCTCGTGGACGACGCCACCGTCGAAATCGAAAACATCAACCGCAACCTCGCGATGGGCAAGGAAACCGTTCAGGCCATTCTGGACGGTGCGCAGCAAATCGCCACTCCCGCCTTCGTTTCCACCATCTGCATCTGCATCGTGTTCATCCCGATGTTCTTTCTCTCCGGTGTCGCCAAGTTCCTCTTCGTGCCCTTGGCCGAAGCCGTCATCTTCGCCATGCTGGCCTCCTATATGTGGTCCCGCACCATCGTCCCCACCATGGCCATGTACCTTCTCAGCGCGGATGATGAGTACGATCCGGAAAAACACAAAGGCGAGAAGATGGGTTTCTTCCGCCGCCTGCAACAGACGTTCGAACACGCCTTCGAACGCTTTCGCGAAGGCTATCGCCACGCGCTAAACGCTGCGCTCGCCAGCTCCGGAATCTTCTCCGCTTGCTTCCTGGCTTTCTGCATTCTCAGTGCCGGCCTAATCTTCGTCCTGGGCCGCGACTTCTTCCCCAAAGTCGACGCCGGCCAGATTCGCCTGCACTTCCGCGCGCGCACCGGTCTGCGCATCGAGGAGACCGCCCGCCTGGCCGATCAGGTCGACTCGACCATTCGCGACACCATCCCCAAGAACGAGCTCGAGACCATCCTCGACAACATCGGCGTTCCTTACAGCGGTCTCAACCTCAGCTACAGCAATGCCGGCACCTTCGGCACCTCGGACGCCGAGATCCTCGTGCAGCTTAAGGACGAACGCAGCAAATCCACCTTCGCGTACATCAAGGACCTCCGCGAAAAACTTCCCAGCGAATTTCCCGGCGTGCAGTTCTTCTTTCAGCCGGCGGACATCGTCACGCAAATTCTCAATTTCGGCGTTCCTGCCCCCATCGATATTCAGGTCACCGGCCAGAACCAGGCAGCCAATTACATCATTGCGCAGACGCTCTCCAATCAGATCCGCCAGATTCCTGGCGCTGTCGACGTGCACGTCCAGCAAGCTTTCGACGATCCCACGCTGCGCCTGAATGTCGATCGCACCCGCGCGCAATCCGTCGGCCTGCAGGCCCGCGACGTCGCCCAAAACGTTCTCGTCGCTCTCAGCAACAGCTTTCAGACCTCGCCCGCCTTTTGGCTCGATCCGAAAAATGGCGTCAGCTACAACGTCGCCGTGCAGACCCCGCAATATCGCGTGGACAGCATGCAAAGCCTGCAAAATCTTCCCGTTGGCGTGCCAGGGGCCGCGCCGCAGATTCTTGGCAACATGGTGGACACCGTCTCCACCACCCGTCCCGCCGTCATCTCCCACTACAACGTGCAGCCCATGATCAACGTCTACGCCTCCGTCGACGGCCGGGATCTCGGAGCCGTTTCCGACGAGGTCATCAAGCGTGTAAACGCCATCAAGCCGCAGCTTCCGAAAAGCAGCCACATCGTCATTCGCGGCCAGGTCCTTACCATGCGGGACTCCTTTACCGGCCTGGCCTTTGGTTTGGTTGGCGCCATCGTGCTCGTCTACTTGCTCATCGTCGTCAACTTCCAGTCCTGGCTTGATCCCTTCATCATCATCACCGCGCTTCCCGGCGCTCTCGCCGGCATCTGCTGGATTCTGCTCATTACGCACACCACGCTGAACGTGCCCTCGCTCACCGGAGCCATCATGGCCGTCGGCGTGGCCACCTCCAACAGCATCTTGATGGTCTCTTTCGCGCGCGAACAGCTGGATGAAGGCAAGAACGCCCACGACGCCGCGCTCGAAGCTGGCTTCGTTCGCATGCGCCCCGTAGTCATGACCGCGCTGGCCATGATCATCGGCATGGTTCCCATGGCCACCGGCTTCGGCGAAGGCGGCGAACAAAACGCCCCGCTCGGCCGCGCCGTCATCGGCGGCCTGCTCTTCGCCACTTTCGCCACCCTCTTTTTCGTCCCGGTAGTCTTTTCCATGATTCACGGCCGCCGCCAGCGCGGCGCAGACCAAATTGGCGGTACCGATAGCTCGGGCCAAGCGGAACCATCGCCCGCCTAGCACCGTCTTTGTGTTTTTGCAGTATCTTTTGTAGCGGCGGGTCTTTAGACCCGTGGGTTTTGCAAACGGGCTCTAGCCGCTGCGGAATCGCCCAGCTTCTGTAGTGGCGGGTCTTTAGACCCGCAGGTTTTGCAGAGGGCACAAGTTTTTAGCCAAGGTCCAGTTTTGACCGGACCCAGATGAATCTTAACGACGATCACCATCGTCCAAAACGGAGTGCACTCTGATGTCTGAGCAATCCCACAACCCATCCCACGACGGTCACCCGCCGAAGAAAAGCCCGATCTTTCTTCTCATGGTCATCGTCGCCGTTGTCCTGGTCGTGGTCGGCGCCCTCACCCTGTTCCAGCGCCGCTCCCAATTCCAGGCCTTGGCCAAGGAAACCGATACTCTTGCCATCCCCACGGTCTCCGTCACCCACCCGACCGTCGAAGAATCCTCCGAGGATCTTGTCCTCCCCGGCACCATGCAGGCGTACATCGAAAGCCCCATCTATGCCCGGACCAATGGCTATTTGAAGAAATGGTATTTTGACATCGGCGCCAAGGTTCCCAAGGGCGCTCTGCTCGCGGAAATCGATACCCCGGAAGTCGATCAACAACTCTCTGCCGCTCGCGCAGACCTAAACACCGCCAAGGCCAACACCGATCTCTCGCAGACCACCGCCACGCGCTACGATGGCTTGCTGCACACCGATTCCGTCTCCAAGCAGGAAGTCGACAACGCCAATGGCGACCTCGCCGCCAAGCTCGCCACACAAAACTCCTCGGAAGCCAACGTCCGCCGCCTTGAGGACCTCGAATCCTTCACACGAGTTTACGCACCCTTTAGCGGCATCATCACGCGCCGCAACGTGGACATCGGCAACCTCATCAACGCCGGAAACGGCGGCGCGGCGCAGCAGTTGTTCGTTCTAGCGCAGATCGACCCCATTCGCGTCTACGTCAATGTTCCCGAGCTCTACGCTCCCAGCATTCATCAAGGGCTTGGCGCCTATCTCGCACTCAACCAATATCCTGGCCGCCATTTCGAAGGCAAGGTGGTGCGCACCGCCAACGCCATCGATCAAGCCAGCCGCACGCTGTTGACGGAAATTGACGTTCCCAACAAAACCGGCGAACTCCTCCCCGGCGGCTATTCCGAAGCGCACCTCGAACTCAAAGTGAACGGCGCGCGGCTTCAGGTTCCCGTCAACGCCTTGTTGTTTCGCGCCGAGGGTTTGCGCGCCGTGTCCGTCGATAGCAATCACACCACGCACCTTCGCCCGCTTCAGATCGGCCGCGACTTTGGCACCACTCTCGAAGTTATTCAGGGCCTGAGCGCGGAAGATTGGATTGTCGTCAATCCCGCCGACTCCCTGGACGAAGGCGCACACGTCATCGTCAAGCAACTGCCGCAAAGCAATCAACCTGTGCGCGCCGGTGCGCCTTCCACCAATTCCAATTCGCCGCAACCCACGAATGGCGCCGCAGCCAACAATAGCGGCGGCAACAACGGCCAAAGCGACTCCCGCCAAAGTGGTTCGGGCAAGAACGGCAAGAACTCGGGAAAGAAAGGCAAGTCGCAGCCCAGCGTTATCCCGAAACAACAATGACACCGCGCTATCCAAAACTCTGTTTACCGGTCGCCGCGGTAATCGCCGGCTTGTTTCTGTCCGCCGGCTGCACCGTTGGCCCGAACTACCACCGTCCCACCGCCGAAGTTCCCGCCAAATGGGACACCGCCGCGCCGTGGCGCGAAGCCACGCCTCTGGATAGTTTGCCCAAGGGTCAGTGGTGGGAGGTATTCCACGATGACGAACTCAGCGGCCTGGAACAGCAAGCCGTCGCGGCCAACCAAACGCTAAAAGTGTCCATAGCTCGCCTCCAGCAGGCGCGTGCTACGGCCTCCATACAAGTCGCCACGGAGTTCCCCACCTTTGGCCTGGCGCCCGGTTCCTCCACGCCGAGCGGTGAACGCCAGCGGCTCGCTGGCGGCCGCCCTGTCGCGTCGTCGAACATCAACGCTACACCTTTCACCCTGAACTCCTACTCCATCCCCTTCGTCTTGAATTACGAAGTCGATCTCTTCGGCCAGCGCCGCCGCAGCATCGAATCCGCCAATGCCGCCTATCAGGCCAGCGCTGCGGATCTCGAAAATGTTCGCTTGGTTATCACCGCAGAACTTGCCGGAGATCTTTTCACCCTTCGCCAACTGGACACTGAGATCGGCATTCTGAATCGCACCGTGGACGCCCTCGAAAAGGGCCTGCAGCTGGTGCAATCTCGCCATGACGGCGGCATCGCTTCCGGCTTGGACGTCGCACAAGAGAAAACCTTTCTCGATACCGCCCGCGCTCAGGCCATCCTTCTGCAACTGCAGCGCAAACAGTCCGAAGACGCCATCGCCGTCCTGATCGGCAAACCCGCGCCGGACTTTCATCTCGCGCCAAAAGAGATCGAAGGCCAACCGCCGCTCATCGCTGCTGGACTGCCTTCCGACCTCCTCGAGCGCCGGCCGGACGTCGCCGAAGCCGAGCGCCAGATGGCTTCCAACAACGCTCAGATCGGCGTGGCCCGCGCCGCCTACTACCCTTCGCTGAATCTTTTCGGCGGTACGGGTTTACAAACCGCCAATATCGGCAACCTGCTGACCAGTTCCAGTATTTTCTGGGCCTTGGGCGCGGATGTCGCCGAGCCCATCATTACCGGCGGCGCGCGGCGCGCCCAGTTGAATTATGCGCGTGGCGGCTACGACGCCAGTGTCGCCAACTATCGCGCCACGGTGCTCAACGCCTTCCGCGAAGTGCAGGATAGCGTCTCCGGCCTCACCGTTCTCCAGGAAGCCCAGCAGGCGCAGCAAGCCGCCGTCGATTCCGCGCGCAACACGCTGGACATTTCCACCAATCGCTACCAAGGCGGCCTCGTCAGTTATCTGGATGTCGTCACCGCGCAACAAACTTTGCTCAGTAACGAACAGCAACTCGCCACCATTCGCGGCCAGCGCCTGGTGACCAGCGTTCTGCTCGTAAAAGCTCTCGGCGGCGGCTGGGATTCCGTGAGTTTGTCTGCCATCGCCGTAAAAGCCAAACCGTCGGATATTCTCAAACCTTAGCTTTCGCGCTTCTCCTTTGGCTGCGCATTCGAATATCCATTCCATATTTTCCGCCGGAAAAAACTTTGCGGCGCCCGTCTTGGTGCCGGACGCCGCAATCGTTCAAAATCTCCGCTATGACCTAAAGCTGATCCGCTATTTGCCCAAGCGGCGCTTGGCTTTCTTCACCGTTTTGCGCGTGGCCTTCTTCGCCTTCTTCGCCTTTTTTGCCTTTTTCGCGGTCTTTGTCGCCACCTTCTTGGCTTTCTTTGCGCTGGAAGCAATCCTCTTGGCGCTTGCGGATACTTTTTTCACTCCCGCGGAAACCTTCTTCGCGACCTTACGCGTAATCGCTTCGGCGTTGCGCCGCGCCTCCTTCGCTCCCGCCACCACTTTTCGCTGCGTCGCCGGGCTTGGCGTCAGCGCTTCTTTTGCGGCATTCGCTTTTGCCGCAATATTCCCCAGCGTCGAACCGATCGATTCGGCGACGGAGGTCAAAACTTCTTCAAACTGTTCGGGCTTGGCATCGTCAGGCGTCATTCTCTAGGCTCCTTGTCAGTCAATCAATATGGACCATCAGACGCGTCAATATATCTCACAGAACAACGTTAAATGCGAACGCAGGGGCCCGAACAATCTGGTACTAGCAACCGCCTTGTAAATATCGCCCGAAGACCTGCGGCGTGGCAATTCAAAATACTCTCACCTCCGCCAGCAGTGCAAGGCACATCGTTGCTTTCAGCCACGCGCAAAGGCTTCTCTCACTGCCAGTCCGGTGGCGCGCCCAAAACTAATTGCGCGAGCCAACCGCGATCAGCACCACACCGCCCACCAGCGCCAATCCGCCCACGATCGGAGGCAGAGGCACCGTCTCGCGCGTGTCTTTGGTAGCGTGAATGGGGCCGATGTCCACAAACTTTTCTCGCTTGGTATATGTGAAGCCCTGATATGCCAGAGCGAAAATTCCCAGAATCACGAGAACGATACCGATCAGCGTCGCTGATTTCATTTGATGCGGCTCCTTCTGGCCGCCCGTTAATCAATATCGCGTTGTCTATATCGCGGTTATATCGCTCTGCGGCCTTGAATTACGCGAATCAGAATCACGATGATCGCCACCACCAGCAGAATGTGGATAAATCCGCCCAGCGTGAACGACGTAACCAGGCCCAGCAGCCACAGAATCAGCAGAATAACCGCAAGCGTCCAGAGTAAATCCATGACGGACTCCTTTTCCTTTTCAGAGAGATCGGCAGCGGAATCATGCCGGTGTAATCTGCGACCTTTATGATCGGGAAAAGGTTAAGCCTTGCGGACTGCGCCGCCCATCGGGCGAAGCGTGTACTTCGCAGCGTGCTTCGCGGTAGAACTTAGCGCGATTGTCCTCCTCTAATGTTACGCACCGCAATATTGCCCACCATCTGGCCGGGACTGAAGCCCGGCCGCTACAACTGCCAAAAACACAACTGCACCGCACGGGTTGTGACTAGGCGTCGCCGGTCATGACGAACGCCGGCTTGCCTGCGAGATTCTCGAATTTCGGCGCCAGCCGTTCGGTATTGTAGTATTCGGCTACGTTGACGACTTTCTTGGTGGCGGTGATCGTTTCGATCGGCACGTTGCCGTACAGGCCATTTTTCAGCACCACCAGCCGGCCGGAAACTTTTTGCAGTAACAGGTCCAGCGCCATATTTCCGTAAATCATCGGCGCAATGGCGTCCATGGCGTCCGGCGCGCCGCAGCGCACGAAGTAGCCGAGTTTCTGATTTACGATATCGATCTTTTTTCCGTTGTTGAACTTCGCCGAGAGCTCTTTCACTTTTTCCGAGACCAGGTCGCCGATGCCGCCGAGCTTCTTGTGGCCAAAGGCGTCCGCGGCTTCGCCTTCAAACACCATGTCGCCGCCCTCGAACATGGCGCCCTCGGAGACCAGCACCGTGGAATAGTGGCTGGAATTGTTGCGCCGGTCCGCGACCATCAACTCGGTGAGATGTTCGATATTGAATTTGTATTCTGGAATCACGCAGCGTTCGGCCGAACCAGCCATGGTCGGCACCATGGCCGTGAATCCGGCGTAGCGGCCAAAAACTTCCAGAACCATGAAGCGTTCGTGCGAGCCGGCCGAAGTGCGCAGGCTATTCACCAGCTCGATGGTGCGATTCACGCAGGTGCTGAAGCCGATGCAATAGTCCGTGCCGGGGACGTCGTTGTCCATGGTCTTCGGAATGCACACGACTTTGAAGCCTTCTTTGTGCAAGCGGACGCCGTAGCTGAGCGTGTCGTCTCCGCCGATGGGCACCAGATAGTCGACGCCAAGCCACGCGAGATTCTTCAAAACTTCCGGCGTCAGATCGTTTTTCTCCGCGTTGTACGCGGCTTGATGATGGGGCGGCACGCTGGACTTGCTGACGCGGCTCGGATTGGTGCGCGAAGAATGCAGAAAAGTTCCGCCTGTGCGGCCGGCGCGTTCCACCACTTCTTTGGTGAGAATCTGGAAATTGTCGGAGTTGTCGAAATCTTTTTCGCGCACCATTTCGACGAGGCCAGCCCAGCCGCGGCGAAAGCCAATCACCTGGTAGCCTTGCTGCAGCGCGCGCCGCGTGACGCCGCGAATTGCCGGGTTTAAACCCGGTACATCGCCGCCACCCGTAAGAATTCCGATTACGCCCTTCTTGGTGTTGATGTTCGCCATGTGCTGTTCGCCTCGCCTGAGCCCTGGTGAGACCGCCGTTGAGCCCTGCAGTGAGATAGTTGCAACCCGCAATTATCTAACGGGCGCGCAAGTTTTAGAAAGCAAAACCCTGAATCATCGACGTCCTCCATTCGTGCAGGTCTGAGTTTGCGGCACGATTCGTCTTTCTGCACGAAGCGCACCGGCTGAAGCCTATGCCACCAAAACCCAAAGAGCACAGGCAAGAGTGCCTGTGCTACTAAAAGCCGTCACAGCGTAATTTTTGTGCCGAGGACCTCCAAAAATTGCGCTAGCCATGCGGGGTGCGCCGGCCACGCGGGGCCGGTGACGAGGTTGCCGTCGGTGAGCGCGTCCGTAACCGCCAGTGAGACGAAGGTTCCTCCCGCGGCGGTAACTTCTGGGCCGACCGCTGGATATGCGTTGCATCTTTTTCCTGCGAGGACGCCTGCGGCGGCCAGGATTTGCGGCCCGTGGCAAAGGGCGGCGATGGGTTTCTTGGCGCTGGAGAAATGGCGCACGATTTCGAGCACGCGCGGATTCAGCCGCAAATATTCCGGAGCGCGTCCGCCGGGAATGACCAGCGCGTCATACTCCTCTGGTTTGACCTGATCGAAGTCGGCGTTGAGGCCGAAATTGTGGCCGCGTTTTTCGGAGTAGGTCTGATCGCCTTCAAAGTCGTGAATGGCGGTGCGTACGCTGTCGCCGGTCTTTTTGCCGGGGCAAACGGCGTACACGGCATGTCCCACCATGAGCAGCGCCTGAAACGGCACCATCACTTCGTAGTCTTCGACGTAGTCGCCGACGAGCATCAGAATATTTTTCTTCGCCATGAGCGGCCTCCAGAAAAGCAAAGCGTACCAGACAAACGGCTTATTGGAGAAAGCAGGGACCCCCACCCCCCGGTATTTGCGAAACAGTATCATTCCAGACGGGTTAAACGACGCGCCGGCGAAACAGTGTGATTCCATGGGAGTTACGCGGTCCCTGGCAAATTTGGTTAGAGATACCAATACTACCCCCGGGGTGTTTTTGCCAAAGAGTGCGCAAGACGCAGAAATTGCTAGAGATAGACGGAATTGTGAATTGAGAAGAGTGTGCAAGCGATTGAAAACAAAGGATTGCGTTTTGACGAATGTGGGAGAAACGCGTAGGCAGAGCGGTGTGGGAGAACGGCAAGGAGGATGCCGGGGCGGTGGGTCGAGCTATCACGAACTATGGTAGCACGGGACGTGTTATCTTGTCAAGTAGCTAAAATATAGGTACTAGTTTCGAATGCAAAATGATAGTACTGACCGTAACGTTCGGCAAAGTCGGCGTGCTAAAAACCTAGGACGGCACAAAGAGTTACGGTTTCCAAGGCTTGACATGCGTTACGTTACGCGTTACGGTGAAAAGTGATACGGACGATCCGGCACAAAGGATTGCGACAGCTTTATGAGGACGATGATGCTCGGGGAGTCATCGGTGAGCATGCCGAAAAGTTGCGCGACGTTTTAGCGCGGCTCGATGCAGCTGCGGTGATTGCAGATATGGAACTGCCCGGTTTTCGGTTGCACCCGCTGAAGGGTGAATTGAAGGGGTTTTGGGCGGTAACCGTTCGGGCGAATTGGCGAGTGATTTTCCGCTTTGCGGACGGCGATTCTTGGGACGTTGATTATGTCGATTACCACTAGGGAGGTAGCAGCATGACGATGAAGAATCCGCCGCATCCCGGGGGCTTGGTGTTGCGGCAGTGTATTACCCCTTTGGGTTTGACCATAACGGACGCGGCGGCGGCGCTCGGCGTAACGCGCACCACGCTGTCCGAGTTGGTGAACGGTAAGCGAGGAATTTCGCCGGAGATGGCGGTGCGCTTGTCCAAGGTTTTCGGGGGCAGCGCAGAGAGCTGGCTGACGCAGCAAGCGCAGTACGAGCTTGCGCAGGTGGACGTGGAACGGATCAAACTGAGGCGGTTGGCGCTGGCTTAGGTGGTTTCGCGAGGTGACGAACTGGCGAACGAGTTGGCACAGTGCAGCTCGATATCAATCTGTGACGGACTTGGCAACGGAGCGGAGCCAATCGCGGATCAGCGGGAAGCGAAATTCTTTGCGTTCCATGGCGCCGACGATGAACCGATGGGCGTCGTTTTTTCTTGGTCGCGCCTACTTGGCTAGAAGATGCAGGAGCTTGCGGTTCTTCTCGATGGACTTACGAACGTGGGCCATGATTTTCGGACGCACCGTGCCCTGCGCAGGAGCGACTTGCAGGATGTAGTGCTCGACGGCCTGTTCGAGAACGTAGGTGGTGGTTTGGCCGCTGTTCTTGGCGAGCTTGGCCAGATCTTCGTAAAGTCCGGCACGCATATTCAGGACCACTTTTCGCGTTGCCATAAGTCCCTCCCTCTACCGCCAGTTTACTGCTGCCACACAGTTCCGCGTCGAGGACAATCTCGACCAGTCTAGGCACATCCGCCCATTTAGGTCTGAGCCAGCATTCCCGGTACAATTGGCGGTTATGTATCTGACAATTTCGACGACGCATCGTCCGGCAACGGACCTGGGTTACTTGCTACATAAGCGTCCCGGCAAGCTGCACGAGGTGGAGCTCACTTTCGGGCGCGCCTATGTTTTTTATCCGGTAGCGACCGAGGAGCGCTGCACAGCGGCGTTGTTAACCGAAGTCGATCCTGTGGAGTTGGTGCGCAAGCCCGGAGGGCCGTCGGGCGAGGGCGGGTTGCTAGATCAGTACGTGAATGACCGGCCTTATGTGTCTTCTTCGTTTACGAGCGTGGCGCTGGCGCGAGCTTTCAGCACCGCGATGGGCGGACGCAGCAAGGACCGGCCGGAACTGGCGGAGATGGCGTTGCCGCTGGAGGTGGAAATTGCGGTGGTTCCCTGCCGTGGCGGGGAAGGATTTTTGCGCAGCCTATTCGAGCCACTTGGTTACGTTGTGGAAGCCACGCGGTATGCGCTGGACACAAATTTTCCGGAGTGGGGCGAGAGCCGCTACTGGAAAGTGATTCTCCGCGCCCAAAAAAAGCTTTCTGATTTGCTCGAACACTTGTACGTGTTGCTTCCGGTGCTCGATGACGACAAACACTATTGGGTAGGAAAGGATGAGGTGGAGAAACTGCTGTTGCGCGGCGGAACCTGGCTGGCAGTGCACCCGGAGCGCGAGGAGATCACGCGGCGGTATTTGAAGCACCAAAAATATTTGATGCGGGAAGCACTCGCGCGACTGGCCGACGAGGGCGATGATCCGGACGAGTTGGCGGAGATTCAGGCAGCGCAAGAA
>Ga0209139_10000206_pt1 | contig 19188 bp, 16 predicted proteins | sample BogFormECP14_OM3_FD_188246 | JGI IMG/M metagenome (GOLD analysis project Ga0209139, IMG submission 188246) | Bog forest soil microbial communities from Calvert Island, British Columbia, Canada - ECP14_OM3 (SPAdes) (version 2) | ecosystem: Environmental > Aquatic > Freshwater > Wetlands > Bog ...
ATCCTACGAACGGTTCATGGTTGACGGAATTCCAGAGATAGTGGAGTCGCGCACTCACTTCCAGTTTCCCGCGTTCATAAGTCAATGCGTAATATGGATCAACGACGACGAAGTTGTTGCCGACGTTGACTGGTTGCCTGTCACTGTACTGCCCCGTGGGCACGCCAACATCCAGCACGAAGCGGTCGGCGAACACCCCGCTCCCAATCTCCTTGGGCGCCCATTGCACTCCGGCGCCAATGGTCAGATCGCCGAACCCGCGGACCCTTGAGGAAGTACCGGCGAGCCGGACATCGAGGTCTACCCAAGGTTGCAAGGCTTCAACTGCCAGCCAGCCACCGAGAAAGCGCTGCTGGCTGACGTACGCGACGTGAGTGGTAGTGCTTAATGAAGGGAACTGGTGCATTAAAGGCGCTGGCAATTGGGGTTACCGAGCGAAAATCTGGTCCGGCCGGCACATTCGAGGACTCGTGCGCGGACCAAGTGCTACGCGAGTGCTCGATCCCAGATTTGCTTTAGTGACCCGAAGTTCTGATAGCGACCGCGCCCGAACGAGAATTGTCTCTTGCGTATCCGATGGGCAAGTTCGATACCGGCCAAGGTAATGGCCGCGCTCCCGAAAGACTTGAAGCCTCCCACCATCGCAGCGCATCGGCGTTTGATCGCTCGATGATCCTGCTCAATGAGATTGTCGAGTACTGGTTAGTTCTCACCTCAACATACTTCCATTTCATCGAGACGCGAAATTTGCATGAAGTCGCATCCACGCGCGAAAGTCGCGCACCGCGCCGCGGTATTCCAACGAGGCCTTGCGAAGCATCAAGTACGCGACCCTACCGAGCTTGCGTCGCGCCGCGTGTAAAGGCTTCCAGCGCCATGCTCCCGATTTCCTTCAGGCGCTTAATTGACATCCGCGCGCGTGCGTTGACTTTCAGGCCATTCAGGGTGGTGAGAAGAATTTCGGCAGCCAATTGGGGATCGACGTCAGCCCGAATCTCACCGACGGCTTGGGCAAGCGCTAGCGTCCTGACTAAAGGTCTGAGGATTAGGGGTGCCGCTTCCTCACTGGCAGCAATGATCTCGGGGTCCCGCCTGCCGAACTCGCAAATCGATCCTACCCCGAGGCAGGTCCCGTTGGCGGCCCCATCTCTTCGAACGATATGAGAAATTAGTGCTCGTCGCAGACCACCGAGAGGCGTGGCACCGTTCTCTGAGTTCTTTACGAATCTGGATGCGCTGTCGATGTTATAGCGTAGCACTGCTTCGATATAGAGCTCTCGCTTCGCAATGTCGCGCTTGACTGCCGTATTCGGTTGGTCGGCTAGAAAAGCGCGACTCTGACCGATCGCGAAATCTCAGTAGTGAGAACGCTTGGGGGACTACCCGCTGGGTGCATCCGAAGCGGAAAACGCAACAACCTTCCATCGGTCCTGGACGCGTGCATATACCTTCATGAACTGCCAGTGATCCTCATGGCGTGCTCCGGCAAGGGTACGGGCACGGAAAAGTTTGCCGGTCACAATCACAACGTCTCCAAAATGTCGGATGCGCAAATCCGAAGTCTCGTATCGAGAGAACGTCATGCGACCCGATCGAACGAAGGCTAGGGTATCGGACTTTCCCATTGGATTCATGCCGGGAACCATGACGATGAGATCGTCCGCCCAGAGTTCGTCGAGGGCGCGCGCATCCCCTCGGACGTGAGCCTCATTCCAAACTTGCTCGAGTTGGTTGAACTCTTTAGATTTGTCCGCGCTATCGCCCCAACCTGTGACGGGCAATGAGGCAAATGCAAGCAACGCAAAAAACGACGTGCTGAAATGCATTAGCTGCATCCTATGCGCCAGCAATAATTCCTAGATGCGCGCCGGGCAGCATACCAAACTGGGACGCCCGTTGCGCTAAGCGTGCATCGTCAGGCACTACAGCCTTCGTACCACATTCTTTCTGGGCTATCATCGCGGGCAGGTCACATCAGCGCCCAATTCTCCGCTAGCCACATCGCATCTACACGTGCGGCTGCGGAGCTGCGTTACTTCGGTGAAGTCCAGACAGGCCTTTGGGGTGGTGCAGCAATACCGTGCGAATTCGGATACCTGTAGTCATACAAAGAAATCCGAAAAGGCAAACCATTGCTAGAGTTAGTGCTTCCAGAATCACCCCGAATGGCCTTGAGGGTCTTGTTACGATAACAGCGACAAATCCAACGAATGCGTTTAGCAGCAATAGAAATCCCAGGAGACAGAAAAAATTAGCTTCGACTAATGCAAGTGCAGCCCTGTCACCGTTGCCCCCGATCCAATCCGATATCTGCTGCACGCGCGCCGCCCGCTTGTCTCGGCTGGGTTTCGATAATCCGCGCAGACGCAGAACCACCGAGCCGGTACTCAGGCTCTTGTCCAACAGTCGTTGCAGGTAATTCGCGACAACGTGTAGCACTAAGGCCGCCAACACAACAAATATCCAAAAGTGTGGGGGTATAATCTGCTGAAGAAAGTCGCTCATGCAATCCTCCCTACCATGTTCCTACCACAATGGGAATTCGGTTTCATGTACTTTACGCGCAACATGAGCCATTAAGCGGGTGCATTACTGTTATGGTTACTGCGCCACTGGTTGCCATTGTAGGCTGTCGGCTTCAACTAACCGGTGCACATCCTCCAATTAACCACTGCACTGCTTCAATCAAGCGCTGGGAACTGGTGCATTAAAGGCGCTCGCAATTGGCCTTCGGGTGAGAATCTGGCCGGCCGACACATTCGAGACTGGCCCAAGCGAAGTGCTACGCGAGTGCTCGATCCCAGATTTGCTTTAGTGACCCGAAATTGTGATATCGACCGCGCCCAAACGAGAATTGTCTCTTGCGTATCCGATGGGCAAGTTCGATGCCGGCCAAAGTAATCGCCGCACTCCCGAAAGACTTGAAGCCTCCCACCATCGCGGCGCAACGGCGTTTGATCGCTCGATGATCCTGCTCAATTATATTGTTGAGGTACTGATTACTTCTCACCTCAACATACTTCCACTGCGGATCGTCCCGCCGCAGAAGCCGAAGGGCCATGTGGCTCTGCAAGTGGCCATCGAGCGTGATCTTGCGCGGCCACTTCGGCATACTCGTCGATAGAGCCTTGCGAAAGAATGCCTGTGTGGCGGCGATGCCGCGATCCGGCCGAAGCAGAAAATCTACCGTCTTGCCGTGCTTGTCGACAGCGCGATAAAGATAATTCCATTTGCCGCGAATGATTATATAAGTCTCGTCGACTCGCCAGGAAGTGTTCACGGGTCGTGCGAAGCGGTTCCATCGCTTCTCGAACTCCGGCACATAGCGAATCACCCAACGATGAACATGCTGTGAATTGTCGTGTGCGACACGATAATACCGCGCTCGGCCATCATCGCCACGATATCCCGATAGCTCAATCGGTAGGTAATGTACCAGCGGACGCACAGCTCGATGATCTCGGCATCGAACCGGCGCCGTCGGTAAATGAGATCTCGGACAATTGCCTTGGTCATTAGGCGTCTCGTGGACGCCCGGAATTGTACGATATCGCCCCTTGGGCATTTGGCGTCCCCTGGACGCCGCGATCACACGATATCGCCCGTTAATGCAACGGAACCCTCACGATCCTTGAGACACGCAATTCGAATTGCCGATTCCACGCTCGGCGTCGTTTGTTGAGCGAGTGCCATCGCCAAAGAGGTGCCGCTCATATCGTTGACCATGGTTTGTCACGCGTGCTTGACCCCCAAGTTAGCTCATCAATGGCGCAACTTCCGTACGCTATCTTCGGTACGAACGCTCTCAGCGTTGGCGATTCGTTCAAGATTGACGACGCTTCGGGTTGAATCAGCGTCTTTGCAATGTGAAAATCTATCGATATGAAGGTGCCGCATGCTCGTCTGTTTCCTCATTTCAGCCGCTCTATGCTTTCGCCATGCAATGTATTCGTCTCTAAGGTGAGCGGCGCACAATCCGACGCCACCTACTATCACCACGAACAGAATATTATCGAGACTCATAACCGTTGCTCTCTTGGGACTGACCAGCAATTAGGTTCTAATGAGTGAACGTCCGAAGTCGCTCCTTTGGTTTGTATTTCGAACAGAAACATGATTGCGCCTTTGTGGCCGTCGAATTCATTGATTCCGTCTGGCTCATCGGTATTGTTGATCACTCGCTACACACCACCATTTTTGGGGATCCGCGCTACCACCAGAACATACGACGAGCATCACGACGTGGTTAGCTTGAGGGACCGATTTGCAGCGCGTCGCCAAAGTAGACTTCCAGCCGCCTAAAACGGATGCGCCAGCCTTTAGGGGTCCGCACCATCTCATCATGAAAGGCACCCGAGACGTTGTAGTGGACATTGAATCCCCGATCGGGGCGACCGCGATGGCTAGCGAAAAGCTCAGTTCGCGCGGTGGCCTTGTCACCTGCGAGGGCAACGATCGGCAAGCCGAGCATGTGCTGCCAATTGGAGAAAACGCTCATGCTGCCGGGTGTATCGCCATTGCCGCGCATCCACTTCACTAAATCTCGGTATGAGCCTACCGGGCCACCCACTACGGAGTAGTCGAGCAGGCCGTCTTTGGAAAACGTCTCATCCCACTGATGAGAAATCTCCGAGTCCTTCCCATGATGGAGCCCTTGACCCAGCGAGGATCTGGCGATCGTGTCCTGAATATTCTGCCTGTCGAGTAGCTCACCCAATAGAATGCTCAAATCGAACACCGAGAAGTCTTTGTTGTGCAGCATTTCTATTTCCTTAAGTTAGAAAAGTTAAAATGGCAGCGCGTTGTCGGCGAAAGAGAACTTGCGCGAGTTGGCCGAGGTTACGCAGAGGCGCGGCGTGTCTTCGCTACCCATCGGCCCCTTGGTGTGTAGTCCGCGGCGTAAGAACGAAACGCTACTTTGGGTAGCCACGGCATGTACCAATATTCGATCCTGGGTCTAATGGCATATCGCCGAACATTGAGTACTCAGGAGATGGCGGGATTTCTCTTTGCAGTCTCTCGAGCAGCTCCGTCAGATGAACAAGCTTCTCTAGCTCAATGTTTGCCAACAATTGGCGCCGAACGGCCGCGACCTCCTCCGTGATGATGGTGTAGAGATGCGTCCCGGTATCGGTAATCACAATACGCTTGACTCTTCTGTCGGTAGCGGGTGATTCACGCTTGACAAGGCCGCCCTGCACCAAGCGATCGACCGTGTGCACCATCGATGCACGCGAAGTCGCGAGCTTGTCAGCCAGTTCGGACTGCGACAAAGGAAAACGTGCGTGCATCGTCGCTGCGATTGTCATAAAACTGGCCTGACTCATGTCCAATCGATTCAGGCGGCGGTCCACCGCCTGCCGCCAGCGCTTCGCAGCGTTGCGCAAGGCGATTTCGAAGCGCTGATCAAGATCCGAGGCATGGTGGGGCTCGTCGATCTTCGGAGGTACGTTTCCGCGATGCAATTCAAAAAACATTCTGGTGGTCCCTTAGTGGCCGCGCAGGATCGCGGCTAATTGCGACCGGTTGAGCGGTGGCCGCGAGCGACGGACTGGTGCCCCCCAGCGCCAAGAAAAGCTGCACGGTATCGAGGTAGCGCTGCACTACCGCCCGGACATACCCGAGCCGCGCCTGTTGGTACGAACGCTCCGCGTCCAATACCTGCAAGACGCCTACGTTTCCCTCCTTATAGCTGGTGCGCGCCAGATCAAGACTGCTCTGCGCGGCTTGTTGCGCCTGATCTTGCGCCTCGAGCTGCTCAGCGTTGTGGTCCAAGCCTTCGAGCAGATCGGCCACTTGAGCAAATGCCTCGAGCACCGTCTGCTCATAGTTGGCCGCACTCGCGTGCATCGCATCTACCGCCGCGCGCTTCTCGGCACGTAATGTTCCACCGTCGAACAAAGGCGCGGTTATTCCTGAAATGAGACTCCACGCAGTGCTTGCCCGGTCGAATAGCTGGTCCGCTCTGAGTGATTGCTGTCCCACCGGGGCGCTCAGTTGAATTTTTGGATACAGGTTCGATTGCGCGACCCCCACGGCGCTGGTCGCCGCATGCAGCCGCGCCTCCGCTGCCAGAATGTCAGGCCGTCGATGGGCAAGCTCTGAGGGCAAGCTCACTGGCACCTCAAGCGGTAGCGTGATTTGGGCCAAATCGAGATCGGGAGGAATCTCACTCGCCGGCGCTCGGCCGAGCACCACCGACAGCGCGTGATGCGCCCTTGCAAGGTCCTGGCGCAACGATGGTAGCAAAGTCATGTCATTGGCAATCTGACTCTGCGCGCTCACGACATCTTCGCGTGCCACCGATCCATTGTCGAACGCAGTCTGCACGAGCCGAAGGTTATCCCGATCCTGCGCGAGGATGGTTTCAACAGTCGCAATCTGAGCGCGTGCCGATGCGATCGCGAGCGTCTCCATGACTGCCTGGCCGGTGACCGTCAGATATGCCGCATCGAGCTGATGCCGCTCCACCTCAGCTAGCGCGTACTGCTGTTCCACGCTACGCGCGACACCCCCGGTGTAGTCGAGCGTGTAGCTGACGGTGGGCCCGACGGCGAAATACGTAAAGGGGGGGATTTTCCCAAATCCGCCCAGAAACTCATCCCCGTACTGCTGACGTCCGGCACCGGCAGCGAGGCCCACTTGCGGGTACTGCGAACCCGCTTGCGCTAAAGCGAGTTCCTGGAACTGTTTGAGGGTCGCCGCCGCTGCGGTGAGATTGCGGTTGTGTGCTACTGCTTGCCTCACGAGATCATCGATGGCATCGGAGCGGAACAGACTCCACCAATCGCCCTCGATTTCTTGGCCGAGGGCGATGTGCTGCATCTTGGAATCTGCGGACGCGTCTTCGCCGCGCAAGGCATCGGCTGTGTAGCGCGCTGCCGGCGGTACTACGGGACGCGTGAAGTTCGGACCCGCGGCGCAGCCGCCAAAACTAAACACACACGACAGCATCACCGTACGCACCGTCGTTGCACTGGGATCGCGGAAATATTCAATATCCTTGGGAACACTTCGCATCAGCATCACTCGATGAGGACTGGCGCAGCGCTGCCCCTGGCCTTGCGCAGCAGGAGGACCAGTGGGATTGCCGCCAGGCTCAACACCATCATCAATCGAAAATTGTTGTTGTAGGCGATCATGGCCGCCTGCTCCGTCAGGGTTGCGTTCAATCCCGCTAAGGTGCGTAAGCTAGGCGATCCGCCTGACAGTTGCGTGCGGAGCATCGGGCTGTAGCGGGTCACATGCTCGCCGAGCGTCGCATGCATGATCTGCGTGTTGCGCGTCAACAGGGTGTTCACCACCGAAATGCCGATGCTGCTGCCTAAGTTACGGGTCAGGCTGAAGATCGCCGTGCCCTCGTTACGCAGCGCCGGCGTGAGCGTCGCGAAAGTCGCAGCCGCCAGCGGCACGTAAACGAAGCCGGTACCCAGACCCTGCGAGAGACCGGACCACACGACCATCGGGGAGTCCATCTGCAGATCGAAGCCGGTCATCTGCCACGAAGAAACGGCAGCCAACGCAAAGCCGGTGCCAATGATCAGGCGGATGTCGACCTTGCCCATCAGGCGTCCGACGATGAACATCGCAGCCAGGGTACCGACTCCTCGCGGTGCCGTTACAAGACCCGTGGTCACGACGGGGTAGTTGAGCAGATCCTGCAACAAAGGCGGCAACAGTGCCAGCGTGGCATATAGAACCGCCCCCACGATGAAAATGAACACATTGCCGGTGAGGAAGTTCCGGTCCTTGAAGAGCGCGGGGCTCACGAAGCGCTTCTCGGTCGTCGTCAGCATGTGAATAACGAACAAATACACAGCCACCAACGCGACGGTCGCTTCGATCCAGATTTCCGTCGAGCTAAACCAGTCCTTCAACTGGCCGCGATCGAGCATGATCTGAAAAGCGGCTATGCCAACACTCAACGCACTAAAACCGAAGAAATCGAAACGTGACTTGCTGGTCGGAGCCTCGGGAAGAAACCTTAAGATACCGAGGAATGCCAGAATCCCGAACGGCACGTTGATATAAAACACCCAGCGCCAATTGTAATTCTCGGTCAACCAGCCACCGAGCGCGGGACCGATGATGGGACCCAAGGTCACGCCCATCACCCAGACGGCCATGGCGCGCGCATGACGCTGGAGCGGGTTGATGTCGAGCAGCACCGCCTGCGACAGCGGGACCAGCGCCGCTCCGCACAGCCCTTGCACGAGTCGCGCCAACACGATCTGCGGTAGAGATTGCGCGAGTCCGCAGAGCATGGACGCCACTGTGAAGCCCGCGACCGAATACAGGAACACCCTATTGCGGCCAATTTGGCCGGCGAGCCAGCCGCTCAACGGAGTCATGATCGCCGCGGCGACGATGTACGAGGTCAGGACCCACGCCATCTGATCCTGGGTGGCAGAGACCGAGCCTTGAATGCGCGGTAGAGCGACATTGGCGATCGTGGTGTCGAGTGCCGACATGATCGACGCCAGCATGACAGAGACCGTGATGAGCGCCCGGCGCGGTCCGTCGATCCCGGCAGTCTGCGCAGCTGCACTGCTCAAGGCGACACCGAGCCTGCGGAAGTGGGCTCCGTCGCTGCAACCAGCTTACGGTCAGGCGAGTGCGTGTCGACGGTCACATCGGCGCTCAAGCCCGCCTGCAATGGAAACTCCGGATCCACATGCGCCAACTGCAGACGAACGGGCACCCGCTGGACGACTTTCACCCAATTGCCCGTCGCGTTTTCCGGCGGCAGCAGGGAGAACTGCGAACCCGTGCTGGGGCTCACGCTCGTGACTTCTGCCGCGAATCGCTTGCCGGGGTATCGATCGATCTCGACGGTCGCTACCTGGCCCGGGCGCATGCGGGCGAGCTGAACCTCTTTGAAGTTTGCCTCGATCCAGACATCGCGCGTCGATACCAAGGCGAACACCGGCGCGGACGCCACAATGGTGTCGCCCACTTGCAGCTGTTCTACTTTAGCCACGACGCCATCCGTGGGGGCGTAGATCACGGTATATGATAAGTTGAGCTGCGCTCGATCAAGGGCGGCCTGCGCCTGGGCGACCAGAGGATGCCGCTCGGGCGCAATGTTTGGCGATCCTCCGAGGTTCGCGAGTGCGACGCCGATCTGCTGCTGCACGTTGGCCACTTGTTGGCGCGCCGCATCGAGCGCATGAGAAGCCTGATCGAACTGCGCCTGCGACGAAATGCCTGAGGCGATGAGCCGCGTCTGTCTATCGTATTGCTGCTGTGCAAAGGCTTGCGTATCTTTCGCGGCGTGCAGCTCGACTTCACGCTGCCGATAGGTCGACTTGAGTGACTCGATTTGCAGCCGCGTATCAGCCAGGTGCGCTGCGGCGTCGCTGACGACGATGCGAAACGGCGCGTCGTCCAATTTAAATAGCGTCGCACCGCGTTGCACGAGTTCATTGTCGCGCACCTCGATCTCGCTGACGCGCCCCGCCACGTTGGCGCTGATCGACACGGTGGCTGCCTGGGCGTACGCATCATCAGTGCTCTGATACCGGCTGCCCTTAATATAGAGATATGCTCCGCCGCCGAGTACAACGATGGCCGCGAGCGACATCAGAGGCCAGCGCAGTCGTTGGAGCCGCGTCTTTCGTGCCCTTGGCGCCGCGCTGAGAGGCTTGCTGCCATCGACCGCCACGGAGCTTTCCCCGTTCATGGCCGCAGCACATGACGTTGCGCCGATAGACGGCTGGCGTCCTTGAGAAGGAAGCCGAAACAATGCAACGAGTTCAACATAGTCTCCCCAATTGACGTGGATGCGCAAAAGATTTTGCGGTATCTTCTGACCGCGACAGGCGGGCCAACAACCGGCTTGTGCGGGTTACCTATCTATCCATCGATATTGCCGAGAAAGACGCGGACGGTGATTGGCGCGTGTGTTTTCTCGCGGCATCTCCGTCAGTCGCGGAGGGAACCCCAAGGATGCTCGCGCAAATCAATTCTCTGACCATCGCCAAGAGCGCGAAAAATAATAGAGATCCTAGGGCAAGGATAAACACACCGACACCCAAAAGACGCTTCACCGCAAATCCTTACGCAGCGAGCAAATTCGATAGTCCTCACATGTTCGCGAAGTCGGTCGACCGCGCCGCTCGATGATGCCCCGTGCGAGAGCCGCGGCTCGCTCGTAAAAGTAGACCGATACTGCAATGAAGTATCCACCGGGCCATGACAGAACTTCGGGGTCGACATTGGCGCCAATGCGCTGAGCCTCGGCAATTATTCGCGAAGCAGTAGATTCGAATAATTTGCTCATGGCGAGAAGGTTAACGCCGCCTCCTCTACCCCGGTAGCCTATCTCTTTAGATGAGATCTATGCTCTGCGACGATAGAGACGCGTAGTTGTTCGCGGTTGGTACTTACCACCTGCATCGAAAATCCGCCGCATCGCCGACGAGTTACGACTCATCTTTAGATTCGATAGATCGTATCGAAAGACATAGGCTAGTAAGTGAGATGCTCAGATCCTAGGCTTTGCTTAACGGTCCGTAGCCATCTTTTGAGGCGCGCTTGTTGCAAGTCAGCTCCATATTTTTTTACACCGCGTCGCGCGCTGAGCCCACAATCGAGTTGGCGGGAATAGTGTTGTGCGCATCATCGATGTCCTCTCCGTCCTAAGCACGGCCGCTGGATTGCCATCGCTGTTCAGAACGGCCCAGGCGTGCATCGGCCAAGCGATCTCACGACACAGACTTCCACTCGCGATTCTTTGCCTCTGCCTCGTTTGCTTACTTGTGCTTCAAGGATGCGCCGGACTTGCGGTCAGAGAATCGAAATTGTCGGTTGATGGGCGCCTTCCTGCGGAACTACCGATGACCTTTCGCACGTTGGGTGCAGATCATCGATTCTCAGAGCTATCCTCCACGAAAATCGCCGAGCAACTCCGCACTCTGCGCGCCGGAGAACCTCTCAGCATCCTCGCACTCTCCGGCGGCGGCGCCGGTGGCGCATTCGGCGCTGGCGCCGTCGCGGGCCTCACCCGCGCCGGTACCCGACCGACATTCGACGTCGTGACGGGCGTCAGCGCAGGTGCGCTGGTCGCCCCCTACGCATTTCTGGGGCCCGCGTGGGATGCGCAACTCCTCGAAGCCTTCACTGGCGCCGGGGGAGACAACTTGCTGCAATCGAGAGGACTGGGTGTGATGTTCGGCTCTAGCTTATACAGTGGCAGACCCTTGCAGCAACTGATCGACACGTACGTCAGCGACGCTATGATCCGAGCTGTCGCGCGGGAAGCAGATAAAGGCCGCTTACTGTTGGTGGCCACCACTGACGTGGCGAGTGGCGAGCCGGTGGTGTGGGACTTGGGTGCGATCGCCAAGAATGGTGGACCATCCGCGAGAAAGCTGTTTCGCGACGTCTTGGTCGCGTCGGCTAGCGTGCCCGGCATGTTCCCGCCGGTCATTATTCGCATCGACGAGGATGGTCTGGTCCATGATCAAGCACACGTTGATGGCGCCGCCACGCTACCCTTCTTCGTGCCTCCCGCATTCTTGCACCCAACACCAGGCGTGCTCGGCGCACACCGTACATCGGTATTCGTCATCGTTGATGGCTCGCTGGGCGAGGCGGCGCGAACGACGCGATTGACGGCTCGCGCGATTCTTTCGCGCAGCATCCTTGTCGGGCTGAACCACTTGTTGTTGACGACGCTGGAACTGACGGCGGCGACCGCTCAGTTGGACGGTGCAGATTTGCAATACTCGTCGCTGCCGACTCGCTATCCGCTCTCGGAGATTTTTGACCTTAGCGCTAAGATCAGGCGTCCCCTTCTCCGTTATGCGTACGAATGCGCGCAAGCGGGACGATTTTGGACCGCGTTCCCGCGCACTGATGACAATAACGAGGCGATACACAGCATGGCGCAGACGCAGCCGGTCCCGTGTCCCGCCGACGACCCGTTTTTCGGCTATTTCGCGACGCGTTGAGTAGCATGACTATTTTCGACCGCCATTGACACGCGAACTTGCCGTCACTGACTGCGCTTTCGTTTCGATCCTAGCGAACGGTTGGATGACCGCCTTCGCGCGGCAGTGGCGGCGGTGGAAGCTGGAGGCGATTGGGGTGGCGTTTGTTTCAGCAGCGGCGCGTGTTCTTGCTTAAGGCGGTCGATGAACCAACGTCCCGCCGGCCCCGGCGGACTGTCGGTTCGATAGACGGCCCACATTTCTATTATCTGGCCCCCGGGAGGTGCATCCTCGGTCGTGATTTGAATGAGCGCGCCGCTTGCTAGGTCTGCCTCGACCATGTGCTGTGGCAGGGCGCCAAACCCGAAGCCTGCGCGCAAGAAGGCAAGCTTGGCCCCGAGGTGGGAAAGGCGCCAGACTCTGGGGAACTGCATGCGGGCACTGAAGGTTCGCGAGATATCGGAAAAATTGATGTGGGAGAGCTGGATGTGTTCGGCAAGGACGGTTCTCGGAATCTGCCCGCGGCGAGTTGCAAGCGGGTGCTGCGGCGAGACGACTGTCGGCACTCTAATTGTCAGCAGCGGTTCGTGAGTCAGTTGCGGTGGCGCTAGCGCCCATGATCCCACAACGCCGACGGCGCAGCGCCCTTCGAGCACGGGTTCAATTACTGCACTGGACTCGATGTCGAATCTGAGTAGAGTTGCGGGGAACTGCTTCTGGAAAGCGGCCACCGCACTGGTGAAGGCCGCCACTGGGAACATGACGTCCACCGCCACGCTCAGTTCCGGTTCAAGCCCACCGGCCAAGGTCTTCGCCCGTGCCTTGAGGAGGTCTATGTTGCCCGCCACCGCGCGCGCATCGGCGAGAAGCGCGCGGCCCTGATCCGTCAGCACCGGAAGATGTCCGCTGCGATCAAAGAGCTTCACCCCAAGTTGCCCTTCAAGATTTGCAAGGGTATGGCTCACCACGGACTGGGCACGATGCAGGCGGCGGCCGGCCGCCGAGAAACTGCCCTCATCCGCGGCCGCGATGAAGGTGCGCAGTTGATCCAGTGAAACCCCATCTAGCATATATCTATTCCAGGCATACATGGTATCGACAGATATAGGCTACCAAGTGGGAGGCGTAAGCACTAGCCTTTACGGATGGAATGTTCCTGCTCGCCTACCGCCTATGAGTAGTGCTCGCCATGAGACTCGCTCGCGTTGGTGCATCGTGGTAGCGGACGCCGCGGGCCCGGAGTGGCCGGTTTCTGAAGACAGCAACGTGCAATCGGCGCCGGTTCAATATTGCGGCCTCGGGGAACCTACGACGATGTTGCAGAAGGCCTTACACCGCGCAATTCGAATATCACACCCGGCGCGCGTCATGGTGACAGCGGCCGAAGTGCATCGATCTCATTGGCAACGGGCGCTCTGGTTCATGCGGGCTGAACATCGATTCGTGAGTGAGTCCCCAGGGTGGTCTTTGCTCGCAACCGCCGCTGCTGTCCTTTCCATAGCCGCGCGGGCGCCCAGTGCTTTGATAACGATTCTCCCCGCGCGCTGCTACGTGTCGGATGAGTGGACCCTGACAGTCGCGCTTCATAGAGCACTGTCAGCACCATCTTTCCTCGCGGACGGCATTGTGACGCTCGGGATTGTCGACGCAGAGCTCGGGGTCGACGAGGACTATCTGGTGCTGAGCGCGCCGGATGATCGGCCGACCGTTGCCGTTGCCTTTACCGCGCAAAAACCGATGGAATGGGTCGCCCGTGATTTTGTCCGACGCGGTGCACTCGTTGCCACCGGTATCTATATCGCCTACGCAAGCGCTCTGGCCGCGCTGCTTTACAGATACTGGCCAACATTAACCCATAACATTCTGCGAAACCTTAAGCAGTCGTACGTCCGCGGTCTTGAAAACCGAATCGCACCGGTGCTCGCGCAGGAGGCATTGCGCGCGGCTTCGCGGCCCTTCTGGGATCGCCCACCGTGGTTGACCTTACGTGCCCTGCGGGTAGCGCATTGCGGATGGAGTAGCCTTAGCTCAACCCAGGCTATCGAAGGAATCGTAACCGCGCAGCCGGAGGCGGCCCAATACGGGTTGTACCAATCTCAGTATGACCATTTAAAACGCGAACGCACCAGTTAATTTCACTTCTCCTCACACTGCATGGAATAAACTCTCAATCCCTCATGGCGGCGCACGCGACTGCAAATCAGGTACTTGCCGGTATCGACCTCGCCAGAGGAGCCTGTGCCTACCCATGCGGGTGGCGGTCTCGGCGGCAACACGAGCCATGGAGCGGCAACGCAGGCGTTACTCGCAGCAAGAGTTCGCGTCGCGGGAATTACGGCGAGTATAGGTCGAACTGCCCTGATTTTAGATATCGACGTCGACCGCAGCCGCGCCACCCTTTACCGAAATGGGTCAGCGCGCGTGGTTGTTTGCAAGGCCGAAGAGCCCTCGACGCTTGATGGCGTCCGCCACTGGGATAGGGACCATCCTCTCCCATAGGAAATTATTGTCCTTGATCTTCTTCAGAACATCCCGCGAGAATATGTTGAGAATGTTCGTATCGAACCCGACTATGCAATCGATATAATGATTCTCGAGAAGGTGAGCGTAGAGACTCGAGAGTCGGTCCACGATCTTCACATTCTTCGCGTTGATTAAGACATTCGGCGCGAAGGATTGGACGGGCGTGCCGGACCCGCTGGCTTCTACGATATACCTCTCGTACGCCTCCTCCCGCATCGGATAAACGTATAACTTGACCGCGTTTCTGAACAGGCGCCCGAAGGACTCGAGGATGCCCCCCTCAAGATTTTCGTAGTACTTTTCGTTGAATACTTCCAACAGATTATTAATCCCCATGGCGACCCCGATCATTTCCTTGGTGTAACGCCGGAAATATGAAGTGAGCCGGTAATACTCCGAGTAGTTAGAGATAAGAACCGTAAAGCCGATGTCCGCCAAGAGGTCGACACGCGAGAGAAAATCCTGAGCGTCGAGCTCGCCCCCCGCGAGCAGATTGTTCATCGTGATTTCCATGAGGACGATCACCTCCTTACCTTTCACCTGTGGCTCCTGCACGAACTGCGCTGTAGCGCAGTTGATCATGTCAACGTTGACGTGGGTCACGGGCCGGAAGCTTCCCCTTTCCACGAGAATCGACTTCTTGTGGAGGACCTCGGAGGGCTGAAGTACGTCGCCCTGCGGCCCGAACATGACCGCGTTAGTGAGCTTGAATTCCACCAGGTGAAGCGACATCAGGCGGTTGTCCACTTTCTCGAAGGAGTGCCCTGAAAAGCGCAGCATGTCGACTTCTATCCTGTCCGTACCAAGGTTGTCCCGGAGCGATTCAATAAATTGTCGCCGATCGGAACGGTAGTAAAGTGCCCCGTACACCAGGTTGACGCCGACTATCCCGAGCGCTTGCTGCTGCAGGGCCGCGTCTTTATCCCACATGTGGACATGCAACACGATCTCACACGTTTCGCCATTGGATTCGGTTTGCAATCGGATCCCGAGCCAACCGTGGGCCTCGTTGGTTCCCATGTAGTTGCTGGTCGCAACCGTGTCCGCGAAGACGAAGAAATTCGTTTTGTCGCCGCGCTTGGCCGAAAGGCGCTCGATCAACAGATCGTATTCGTGATCCAGCATCAGCTTCAGGCGTTCGCTGGACACATACCTTGGCGCCTTCCCATAGATGGCGTCGCTGAAAACCATGTCGTAAGCGGAAATCGACTTAGCGATAGTGCCCGAAGCCCCGCCCGCATGGAAAAACTCCCGCGCGACCTCCTGTCCGGCTCCGATCTCTGCAAATGTGCCATACATTGCCACGTCCAGGTTGATCGTTAGCGCTTTCTGAGTCGTCGTGAGGAGTTCCTTGCTCTCATTCATAGGCCACCTTGTATCCCCGTGCGATCGCCGCCCTTTTCCCAAACGCCTTTCTATCGTTTGGTAGTCCCCCTTTATGGTACGGATGTACCGTTGCCAATGACCCGCCCTATCCACGCAGCGATGAGTAAATACAGGATCCAGGGACCAACAACTCGAGAAAGGACCGACGAATGCTGATACAAATTGGCGTCTCCCGATGAGGCAAGGACGTGGGTACGGTAGTCCAAAGGCTTCTCACTCGACCGCCTACATCTTTCGTTACGATGTTGGCGCTTCGCGATGCCTCCAGGCGACGAAAAGCCAATTCGCCGAAGCGAATCTTCAGATTCGAAACTCGGCGCGTGATTCATCCGCAATGGCCCTGTCGACCGCATCAATCTCGTTTTGGATGTGCGCAATCTCATCTCCGTCGAGTACTTCGATGGAAGCCACTTGGAAACTCTCGACAATGGCACGGCGGCGGTGGACCAGCTTGTCGCGTAGCACGATTAACTTGTTGCTCTCGGTCATTTTGTTACTCCAAGAATTCAGTGAATAGTAAGAGCGCCACCAGACGATCTGTGCAGGAAGGGTAGTACGGGCGCCGCTAGCCGAATAGCCGATGTCTTTCGATAGGTCTTATCGTCCCCATCGATATGCTCGCGCGCGTGTGCCCCGGATGGCGTTGAGCAAGTTCGTTGCAGCAACGAACGGCGCGGTTTTTTCTCGCACGGAATATCTCCTGACGAAGCCGATCCAGACCTTGGCTATGTCGTCCCCGATTCCGTGGACGGCCCCGCGGTGATTACAGTCTCGCGATTCGTGGAAAAGCCCAATGCGCCGCTCGCTCGAATTCTGATCGATGCGGGAGCACTGTGGAATACCTTTATCGTGGCCGCGCTTGCGCAAGCACTGCTGCGGGTATTCGCGCAACGGTTTCCCCAAACCGTCGCGGAGATGCGGTCCGTCATTGAACCGGATCAATGCACAGGCGCTCCGCCGGACACAGCCATCGATCTTTACCGACGATTGCCGGGCATAGATTTCTCGCGCCAAATCCTACAAAACAGCGAATCGACACTGCGCGTATTTCGTGTGGATGACTGCGGTTGGAGCGATCACCGCAACGGGTCGCGGAGACATTGCGGCGATTGTCAAGACTCGAGGATATCGAGGACGATGGCCTGTATGTTCGATCCGGATTCCTAAGTCTTGCGGCACAACATGCTGGGCTACAAGCAGAGAGGATTCCTCATTGAGTTCGACAGTCGAAGGTGCGATCGGGCGCTTGTTCCGGCCAGTTCCCGATGAAGTATCGGCGCCATTGGGGGCACCAATACACTTCCTTCATCCGCAGCAATAAGGGTGCGCAGCTGACCGAGTGAAATTCCACCTCGCATCCATCTGCTCCTGCTATGAGTAGTATCTAATTATATAGGCTACCAAGTCCTAAGCCACCACACTATTCTCTTTCTAAATACAACGTTAGCCCATTGTGGTGCTGGACGCTGCGAGCCCAGAGTGGCCAAACAATTTAAGGACGTATTCTCATGGCTAAGTCAATTACTCCCGGCGCCCGCTCGACCGCCAATCAGGTTCTTGCAGGGGTCAACCTCGCCAGACAATGTATCTTAGTCACCGGATGCAATACCGGGATCGGATTCGAGACGATGAATGCTCTGGTTGCAAACGGCGCGCACGTTATCGGGCTCGCAAGATCGTGGGTTCGCGCAAAGGATGCCTGCGATGAGGTCGGCCAATGCACAACCCCAGTCGCGTGCGACCTGGCCGATCTGGATTCGGTTGCCGCGGCGGCCGAGACGATAAGGAATCTTCAGGTTCCACTGGATGCGATCATTACCAATGCGGGGGTTGCCAGCTCGTCGACGCTGCAAACGCGATATGGAATCGAACTGCAGTTTCTGGTCAACCACATAGGCCACTTTTCCTTGGTGAATCAGCTAATCGATCTCGTGCGCAACGGCACCGGACGTATCGTAATCGTAAGCGGCAGCGCAAGCGTCAAACACGCCCCTGCAGAGGGAATCATGTTTGACAATCTCGACGGTCATCGATTTTACGATCCAATGACGTTTTACGGACAATCCAAGTTCGCGGTAGCGCTGTTTGCCAAGGAACTGTCACGTCGACTGCAGGAACGGCGTATTGCAGTCAATTCGTTGCATCCCGGCGCCACGAGGGGTACGGGCCTGCGCAAGAACCTCGGGATTCCCTTGCGCGCTGTGCTATCGACGATGCAACTGTTCATGAAATCACCGAGCCAGGGAGCAGCCACTCAGGCGTTGCTCGCAGCAAGCCCTCAAGTCACGGGAATTAGCGGCAAATATTGGTCGGACTGCCAAATTGCGGTAGGGAATCCACTTCTGAATGATAGTAACCTTGCAAAGCGCCTCTGGAAGGTCTCCGCGCAGATCGTTGCGGTAAACAGCGCATCACAATCGAAGTCCACACTAGCGACGGCGCGAGTGCGCGAGACGTCATAGGTAGTCGCCATCAACTCAGCCGTTTGATGAACCGAAGAATCGGTGATGCCTTACGCAATGCGGACACGTTTTCGCGTTTTTGACGTTCTCCGCAATTAATTCCAGCGCATCGAAGGAAAATCCAGATACATGAGACAAACGGCATGAATGGGTCGTGGACTATATTGCAGATGCGGAGCGCTCTCCTATTCAGTGTCTTTGGTTCATTCTTATGCGCTGGCTGCGCCCAGAAAAAATCGCCACCTTCGCGTCCCCCGCAGGTACAAGTCGCACGGGTAGTCCAAAGGGATGTCAGCATCTATAGCGAGTGGGTGGGCACGCTCGACGGGTATGTCAATGCGCAAATCCAACCGCAGGTCACTGGGTATTTGATCAAGCAGGATTATCGGGAAGGTTCTCTCGTACAAAAAAATGACGTGCTCTTTGAGATCGATCCTCGGCCGTTTCAGGCCGCGCTGGATCAAGCGAAAGCGCAGCTCGCACAGGCAGAGGCACAGTTAGACAACGCCACGCTCAACGTCAAACGCGACATCCCGGAAGCCGAAGCGAATGCAATTCCGAGAAGTCAACTTGAAAACGACACGCAACTGCAATTAGCCGCGAAAGCGACCGCTGCGGCCAGCCGTGCCGCAGTCGAGCTGGCGGCCCTGAATTTGAGTTTCACAAAAGTGCGTTCGCTCATCAGCGGTATCGCCGGTATCACTCAGGTCCAAGTCGGTAATCTGGTCACGCCAGCAACCGTGCTCACAGGGGTCTCCCAGGTCGATCCCATCAAGACGTACTTTCCAATCAGCGCAGAAGACTACCTGCAGATTGCCGACAAGATTAACCCCGACACTGTGAATCTGCTGTCGAGCGCCGCGCCGATCCCGTTGCAGTTGATA
>Ga0209139_10000207_pt1 | contig 19180 bp, 14 predicted proteins | sample BogFormECP14_OM3_FD_188246 | JGI IMG/M metagenome (GOLD analysis project Ga0209139, IMG submission 188246) | Bog forest soil microbial communities from Calvert Island, British Columbia, Canada - ECP14_OM3 (SPAdes) (version 2) | ecosystem: Environmental > Aquatic > Freshwater > Wetlands > Bog ...
GTTGTACTGCACAGACGATGGAGGGTTTCGGAGGGTGCTTCAATGAGCTTGGCTGGACATCGCTTAAGGCACTCAGCGAGCAGGACCGCGAGAGCGTGCTGCACGAACTCTTTGATCCTGTTGCAGGAGCGCGTTTTACTTACTGCCGCATGCCGATTGGCGCGAACGATTTCGCGACCGAAGCTTATAGCTACGACGAAACGGACGGCGATTTCGATCTGAAGCATTTCAGCATTGAGCACGACAGGCAGACGCTGATCCCGTTTATTCATGCGGCGCAGCGCTATCAGCCGAAGCTGCGGCTCTGGGCTTCGCCGTGGACTCCGCCGAGTTGGATGAAGCGGAATCATTTTTATGCGGAGGCGAAGGCGTATCCGGGGATGAAGGACAACGGGATTCGCGCTGACCAGATCGGGCATGAGGGCGAGGATATGTTCATCCAGGAGCCGCGCTACTTCGATGCCTATGCGAGATACTTTGGGCGCTTCATCGACGCGTATCAGGCGGAGGGTATTCGGGTGGGCATGGTGATGCCGCAGAACGAGTTCAACTCGGCGCAGAATTTTCCGAGTTGCACTTGGACGCCTGAGGGACTGGCGCGATTCCTGCATTCCCTAGGGCCGGAGATGCAGAAGCGTGACGTTGATGTTTTCTTTGGCACGCTCGAACGGGGCAATCCGAAATTGGTGGAAACAGTGATGGCCGATAATGAAGCGGCGCGCTTCATCAAAGGCGTAGGCGTGCAATGGGCAGGCAAGAATGCGCTGCCGGCGATTCCGCGAGAGTTTCCAGCGCTCATGATCTACCAGTCGGAACAGGAGTGCGGCGACGGCAAGAATGAGTGGAGCTATACAGGCTACTGCTGGCAGCTGATGAAACACTATTTCCGCAGCGGCGCACGCGCTTACATGTACTGGAACATTTCGACTGAGCAGGGCGGACTGAGCACGTGGGGATGGGCGCAGAATTCTCTGGTGAGCGTGAACAGGGCGGGGAAAAGCTTCCACTACAACCACGATTACTACCTGCTGAAACACCTTACGCACTTTGTCGATGTGGGGGCGAAGTGTGTGGAGGCGACGGGCACATGCGACGACGCGCTCGCCTTCCGAAATCCCGACGGCACGATCGTTCTGCTGATACGCAATGAGCTGTCCCACGCACAGATGGTGCAGGTACAGGTGCGGGAGCGTGCTGTTGCGGTGGAGTTGCCGCCGGATTCAGTCGGGACGCTTGCCATGAAGCCTGTATAAGGGCACGGCAAGAATGATGGGAACTGTTCGCGATCCTCTTCCGTATCGGGCTACATGGCACACGACCTGCGGTTTGCCCTGCGCATGATCCTTTCCCATCGCCTCTTTTCCGCCGCTGTGGTGGCAACGCTGGCGCTGGGCATCGGCCTCAACACGATGGTCTTTACGCTGATCAACGCAGTGCTGTTCAAGCCTGTGCCTGTGCCGGGCGGTGCGCAACTGGTGGGCATTCGCAACCAAAACGTGACGCAGAGCGACGACTCGATGCGAGTCTCCTATCCAGACTTTCGCGAATACAAGTCACAAACGTCTTCTCTGGCAGCTGTGGAAGCAGCGAGCGACGAAGAAGGGGTTTTGAGCGAGACCGGCAACCCTCCGCAGGCATACCATATGGAGTGGGCATCGGCCGGTATTTTTGAAATGCTGCATATGCAGCCAATACTTGGCCGCGGGTTTGTTCCTACGGATGACCAGGCGGGTGCCGTGCCTGTTCTCGTTCTCGGATATGGCGTCTGGAAAGATCGTTACGGCAGTTCTCCCAGCGCGGTTGGGCGGCAGGTGCGCGTCAACGAGAAGCCGGCGACGATTATTGGCGTCATGCCGAAGGGATTTCGATTCCCGACCAATGTGGACATGTGGATGCCGCTGGTTCCTACGACGGAGTTGGAAAAGCGCACCAATCGGCCGCTTCAGGTGTTTGGAATGCTCAAGCCGGGGACGAGCATAGTTCAGGCCAATGTCGATTTGAATGGAATTGCGCGGCGTCTTGCCACGCAGTATCCGGATACAGACAAAGATATCGGCGTTCTCGTTCTGACTTTTCACGAGATGTATAACGGCGGAGGGATCCGTCTGATTTTTCTGCTGATGCTCGCGGCTGTGGGATTTGTGCTGCTGATCGCGTGTGCTAATGTCGCGAACATGATGCTGAGCCGGGCGCTGGCTCGTCAGCGCGAAATCTCGATCCGCTCGGCTCTCGGGGCTTCACGGTGGCGCGTCGTTCGTCAACTGCTGATCGAGAGCGTGCTGCTGAGCATATTTGGCGGCGTGCTCGGCCTAGGTCTGGCTGCGCTCGGAGTCCACTGGTTCGATCTTTCAACGCAGAATGTCGGCAAGCCTTACTGGATCCAGTTCACCATGGATTACACGGTCTTCGGATATTTCGCGGCGCTCTGTATCTTCAGTGGTCTGCTCTTCGGCACGGCGCCGGCGATGCGGTTCTCGCGCGTGGATCTGAACGAAGTGCTCAAGGAAGGCGCGCGAAGTGCTGGCAAGCATCGCGGGGGAAGGCTTGCTGGCCTGCTGGTGATCTTCCAGTTTGCACTCACGCTGGTGCTGCTGACGGGAGCAGGAGTTTTTGTGCACAGCTTGCTCGAAAATCTTTCCGCCAATCGATCGGTGCCTTCGGAACAGATCATGACGGCGCGCATTGACCTCCCTGAGGATCGTTATAAAGACACCGATACGCGGCAACGCTTTTACGATCAGCTTTTGCCGAGGCTCAAGGCGATTCCGGGCGTAACGCATGTGGCTCTTGGATCGGATCTTCCGGGTCTCGGCGCTGCAACATCGCAAGTCGAGATCGAGCATTCCTCCGTTCAGGATGCCGCGCATCGTCCCTCGGTGTCTTATGTGGTGCAGTCTCCGGGATACCTGGAGGCAATCAATCTGCCAATCTTGCTCGGCCGCGATTTCAATGAGACGGACGGTACCGCCAATCACAAAGTCACTATCCTGACCCGCGCATGCGCCGAGCATTTCTGGCCGAATCAATCCTCCATCGGCAAGCGGTTGCGCTTTTATGACGACAAGAACAAGCCCGGTGATTGGGTCACGGTGATAGGTATTTCAGCGAACATCGTGCAGCAGTTCGACGAGAAGTCGGCGAAGCCATTGCTCTTTGTGCCCTTCCGTCAGGAAGGCTGGAGTGGCATGGCTCTTCTGGTTCGATCGAGCGACAATCCCACGTCTGCAGTGCGCGCCGCGTTGCAGAGCCTCGACTCGAACCTGCCGCTGCGCGACGTGTACATGCTGCCCCAGGCAATTGAGCACCGGCAGTGGTATCTGCATCTGTTCAGCAAGCTCTTTTCCGGATTTGCACTGATCGCGCTGCTGATGGCTTCTGTTGGCATCTATGCAGTTCTTGCGCAGGCGACAAACAGCCGCACACAGGAGATCGGCGTGCGCATGGCCCTGGGAGCGGATGCGCGCAACATTGTCCTGTTGGTGATGAGGCGCGGTCTGTGGCAGATCGTTGCTGGACTTGCGCTGGGTGTGGCGGCGGCATGGCCTGCTTCGCGCCTTATGGCGAGCCTTCCGCTGAGCGTTTCCTCATCGGATCCGGTAGTGTTCATCATCGTCGCAACGCTGCTGGCTATTGTCGGCCTGTTTGCCTGCTGGATTCCGGCGCGCAGAGCTGCAGCACTGGATCCAGTGAAGGCTATTCGTTACGAGTAATGGCCAAAAGAGAAAGAAGCCTATCACTCGTGACTGAGGCCGAGGTACCGTTCCATATTGTCCAGGCGAGCGCGACCTTTTTCTGAGCCTTCTGTCAGCTTCTGAACGTATTGGAATAGTTCCGGAAGGCTGCTTTTTTGTCGGAACTCTTCGATGTAACGGCGTATCTTGGCGAACTGGAAGTACATTTCCGGGCAACCATCGTAGACCAGGTCTTCGTCGAGGGCTCCGTGAAAAACCATGGTGGAGACCATGTCCCAGTATCCGTAGACCTGCAATACATAGGAAGTATTCTGGTCGCTTGCGGACATGATTGACAGAAAGTCTTCCAGAGAGCGAGGCAAGAATTCGCCGCCGCCAACATAACTGCGGGCTGAGCGCATTACCGGTTCTCTTCTAAGTTCGTATAACTTGATGAGTAACTCGGCCTGCCTGATGGCTATCTCAGGGTCTTTCATGGATTCTCCTGTTATCTGATTCAGTAGATTTGCAACTGGTCAAGCGGAAGCAGGACCTGAAAACAAGTAGCGTTTGGAGCGGATTGCATCGAAACCGAGCCGAAGTGCTTGCTTACGATTCGCCGCACCGCGTCGAGACCGAGGCCCAGACCTTGCCCGAGTGGTTTGGTGGTGAAGAATGGCTCGAAGATGCGTGAGGAAAGAGCAGGATCGATTCCTACGCCGTCATCCCAAATCTCGATGAAAGCCATTTCTCCTTTCAATCCGACGCTTACTTTCAGAGTGCCTCGTCCTTGAGTGGCGTCAACCGCGTTTTCTATCAGCGCTGTCCATATCTGATTGAGCTCTGCGCCGTACGCGGTGATGGTAGGCAAAGACGGATCGTAGTCCCGCAGAACAGTCATCTCCTGCAATCGCGGATGGAGGACGGCCAGCGTGTTCTCCACAGACTGAACCAGATCGACATCCTGAATCGGAGCCTGATCCATGTAGGAATAATCCTTCATGGCGCTTACGATGCTGAAGATGCGTCCTGACGAATCGGAAATAGCATCGACCATGCAGCGGGCGTCGAGCGAGGTCGCGAAGCTGGTAAGAGCGGCGGGAAGGGCGTCGGGATTGATCTTCGAGGCCAGATTATCAAGCAGGTTAAGCGGCAGATTCGCTCGCGCCAGCGCAGGCGCCACGGTCCACGCGGCGGGAACCTTGTGTGTCTCCAGCCAGTCGACGATCCGCTCCTCAAGGTCGCTCTCCGACAAAGAGTCCTGGGCAGGGGTGTCCGCAGCTTTCTTCCTGATTACTTCCAGGGAGACGTCGGTCCAGTCGAGATAGCTTGCCAGCTCTTCATCTGAACTGAAGAGGCGGCCCAGGCTGCACAATTCCTGAATCCTGTCGATTTTTGATGACAAGCTGTGCGCCGCTCGTTGAGCTGCAGAGGCGGGATTGTTGAGTTCGTGGGAGAGATTCGCGGCGAGTTTTCCCAATGCCAGGAGCTTTTCCGCCTGCAGGTCGGCGCGGGTGAAGTCGCGCACTCGATCAAGCAGGATGGAGACGCAAAGCTGTGCGAGCGAAGGAATTGCGAGGAGCATTGCGGGGAATTCGTCCTGATGGATATCGAGTACCCACAGAGACCCCGAGCAGAAACCTTCTGCGCCCCACGCTGTCAGCCGGGAAAATGGGAGTTTTCCGGTGATCTGGCCCGTGCGGCCGATGAACAGGTTGATGGAGCCCGAATTGCGGCGATGGACATAGATTTCGCCTTTAAGGACGATGCTGAGGTGGCGAGCCGGTTCGTTTTCGCGGAAGACAATGGCCCGGTCGGGTGCAACTCGCTCAGTGCAGTGGGAGGCGAGCCAGTGATATTCATGGTCCGCGAGTCCGTGAAGCTCGTCGACGCCGCGAAGCGCTGCGACGATATCGGCTGTTGGCGTAGGAGTCGCTGGCGGAGCGGCGTATTGCGGGCTGCTCGTGTTGAGAGGCGCTGCCCGCTCGGCAGCGTCTTCAGGAGCGCTCGCAACGTTCTCACTTGCGCCCTCGATGTGGCTCGCCATCATGCACTCCTTCACATTCTTCTTTGAAGACCCATCCTACAACGGCGTCTTCCTTTTCGGGGCGAGTGAGGCTATTTGTCGTCTGGCTGGTCTGATTAGGGCTGGCTGTGCAATGAAGAAGTTAGATTCAGGTGAGTCTTCAGAAATTTTCTGGCGCCCATTTTGCGCGATCGCTAGGAAGCCTTTTCGACCGAACCAGTGTTTTTGTGCTTGTAGAGGCCGGAATACAGTCGCTTCGTGACCTGATAGCAGTCGCAGGCCGCATCTTCCAGATTCTCCCGGCTCACGATTCTTACGTGACCGCGGCGATATTCGATCAGGCCGCTCACCTGCAAAGTGCCTGCGACCATGGTGACGGTTGTGCGCTGCGCCCCCAGCATTTCGGCCATGAACTCCTGAGTGAGATTGAGGGTGTCGGATTCGATACGGTCGCGCACCATGAGCAGCCACCGCGCCAACCGTTCTTCGGCTCCGTGGAGTCGATTGCATGCGGCGATCTGGCTGACAGAGAGAGACTGGTGCTGCACAAACTCAAGGACGCGATCGCGGATCTCTTCCGAGGACCTGAAAGCGTCGCGGAACTGAGACAACGGAATCCTGAGCGCCGAGCCCGACAATTGCATGAAACATCGCGTCTGATCGGGTGCTGACCCGAGGATATGCATGCTCCCGACGATTCCTTCAGAGCCGATGATTGCAACTTCCGCGGATTCTCCCTGGGCCATGGTTGTTACGACCGACGCCATCCCGGAGGTCATGAAATAGGCGAAGTCCGGCGCGCGATCCGCTTCGTAGAGTACCGTTCGAAGGGGTAACGAGACAGCCGTTGAGCGGTTGTGCAGATGATCGTGGCTTTCCGGAGTGAGCGAAGCCAGAAAAAGATTCTTGGATGGGGATGACATGATCGCGTCCTTTGCATTCAGTTCGCAAAGGACGACCGTCTCGCACTAACGGTGGCGATTTACGTCTCTGACCAGATTGCGCTGATGGCCCCACGCATGCTTTGAATATAGTCCTAATAAAAAGAGAAAGTCTGTCGGTGAGACGACAGACATCAGAGAATAACCGGCGTTAGTCTCTGAAACGAGTGAGCCCTCCCATGCCCTCCCCCGGTTCCATTCTTATCTATGGGTACGACATTGACTTACTTGATACTCGTAGACTGGTGCTGGAACAAGCAGGGTTCAATGTAGAAGTATTGACCCGTCTGACGGATCTCGAAGAGATGGCCTCTGCTCACGAGGCTGACCTCCTGATTCTTTGTCACTCTCTGTCTTCGCGAGAATGCGAAAGTGCTTTAAAACTGGCACATTCCGGTCAGAGGGCATTAAAGTGTCTGGTATTAGTCACAGGAGGGCCTGTCTGCAGGCTTTGGGAAGGGGATGAACTCCTCAACTCATTTGACGGGCCAGGGGCTCTCGTCTCCGCTGTCACGAAGATGCTTCCCGCCGCAGATTCCTCCGCCAGCTCCTCCCTCAAAAGGAGACTGATGGCGATAAATGACAGTGTTCTAAAAATGAGTTAATTTTGGAAATATGTCGGATAGACGACATAGCGCCTGAAAACTGCATCATAATCGGTATTACTGGTCTGTGGGGGGATTTCTCCTCCAGCACTTGACGCTCGCTCGCGTTCTCTCCAGAACTCCTTTCTGGGGGTGCTGTATGTCCGGGGACACCATTTCTGAGCTGCAGGCAAGGTTGGCGATAGCGGCTGAATCGCTGCAAAAGGCGGACGAGCGTGCCACGGCGGGGCGGCTGGCTCTTGAGGTGATGCACGAGATCAGAAGTCCTATGGAAGCTTTGGGGAACCTGATCTATCTCACAGAGAAAAATGCTGATAATCCTCCGGAAGTTCGCAAATATATGGAGCTGGCCGACGAGCAAATGGCGTCGGTGAATCAGATTGCCAATCAGACACTGGCATTCGCTCGCTCTTCTCAATCGCCTCATGCCATCGATCTGGTTGGCATAGCGGAGGCGGCTCTTCGTATTCACCAGAGAACCATCGTCGCGAAGAAGGTCAATCTTGTAAAGGAGTTGCCAGAAGGCCTTGTGGCGAAGGTTTGCACCAGCGAGATACTCCAGGTGATGTCAAACGTGATTGTGAATGCTCTGGACGCACTGCCGGTCGATGGGACTCTGTCTCTGCGCATGCGGAAACGCGACAATGAGGTTCAATTTGTGATTGCCGACAACGGACACGGAATCCCAAAGGAGCATACCTCGGAGATCTTCAAGCCGTTCTTTACTACCAAGGAAGGAACTGGTACGGGGCTCGGGCTGGCACTTTCGAAGAACATCGTCGACCGCCATAAGGGCAAGATACGGATGCGCAGCAGCATCCGCCCGGGTAAGAGCGGCACTACTTTCAAGATTTCTCTCCCTGCGTAATCAATTCTTTAGCGTCATTTCTGCCATATTCAACTTTGCGTAGATTTTGTCCATGGGCCGGCGAGAAGGAGAAAATCTCATTGCTCCCTGCCGGGGATGTGCTTAGACTTAGTCATCCTCAACCCTTTTTGCAGTTCTGGCAGCCTGACTACCGAGGAGTGTCGAAATCGGGCCGGGTCGTGGTATCGAGACGCTGTTGTGAGTCGGGGCTTCATTCTCATGCGAGTGATGGCCTTCATCGATTTTCTTTGAACCTTGAACGGTAAAAGAGGAACGCAGCTATGTCCCAACCTGCAGAATCGCTGGATGCCGGTGGTGTCCTTACGCTTGAAGAAATCAGTCAATTGATGGAAGAGACCGGGCAGCCGGCCGAGACGCTGATGCGCGTGGTCGAAGTGATTGCGCGGCACTTCAAGACGGATGTGTGCTCGATTTATCTGCTGGAGCCCGACCGCGCGAATCTGATGCTGGCGGCGACGGTTGGATTGCGGCCCACGTGCGTTGGGTCGCTACGGCTGGGGCTGCATGAAGGGTTGGCCGGGCTGGTTGCGGAACAGGTGCGGCCTGTGGCCGTGGAAGAGGCGACGAAACATCCGCGCTTCAAGTACATCGAAGAGGCTTGCGAAGACGCCTTCCAGTCGTTCCTTGGGGTTCCCCTGATTGACCGCGGCGTGCTGCAGGGCGTGCTGGTGGTGCAGACGACCGAGCCGCGCAATTTTCTTGAGGACGAGATCCGCATGCTGACCGATGCGGCCGCGCAAGTGGCCCCGACGGTGAGCGAGGCGCGTACACTGGCCCGTTTTATCGCGCCCATGCAGGAACGGCTCTGGAGCCTGGCGCGCAACATCTGGTGGAGCTGGGACCAGGAGTCGAATGCGCTTTTTCTCGATCTCGATCCCAAGCGCTGGAAAGAGCTGAACCATAATCCTGTGGCGCTGCTGAATGAGATGCCGCTGGCGAAGATCGAACAGCGCGCCGCTGAGCTGGTGCTGCACAGCCGCATTAACTATGCGTATCGGCGCATGCGGGAATATACGCATGCTGACCGGACGTGGGGAGCGACGCATGCGGGTATTTTGCGGCCTCGCCCGGTGGCGTACTTTTCGGCAGAGTTCGGTCTGCATGAATCGCTGCCCATTTATTCGGGCGGGTTGGGCGTGCTGGCGGGAGACCACATCAAGAGCGCGTCAGACCTGGATATTCCGCTGATTGGGATTGGGCTGTTTTATGGGCAGGGCTACTTTCGGCAGTGGCTGGATCAGAAGGGCTGGCAGCAGGAAGAGTATCTCGACACGGATACGAACCAGCTGCCGATGGAGCCGGCGATTGGCATCGACGGCAAGGCGGTGACGATTGAGATCGCGACGCGGAAGAAGCCGATTCTGGCCAAGGTGTGGCGGTTGAAGGTGGGACGCTGCAACTTGTTCCTGCTGGATTCAGATATTGACGGTAATACGCCGGAGGATCGCGAGCTTACGTCGCGTCTGTATGGCGGCGATGGGCGTGTGCGCATCCGGCAGGAACTGCTGCTGGGCGTGGGTGGGTTCCGCGCGCTGAAAGCGATGGGGATTTCGCCGGGCGTGCTTCATCTGAATGAAGGGCACAGCGGTTTTGCGATTCTGGAGGCGATCCGCACGCGCATGCTGGAAGAAGGCATGACGTTTGCGGCGGCTGCTCCACGCGTGAGCCGGGAGGTTGTGTTCACGACGCATACTCCGGTGCCCGCGGGGCATGATCGCTTTGATGCTGCGCTGATTGAGGAGCATCTTGGACCGCTGGCGGACGAGCTTGGGTTGACAGCCACGCAGCTGATGGCGCTGGGACGCGAGGATGTTCACAGTTCCACGGAGACGTTTTGCATGACGGTGCTCGGGCTGAAGCACTCACGGCGCGCGAATGCCGTGTCGGCGCTGCATGGTGAGGCTTCACGACAGATGTGGACGGGGCTGTATCCGGGAAAAGCCGAGGACGATGTGCCGATTGGCCATATCACCAACGGCGTGCATGTTCCGACGTGGCTGGCGCCGCAGATGGCGCGATTGTACGACCGGCATCTGGGCACAGGCTGGCACGAGCGGAGTGGACGAGCTACTACCTGGGAAGGTATTGAGGGAGTGGATGACGGCGAGCTGTGGGAGACGCATGTGGGGCTGAAGCTGCAGCTGCTTGAGTTTGTGCGGCAGCGCGCGATGGAGCAGGCGGAGCGACGCGGGGAATCGCGCGATACTGTGCTGAAGATGGGGAGGGTGCTGAGTCCGGATGCGTTGACGATTGGGTTTGCGCGCCGGTTTGCGACGTACAAGCGGGCGAATCTGATTCTGTCTGACATTGAGAAGCTGACAGGGATGGTGCTCGATCCGAAGCGGCCGGTGCAGTTTGTGTTTGCGGGCAAGGCGCATCCGCATGATGAGCCTGGGAAGCGCGTGCTGCAGCAGATTGCCGAGCTGATGTATGACAGCGTGTTTGCGGATCGATTTGTCTTTGTTGAGGATTACGACATTAATGTTGGGCGGCATTTCGTGCAGGGTGTGGACGTGTGGCTGAATAATCCGCGGCGTCCTCTGGAGGCGTCGGGCACGAGCGGACAGAAAGTCGTGTTGAATGGCGGGCTGAATCTTTCGATTCTTGACGGCTGGTGGGCGGAAGCCTACGACGGGCTGAACGGATTCGCGATCGGCAAGGGCACGACGCATTCGCTGATGGATGTGCATGACAACCGCGATAGCGAGGATCTGTACCGAGTGCTGCGCGAGGAAGTTGTGCCGCTCTACTATCAACGCGACAGTGATGGCCTGCCGCGGGGGTGGATCAAGCGCATGAAGCGGACGATTCGCACGCTGGGCTGGCGGTTTAATGCTGATCGCATGGTCATGGATTACACGACAAAGTGCTATGTTCCTGCGGCGGGCGGAACTTCGAGCGACATGCGTGGGCGGTAGGCGAAACCATACCTCAGCGGCTAAAGCCGCATAGATTTGCATATGTTATTGCGAGGGCTGAAGCCCTCGCCTACCCTTTTTCGGGAGCAGCGAGGAGGTTTCTGCCGGAAGCTGGAGCGCCGTCTCTTTCAAACAGCAACTTCTTCTTCGTGCAGAGCTTACTTCTGAAACGAAACTTCGCGGAAGGTCACTACATATGTGGCCAGGAACTAATCTGCCGCGAAGGGAAAACATGCCGATAAAATCGCCAACACTTCCAACGAAACCAACGCCTAAGCCGCTCTCGATGATTATGTGGGTCAATCATCTGTCGCTGCTGCCGGGCGATCCGAGCGTCATCACATCGTTCAACGCTGTCAGCTCGGGTGTGGGCGGAGGTTTGAGCGGTCTTGTGATTCAGTCGACAACCACTGGCGACACGGGCGCGAGCGGCGGCAACAAGGTGGTTGAAAAGTCTCTGGATATTCCGCCGGGCTTTCTGGTGAAGGGTGTTCGCGTCGGGTATGAGAATTCCAACACACGAAGCTATATCACGCAGGTGAGGCTGGCGCAGGTGCAGAATCCACCGGCGACCGCGGTGGTGATGCTGGATGATCCGGCGCATCTGAACGCTGCCGGGCCTACGTTTCACGATAGCGCTGCGACTTCGATCGATGCAGCTGCGGGGCCGCTGCTGCTGAGCCTCCGGGTGAACTTTGGAGACACGTCGGACAAGATTGTTGTGCGCGGGCTTGGGTTGCATTTGGTGAAGGCTTAAACACTCGACCGCGCCACGCCTAAAAAATGCATCGATAAAAAGACGGGTTGCCCATTCGGGCAACCCGTCGACGTTCATATATCCACGATTTATTTCACTGCTTTCACAACCTTGTTGATGAATGTCATTCCATTTGGTGTGCCGAGGCCGGTGACGTTGTCCCAGCCAGGCCCAGTGGCCAGCGAGGAGTCTGTTCCGAAGGTGAATACATCCCAGCGGGTTGACGATGAGCTCTGGAACAATGCGCTCACAAATTTCTTTGTAGGCGCCTGAGGTCCTGCCAGCGCTGCCGCGCTTTCGAAGACCGGAGGATTCGGTGGGTTAAAGATCGTGCCGGTTACGTTCAGCAGAGTATCGGCTTGCGTTAGATTGACATCGATGATCGCATCGTCAGATAGCTCGTAGAGGATGGGAGCGGCATTCCCCAACGGTCCCAGGCCCTCTTGCGCGGCCGCCTGATTGGCGATTGCCCAGACACCGGAGAACATGGGAGTCGAGAGGCTGGTGCCCCCGAAGACTTCCACATACTGGTCATCGCCGGGGACGCTGGTGGGCGTGACGATAATTTCATTCCCGGTTTCCGGATCCGCGTTCATGGAAATATCCGGCACCAGACGGAATTTACCGCTGATACCCTGTCCTTTTTGGTACTTGGGCTTGGCGTAAACGACGCTTGTTCCTCCTCCGGACCCACTCTGGAAGCCGAAGAGAAGAGGCGGGATGGTCGGTGGATTCGGAGTGGGTTCAGCAATTCGTGCGAAGTTCAAACCCCAACCGGTTTGCAATTCGATATTGTCCTTGGAGTCGAGGAAAGTGCTGGTGCCACCGACCCCGGTCGCGTAGGGGGAAGCGCAGTTTGCAGTGACAGACACTGCGGGAATACCGTTCGCTGTATCGTCTGCAAGAAAATCGCCGGAATCGCCACTGGAAATGTTGTGGGAGATTCCTAAAGCTGCGGCGATTTCCGAGATGCCGTTCTCGACAGTGAGTTCAGATGGGAAAAAGTTCTGCAGTAGTATTTCAGGTGCTCCGAAGCTGTTGGAGATTACGCTGCCGAATAGGTTTTCGATTGCAAACAGGTTGGCGAGATCGAGGTTGGTAAATGAGTTGTCTGCGCCGAGGACCAGGACGATATTGGCTCCCGGAGCCATTGCGTGTGCCCATTCCACGTCGAGGGTCGTTTCGTATTGCCAGTTTCCGGCGATGCACCCGTTGGTGGCGGTACAGGTTGTGGGGCCAGTGGGGGTAAAGATCGCGAAATTCGCGTCTGTAAGCTGGGGCAATCCGTTGAGCTGGGAGAAGAGGTTTGCGTCGTCGAGGATGGTGTTCGAGCCAAAAGCGTCGACGATCACGATGGTCTGGCCGGTTCCGTCGAGGCCATTCTTATAGGCTTTGTTCAAGCCATAGGCCTTCTGCATTTCGGCGGCATCGTAGCCGCAGGAAGGTAGATTTGGCGCGGGACTGTTGATGTTGGCTCCATAGCGGTTGCCGGCATAGATCGCCTTCGGAGTGCTTCCATTGGTGGTGAAGGTAACTACCTCGGGCGGACGGAGGCACTGCCCGCTGAAGAACAGGCCGTTGGCACCCACGGCCGAGGGGCGTACTCCGGCATAAGGCGTTCCGGTTTCAGGATTCATCCCGGGCTTTACGTTTGCATGGTAGGCAAGGTCGCTTAACCCCTGCACGGTAGAGACGAGCGCAGCCGCTGGTCCCGTGATCGTGGGCGGAGCTGTGTTTACATGATGGGCGACGCCGTTGATCATCGTGCGATTGATCTTCGTGTTGAATGCTATTTGCGCGTCTGCGACACGTCCCTGCGCCACTACGAAGTGGTTGTTCTTGTCGATCGAAGTGACTTTCATGTTGTGGGCGTTGAGGTAGTCGCGAACGGTAGCGGCCTCCTTCGCGGTGGGAGCGAATTGTTTCTTGAACTCGCTCAGCGTGAGGAACCGGTGGTAGTTCGGCGAGGATTTGTCGTACATATCCTGGACCATGGCGTCCAGGGTCGCTTTGTTGTGCAGGTTTAACCAGACAGTTACAGAGATTGGCTTCGACTGGTCTTCCGGACCGAGGTTTGTCGCTTGAGGCGTGGCGGCGAATCCGGAAGCTACGATCAACGCAAGGCTTCCGAGTGAGAGAGTGAATCTGACACCTATCTGTGGCAGATGTTTGCTGAAGGGCATATATACTTACTCTCCTTTTGCGGTTCTGTTGTTTCCAGGTAGGGGAGGCAACACAATTTGGCCCACAACGTTGCATACGCAACAAGACATGTCACGCAAATACACGCGACGATCCATTGTTTGTCAAGAATCTCTTTTTATGACATGAAGGGTATTGAAAACAGGCGCAAATCGGCCGGATTCTAGCCGTGGCTGGCTCGCGATCGCTCCCATTTGTGCAGGAGATGGCTGAAGCGGCGCAGGAAGAGGTCCATAGTTCCGCCCTGAATCACGACCGAGAAGAGGACGACGATGTAGGTTGCGGTGAGAATCCACTGGCGGCCGAGGTCTCGCGGCACTGAGAGTGCTAGAGCGATGGAGAGACCGCCGCGCAGTCCGCCCCAGCTAAGGACGAGCAGCGAGCTGTGGTGCTTGCGCTGGAACAGCTTCAGAAGCAAAAGCACCAGCGCTACCGAGGCGACGCGTACGGCGTTGACGACGACGATTGAAGTTGCGCCGAAGATGATCATAGGGCGATCGAAGGTGATGATGAGGAACTCACAGCCGAGGAGGACGAAGAGAACGGCGTTCTGGACTTCGTCGATGGCAGTCCAGAAGTGGTCGATTTCCGCGTGCGAGATGGCGTGGACGGGGTGGCGCATGTTTAGTCGGCGCAGAGCGATTCCGGCGGTGACAGCTTCAAGCGGGGCAGAGAGGTGAAGTGAGTCGGCGATGGCGTAGCCGCCTAGGGCGAGCGCGAGGGTAAGAAGGATCTCGATATGGTAGCCCTCGATGGCCTGCATGAGATGGGAGACGAACCAGGCGAGCGCTATGCCGATGAGAATGCCTCCGCCGGTGCGGAGGATGAGCAGTTCGCTGAGGTGCGAGAAGGTGGGCGCGGTGCCGCGTGCTGCTTCAAGGAAGGCAAGGAAGAGGACGGCGGCGATGCCGTCGTTGAAGAGGGATTCGCCGGCAAGCTGGGCCTGCAGATTTTTTGGCGTGTGGACGCGGCGGAGCATTTCGAGGATGGCGATGGGATCGGTGGAGGAAATGAGCGCGCCGAAAATAAGACACTGGAGAACGGTTACTGTGATGCCGGTGAGCGGGGCGATCCACCAGGTGAGGGCGGCTACGCCGGCGGTGGAGAGGATGGTGCCGAGGACGGAGAGCAGACTGACGGCGAGTTTTTCTTTGGCCAGGAATTTGAAGTCGAGCAGGAAAGCTCCTGCGAAGAGGAGCAGCGAGAGCATGCCGTGAAGGATGAGGCGTTCGAAGTCGATTTGCTGTACGTGATGGAGGGCCCAGGCGTGCGCGCCGGGCACGAGGACAAGCGCGACGGAGGAGATGACCGTGAGCAGCATGGTTCCGATGGTCGTGGGCAGCTTGAGCCAGCGGGAGCTGATCCAGCTATAGAGCGCGGCCATGGCGATGACGAAGCTGAGCAGGCTGAGCATCGGCGATTCCGAGTATAGGGTATTGCCTGGTCGCGTGATATGGGTTATGGCCAGAGGCCCAGTGCGGTTACGGTCAGCGGTCGGTGTCTTCGAATGCGAATCTGACGAGATAGAAGGGGTGAGAGATTTGCGGCTTGGTGTCTGGCGTGAAGGTGGTGAAACCCCAGATCTTTCCGTTCCTCAAGAGGGGTGTCGAATCAGGCAGCGTCACGCAGTCCGGTGAACCAGTTGTATGATTCGGTCGGCGGCGTGAGCGGCCTCATTGCGTTGGCCGGCATAACAGGCGACTCCAGCGACTGCGCGTTGGAATATGTCCACCATACCCGGCGATTCGGCCAGAACATGAGGAGTATTACGCAACAAGGTCAGCAGCGCTTCGCTTTGAGAGATTGGCGCAACAGTCCATGTGCACGCAGGCAGGTATTGAAGTGCGAGGATCAAGCCAACCGGAGCCGGTGCGCTTCCCACCGGTGCATTGCACTCGGTCGCCAGCATTGGAAACTGATCGGGGCAGCCATTCCGAACGAGCAGAGGCCGCGGGTAGGGATGCACACGCCCTTCTGAATCAATCAACGCATACTCATCGGAGAAGTAAGTAGCCCCTCGCCGCAACAGTTCGGCAACAAGCGACGATTTCCCCGCGTGCGAGACCCCTGGCAGCAGTAGCGCACGTCCGCCGAGGAGGACTGTTCCTGCGTGCACCGCGCGCAGAGTCGTCAGTCGCGGGATCACCGCGTCATCTAATGCTCTTATGATGTCGGGGACCAGGCTGATCGCTCGGCTATCAGATGCCACCATCGCATCATCGACGAATAGTTGAAATTGGTCTGCAACCCGGTCTACGCGAATAGAGATGTCGACCTTCTCAACAGCTCCGGCTGTTCTTGGCAGGGATGGGAAAACGTAACGTTCGAGAACAGCAAATGCGTCAGCGCACCTTGTGGCCGCTTGAATGGTGCAGTCGAAAGCCCGAACTCTGAAATCGTAGATGCTTGACATTACTATTGCGTCTATCGTGCCGGTAAAGTGGCATCGAATAGCCGCGTGCCATGTCGATCCCGTTCAGAGATGTTAGTTACGCGGAAAATATTCGAACTTTCTGTTGCGACCCTTCGGCAATTCTTAATTAGACAAACCGTAGCTTCAAAATCGAACGGATGTCAGCTTTTGCACTTAGGATTCACAGTCGTGCAAGGTGACGTCGTGGGTTTTGACGTCGCGACGACTGCATGTGCGCGCTGATCCGCAACTGTTAAAGACACGACGAGAGGTACAGCCACTGCGCCGAGTGTTGCCAGGAACTTGCGGCGGCTAGATTGCGTGGATGACTCCGATGTCTTTACGAGCTGCTGATCCCGCAGTTGCAGAATCGCATCTTCCGCTAATTCTTTGTTTATCCCTGGGTCGAACGAACGCTGCATCTTTTCCGTCACACCGGCGAGTGTAGTCGGATCGCTGCACGCGTCCCAAGCCGCACCGGCTGTCGCATTCAACGCAAAAACCTTCTCGTTCGAGGGATCGACAATGATTCTTGAACCGTCAGGAAGCTGGTTTACTACTAAAGCATCCGAATTCGCGCGCTCTACGTGCATAGTGACCTCTCTTTTCGGCGTTTCAGCAAAGGGGGGTCGTCCACGCTCATCTAGTTGGCGGTAGTGTACGCGAGCCCGCATCTTTTGTAGCGATCATCTGGTAACTTTCTATGATCTTTTGGTAATCGAGTTATCCTTCTATTTTGCGTGCAGTGGCTTGCAGTGAGTTGCAACTCCGTGCAACGCACTGCCTTTTTCAATCGACAATGTTAGAGACCAAACAATCCCAGGAGCCAATTGAGGATGCCGCCGTGGCCCTGGCTTGGCGGAGGTGTTGAAGGGTGCGGGAGCGACTGAGACGTTGATCGAGCCTTTTGCGCATGCGCCCGCTGCTCCGCGATGGGTAAGGAGACAACGAGGGGTAAGGCTGCGGCGCCCAAGGATGCTATAAACTGCCGCCGGTTGGGCTGCGCTCCAGATGTCTTCACCAGATTCTGCTCTTGAAGGTGCAGAATCGCTTCTTCGGCCAGATCTTCGGTTATGTCAGTGTTAAGCGAATGCTGCATGCGTGCTGTCACTTGCGAAAGTGTCGTTGGATCGCTGCACGCATCCCAGGCTGCGCCGGCTGTCGCGTTCAATGCGAAAACCGTTTCATTTTTGGCGTCGACAATGACTGTTGAACCGTCGGGAAGCTTATTTACTACCAAGGCATCTGAATTGGTACGCTCTACCTGCATCTTGACCTCTCTTTTGAACTCCATCAGCGGGGGAGGTCATTCCACGATCATTAGTATTGTGAAGTGTATATGAGACCGTTTCTTTTTCGAGTGGCGTCTTGGTAACTGGTTTTGTACTTTGTAGTAATCACGAAAGTTGGTACGTTTCAAAGTGTAAGTTGCAACATATTGCAACCTAACTTCAGTGAAGCGAGGAAATGCGGAGACGTAAATGCCCGCGGATAACGAGTCTTGCGAATTGTTGCGAGCAATCGCGCGGCTGCCGAGCGATGCAGAGGAAATCCGTCGGTGTGCGCTGAAAGTGCGCGACTGGGGTTCGCTTCTCGATGCAGCGCAGGAGCATCGAGTGTTGCCGATGCTGTACTTGCGACTTGCGGACATGGGATCTGCAGTTCCAACAGCGGTGCAGGAACGCCTGCGAGCTGAATACGACCGCAATGTGTTTCACAATCTGGCGAACGCGGCGGAATTGATTGCTTTGCTCAAAGCATTCGAAGAGAAGGCAATTCCGGTGATGCCGTTTAAGGGTGTTGTGTTGGGTGCGGCTCTCTACCGCGATCCAGCAACACGTGCTGCCGGCGATCTGGACTTACTGATTCACTATCAGCACCTCTCGCAAGCAACGGCGATCATGCTGGAAAGAGGTTACGAACTCACAACGCAGACGTGTGACGACGGAACACCAGCCGTTGAGGATTACTACGAATACCATTTTGAACGTTCGACAGACGGACTTGTGCTTGAGCTTCGCTGGAGGCTTGAACTCACGTACTCAAAATTCAGGCGTGAGCTTGGTATGGATTGGGTATGGCCGCAACGACGAACTGTAATGTTGGCCGGTGCTGAAGTTCATAATATGAGTCCGGAAATCACATTGCTGGTTCTTTGTATGCATGGGAGCAAGCATATCTGGTCCCGGCTTAATTGGATCTGTGATGTCGCCCAACTGCTTGCATCCACACCCGACCTCAATTGGAAAGAGGTTATCCGGGACGCAAAAAAGGCAGGATTATGGCGAGCGCTCGCCCTGGGTGTACTGCTGGCAAATCGAGTCGCAGGCGCCTTTGCTCCTGAGGATATCCTGCGCCGCTTTGAATCGGACACGACCGCATTTCATCTGGCGCAACATATCCAGGAAAACCTGTTTGTTGCGCCCGGCAGTACGCCGGCGGGTCGAGTGCCCTATCACGTCCAGTTACTTGGCTTTCGGGATCGTGTCAGACTCTTCTCATTGCCGAGTTTCTTGCGGCCGAATGAGAGAGATCGAGCATTTCTGCCTTTGCCCAAGCCGCTCCACGCTCTCTATTACCTCATACGCCCGTTCCGCATGCTTTGGGATCGATCGGCGAGATGATCATTTACGAGTTCGCGAACCTTTGCTGAACAATTCATCTGTGTAAGACAGGACATGGATTGAACATTGGTGGACGCGGTAGGAATCGAACCTACAACCTGTCGGTTAAGAGCCGAATGCTCTGCCAGTTGAGC
>Ga0209139_10000208_pt1 | contig 19178 bp, 17 predicted proteins | sample BogFormECP14_OM3_FD_188246 | JGI IMG/M metagenome (GOLD analysis project Ga0209139, IMG submission 188246) | Bog forest soil microbial communities from Calvert Island, British Columbia, Canada - ECP14_OM3 (SPAdes) (version 2) | ecosystem: Environmental > Aquatic > Freshwater > Wetlands > Bog ...
GGGCTTCCGTCCGGCGCATCCCAACCCCTCCAAAAAGGGCCGGACTTACCGGACAGATCGTGCGCTACCTAAACCGGACATATCGTGTGCTAGCGACAGGAACCTGGACAGGTCCTTGACAAGGCGCCGGTTCGGCTCGATCATTTGCATACAAACATCCGACGCGTGAGCCGCTCGCATGTACGCTCGCCCTTCCGACCTCAACGACGCGCTCGGATTGCTCGCCGAAGGCGATGCCCGAGTCATGGCCGGAGCCACTGACATTTTTCCCGGAGCGGGCGAGTCTCCGCTGCAGGGCAACTACGTCGACGTCACCAACATAGCGGCGTTGCGGGGCGTGCGCCTCCAGGGCGAGTCTGTGCGTATCGGCGCGACGACGACGTGGAGCGACATCGTGGCAGCCGATCTGCCGCCAGCTTTCGACGCGCTAAAGATCGCCGCCCGCGACGTCGGCGCCGCCCAGATCCAGAATCGCGGCACGATCGCTGGAAATCTGTGCAACGCCTCCCCGGCCGCCGACGGCGTCTCGCCCTTGCTGATCCTCGACGCCGAAGTGGAGCTTGCCTCTCGACGCGGGACGCGCCGCATTGCGCTTGATGCTTTCATCACTGGCGCCCGAAGCACCCTGCGGGCCCCGGACGAGGTGATGACCGCGGTTGTCACGCCCCTGCCCGCCCAGACGATGCAATCGGCCTTCTTCAAGCTCGGAGCCCGACGCTATCTGGTGATTTCGATCGTGATCGTCGCCGTCGCGCTCGACGTCGTCGAGGGTATTGTCCGCGACGCGCGGATCGCGATCGGCGCCTGTTCCGTGGTTGCCCAGCGGATCAGGGAAGCAGAGCGCCGACTGATCGGCGCGCCGGCGCGCCCGGGCCTCGGACGGTCGGTTCAGGCGGAGGACCTCGCGGGGCTCTCCCCGATCGACGACGTCCGCGCCACCGCCGACTATCGTCGCAACGCCGCATTGACTTTGCTCAGGCGCGCGATCGACGCATGTGCGCTTGGCAAATCGGGAGGCGTCGTCTGATGCTGGAACGCGCGCCAAGCGCCTCCTTGAGGCTCAACGGCGAGCCGGCAAGAATTTTCGGATCGCCGCTCGATCGCCTCAGTCATGCGCTGCGCGAGCAATGCGGCCTGACGGGCGTCAAGGTCGGCTGCGACGCCGGCGATTGCGGCGCCTGCACAGTGCTCATCGACGGCGAGCCGGTTTGCGCCTGCTTGACCTCGGTAGGGCAGGCGGACGGTCGTGCGATCGAAACGATCGAGGGCCTAAGCGACAGCGAGGTCATTGTCGCGCAGCTTCGCGCCGCCTTTCACGCCCATGGCGCCGCGCAGTGCGGCGTCTGCACCCCTGGCGCTCTGCTCTCCGCCGTCGCTCTCCTGCGGCGAGAGGCGCGTCCCGACGAAGAGGCGATCCAGAACGCGCTCGCAGGCGTACTGTGCCGCTGCACGGGCTATCGCGCGATCCTCGACTCCGTGAAGGACGCGCGCCTGTTCGATGCCCGAGATGTCGCGGAATTGCCTGCGGAGGCCGCGGTCGGGCGTCGCGTTCCCCGCCTCGACGGCGTCCGCAAGCTCTCCGGCGCAGAGATCTTCGGCGCCGACGAATGGCCGGCAGAGGCCCTGACCGCGCGCGTGGTGCGCTCGCCTCACGCGCACGCCGCATTTGTTCTCGGCGACGTTGGGGCGTTCGAACGCGCTCATCCCGGGATCGTCGCCGTCTTCACGGCCGCGGATGTGCCGGGCGCGAACTGCTACGGAGTGATCCCCCCTTTCGCCGACCAGCCCGTGCTCGCGGAGAGACTCGCGCGCTTTCGCGGCGAGGCGGTGGCGCTTGTGATTGGCGACAGCGAGACGATGCGTCACCTCGATCTCGCGGACTTTCCGGTGACGTGGAGCCCGCGTCCCGCCCTGACGACGATCGACGAGGCGCTTGAGGAGAGCGCCGAACGTATTCACGGGCGCCGCCCGCGCAACATTCTGACCAGCGGGCGCGTCGCGCGCGGCGACGCGGTGGCGGCGCTCGCGACCGCCGATGTCGTCGTCGAAGGCGCTTTCGAGACGGGCTTCGTCGAGCACGCCTATATCGAGCCCGAGGCTGGCTTCGCACGCCGCATCGGCGACCGCATCGAAATTCAGGCCTGCACGCAAGCGCCCTATATGGATCGGGACGACGTCGCAAAAATCCTGGGCATCGCGCCGGAGCAGGTGCGCATCATCCCGACCGCAGTCGGCGGCGGCTTCGGCGCGAAGCTCGATCTGTCGATCCAGCCCTTCATCGCGGTCGCCGCCTGGCGGCTCGATCGGCCGGTACGCATGGTCTATTCGCGCCGCGAATCGATCATGACGACGACCAAGCGCCATCCCGCCCGGATCGTGGCGAGGGTAGGCGCGACCCGCGACGGGCGTCTCGCGGCAATGGACTTTGCCGCCGATTTCAACACAGGCGCCTACGCCTCGTGGGGGCCGACGGTCGCCAACCGCGTGCCGGTACACGCCTCCGGCCCCTATCGGATGCCACACTACCGAGCGGTGGCGCGCGCGATTCACACGCATCTCGTGCCGGCCGGCGCCTTTCGCGGCTTCGGCGTGCCGCAGAGCGCAATCGCGCAGGAGCAGCTTTACGACGAGCTCGCGCTTCGCCTGGAGATCGATCCGCTCGAATTCCGCATCCTCAATGCGCTCGGCGCCGGCGAGCCGACCGTCACCGGGCAGGTCTTCGCCGACGGCATGGGCTTCAAGGCATGTCTCGAGGCGCTCCGCCCGCATTGGCGCGAGGCGCGGTCCGCAGCGGAGCGGTACAACGCTGAGGCGCGAGGCGCGCTCCGGCGCGGCGTCGGCGTCGCCGGCATGTGGTACGGGTGCGGCAACACTTCGCTGTCGAATCCCTCGACGATGCGCCTCGGCCTCAAGCCCGACGGTCGGTTCGCTCTGTTCCAGGGCGCGGTGGATATCGGCCAGGGCTCGAACACGGTGATCGCGCAGATTTGCGCCGACGCGCTCGGAGCGCCGATCGAAAAGATCGATCTCGCATCGGCGGACACCGATGTGACGCCCGACTGCGGCAAGACCTCCGCCTCTCGCCAGACCTTCGTCTCCGGAAACGCCGCCCTCCTCGCGGCGCGCGCCATGCGGCGCCAGATCCTGCGCCTCGCCAATGTTGGCGAGGACGCGAAGCTGCGTTTCGAGATCGGCGCGGTCGCCATCGCGGACGCCGCCGGCGATCGGCGCATCGGACTCGCCGCCTTGCCGGTCAATGCCGCTGGCTTCGTGGTCGAGGTCGTCGAGACGTTCGATCCGCCGACGACGCCGCTCGACGAGAACGGCCAGGGCGAACCTTATGCGGTGTTCGGCTCCGGCGCGCATTTGGCGGAGATCGAGGTCGACGTTGAGCTCGGGCGCGTCAAGGTGCTCCGCCTCGTCTGCGCGCACGACGTCGGCCGGGCGATCAACCCGACGCTGGTCGAAGGCCAGATCGAGGGCGGCGCGGCGCAGGGCCTCGGACTCGCGCTGATGGAGGAGTTCTTTCCCGGCAAGGGCGAGAACCTGCATGACTATCTCATCCCGACCATCGGCGACATGCCGCCGGTCGAATGCATCCTGATCGAGGACGGCTCTTCGGTTGGCCCGTTCGGGGCCAAGGGCATCGGCGAGCAAGCGCTTATTCCCACCGCCCCGGCGATCTTCAACGCCATCCATCACGCGACCGGCGCGCGAATTCGGCGCGCGCCTGCGACCCCGGACCGCGTGCGTCAAGCCATTCTGGCAGCCGGAGCGCGAGCATGACCGAGGCGGACGAAAAGATCCGCTGCGACGCCTGCCCGGTGATGTGCTACATCCGGCCCGGGATGACGGGCGCGTGCGACCGCTACGCGAACGAAGATGGCCAATTGGTGCGGGTCGATCCGCATGTGTTGCTCGACCACGCCGTCAGCGAAGGCGCAAAGGTGGCGCCGTTCTTCAATGCAGAGGGCGCCTGGAACGGCGACATCCTCAAAACGCCCGGTCCGTTCGTCACCGCTGTCGGCGCCGGCACCACCTATCCCGACTACAAACCCGCCCCCTTCATCGTCTCGTCCAGGGTCGACGGCGTGGACATGGTGACGGTCGTCACCGAAGGCATCTACAGCTATTGCGGGGTGAAGCTCAAAATCGACACCGACCGCCATCTCGGCGACGAATGCGCGATCGTTCGGGCTGAGGGTGAGCCGGTTGGGCATGTGACGACCGGCGAATATGGCTCGCAGATGCTCTCGCTCGGCGGCGTCAATCACCTCACTCACGGCGGCAAGAAAGAGGGTCGCGTCACTTGCGAAACCCTCCTTAGTCTCAGCAACCGCAAGAGCGTCGAACTTGTCGTCGACGGCGGCGCGAGCGTGATCGTACAGGCCGGCAAGGCGCCGATTATCAACGGCAAGCTCGAGGAGCGCATGCGGGTCGGCTGCGGCTCGGCGACGATCGGCATGTTCGCCAAGCAATGGGGCGACAAAGTTGACGAAGTGGTCGTCGTCGACGACCACATCACCGGCGTCCTGTCGGAGCATCAGGCGGGCAAACTGCTGGGCATTCGCGACACCGGCATCAAGATGAAAGGGCGCCGCTCCACGCCCGGCCGCTATTTCCATGTCGCCGAGCCCGGAACCGGCTGGGGCGGCACGAACGTCGCCGACCCGCTCGAAATCGTCGCCGGCTTCAATCCGAAGGTCGCCCGCAGCGGGATGACGATGCTGATGGTCTCGACGACCGGCGAGCAATATGCCTTCTATCGGCTGGACGAGAATTTGCGCCCCATCGAGGCGGAGCTTCCCGAAACCTTGCGCGAATCGGTCGAGCGCATCGGCGAGAACTGTGAGCCGGCCCTCTGTTCGGTGCTGTTCATGGCGGGCGCCGGAGGCTCGCTGCGCGCTGGCGTCACGGAGAATCCGGTGCGGCTCACGCGCTCGGTGCGGCAGGCGCTAACCACCGTAACCGCTGGCGGCGCGCCGGTCATCGTCTGGCCGGGCGGCGGCATCACCTTCATGGTGGACGTCACGCTGCTGCCGGCGAACTCTTTCGGCTACGTGCCGACGCCCGCCATCGTCGCGCCGATCGAATTCACCTTGCGCCTCGACGATTACGCCGCGCTCGGCGGGCACGTTGACGAGGTGCGGCCGCTCGCCGAGGTCGTCGCGCAGCACGCCGAGCGGCCAAACACCATCTTCGCGAGCGGCGCCGTGGCGCGCCGGGTGAGTGCGAGGCGCAAGGCATGAGAGCGCCGCCGCAACAGCGACGTCTTGCCGACGGACGTCTGCATCTGCACGACGGACCGATCGACCTCATCATCGAAGCCTTCGGCGAGGCCAGCGCCGTCGAAGCGGCCTACGTCGGGGCGTGGAGTCGCTTCGCGACGATCCTCGACGAGCTCTGCGCGGAGCTGCCTCTCCTGAGGGCGCAGCCAAGTGCAAACAGCCCGACGCCGCAGGGTCCGGTTGCGCGACGGATGGCGGCGGCGGTCGCGCCGTTCCATGAGCGGCGCTTCGTCACTCCGATGGCGGCAGTCGCCGGCGCGGTGGCGGAAGAGGTCCTCGAGGCCATGACGGCCGGGCGGCGGCTCGCCCGCGCCTATGTCAATAACGGCGGCGACATCGCGCTTCACCTCGGTCGCGGCGAAACGTTCTCGATCGGCATGGTCGACCGCCCTGACCGGCCGAGCCTCATCGGTCGCGCCAGCATCGGCGCCGCGGATAATGTGCGCGGCGTCGCGACGTCGGGCTGGCGAGGGCGCAGCTTTTCGCTTGGCGCGGCCGACGCGGTCACCGTCGTCGCCGCCTCGGCCGCGCTCGCCGACGCTGCGGCGACGCTGATCGCCAACGCCGTCGATCTCCCGGGCCATCCGGCGATCGAGCGCGCTCCGGCTTTCGACCTCGACCCCCAAAGCGATCTTGGCGAGCGGCGCGTCACCGTCGCCGTCGGGCCGTTGACGCCTGGCGAAATCGATCGCGCGTTAGCGTCCGGAGCGGTGGAGGCTGAGCTTTGGCGCAGCTTGGGCCTCATCGAAGCGGCCGCGCTGCGGCTCGGCGAACGGACGCGTCTTGTCGGCCCCGGCCGGCGCTCTCACCAGTTCGTCGCCGGCCCGGTCTTATCTCGCAACGAAGGGAAGGCGCGCCATGCCCTCGGTTGAGGTCCGCAAGCGCGTGACGCTGGTCGAGGAGATCTTCCACGAAGGCGGCCCCGTGGCGAAATCTCCCTATCGCCGCGCGGCGATTCTCGCTGTCGTCAAGAACCCGTTTGCAGGTCGTTATGTCGAGGAGATCGTCGGCTTCTCTGACGACTTGAAGCCGCTCGGCCTCGACATGGCGAAGGCGCTGATCGCCGCGCTCGGCGGTGACGCCAGGGCGATCCAGGGCTATGGCAAGGGCGCGATCGTGGGCGCGGCCGGCGAGATCGAGCATGGCGCGCTCTGGCATGCCCCGGGCGGCTATGCGATGCGTGAGGCGCTCGGCGGCGCAATGGCGATCGTGCCGTCGGCGAAGAAGGTCGCGGGGCCGGGCGCGCGCCTCGACGTGCCGATCACCCATATCAATGCGTCATATGTGCGCAGCCATTTCGACGCGATCGAGGTCGGCGTCGCCGACGCGCCGCGCGCCGACGAAATTCTGCTCGCGCTCGCGATGACGACCGGCCCACGCGTGCACAATCGGGCAGGCGGCCTCGAGGCCTCCAACGTCAAGGGATTGGATGGGCTGAGATGAAAGCCAAGATTCGAAAGCTCGTGACTTTCGTCGAGGAGACGCGCGTCGAAATGGATCGCGCCGTCGAGCCGCCGACGCGGCGCGCCGCCGCGGTCGGAGTGATCGATAATCCGTTCGCCGGCCGCTATGTCGAGGATCTGTCTTTGTTGATCGACATCGGCGAGGAGCTCGGCGCGCTGCTCGCCGAGCGCGCCATTGCGGCCCTCGGCATCGAGGGAGCGAGCGCGGAGAGCTACGGCAAGGCGGCGGCTGTCGGCGAGAACGGCGAGCTCGAACACGCTGCCGCGGTGCTGCACCCCAAGCTCGGCGCGCCGGTGCGCAAGGTTTTGGGCACAGGCGCGGCGCTCATTCCCTCGTCCAAGAAGCGCGGCGGCCCTGGCGTCGCCCTCGACGTGCCGCTCGGTCACAAGGACGCCGCCTTTGTGAGGAGCCATTTCGACGGGATGGAGGTACGCATCGCCGACGCGCCGCGCGCCAATGAGATCATGGTGGCGGTCGCCGTCACCGATTCCGGCCGACCGCATCCGCGCGTCGGCGGACTGACCAAGGGCGAGATCAAAGGGGTCGACGGACTGCGCTAGACCTCGGCGCGCTTGAGGACCGGAACTCAGCTTTCAATTGGGGATATCGAACATGAGAACGTTTTCGACGGTCATATCCAGCGTGTTCCTCGCGGTTCTATTCGCCACTGCCGGCCCAGCCGTCGCCGACGACACGATCAAGATCGGCGAAATCAATTCCTATTCGGCGATCCCCTCCTTCACGGAGCCCTACCGCAAGGGCTGGCAGCTCGCTCTCGACGAGATCAACGCGGCGGGCGGCGTTGACGGCAAGAAGCTTGAGGTGATCAGCAAGGACGATGGCGGCAAGCCCGCGGACGCGGTCACCGCAGCCAACGAGCTCGTCGCCAGCGACGGCGTCCAAATGCTCGCGGGAACATTCTTCTCCAACATCGGCCTCGCAGTGTCCGACTACGCCAAACAGAAGAAGATTTTCTTTCTCGCCGCCGAGCCGCTCACCGACGCGATCACGCTCTCCAAGGGCAATCGCTATACGTTCCGGTTGCGGCCAGGCACCTACGAGCAGGCGGCGATGCTGGCGGACGAGGCGGCCAAGCTGCCGGCGAAAAAATGGGCGACGATCGCGCCCAATTACGAATACGGCCAATCCGCCGTCGCCGCCTTCAAGAAGCTGCTCTCCGCCAAGCGCCCCGACATCCAGTGGGTCGGCGAACAATGGCCGCCGCAGGGCAAGATCGACGCCGGCGCAGTCGCGGAGGCGATCGCCAAAACCGAGCCGGACGCGATCTTCAACGTCACCTTCGGGGGGGACCTCGTCAAGCTCGTGCGCGAGGGCGAGACGCGCGGCCTCTTCAAGGATCGCGCCGTCGTCAGCGTGCTCGCTGGCGAGCCGGAATATCTCGACCCGCTCAAGGATGAGACGCCGGAGGGGTGGATCGTGACCGGCTATCCGTGGAACGCCGTTTCGATCCCGGACCACGCCGCCTTCCTCAAGGCTTACCAGGCCAAATACAACGACTATCCCCGGCTCGGATCGGTGGTCGGTTACGCGATGCTCAAAAGCGCCGCGGCGATCCTCGCCAAGGCCCATTCGACCGACAGCGAGAAGCTCGTCGACGCTGCCGAGGGCATCGGCGTAGAGACGCCATTCGGACCGATCACATTCCGCGCGATCGATCACCAATCGACGCTGGGAGCGTTCGTCGGCAAGACGGCGCTGAAGGACGGCAAGGGCGTCATGGTCGACGTGACCTACCACGACGGCGCCGCCTATCTGCCTTCCGACGCGGACGTCAAGGCTCAGCGCCCGCAGAACTGATCGCTCGCCGGGAAACGGCCCGAGGCCGCGGGTCCGTCTCCCGGTAGATCTCTTACGGCGGCGCGCGACCTTGAGCTTTTATTTTGTCCAGTTCGTCACCGGGCTCGCGAGCGCCAGTTCGCTGTTTCTCGTCGCTTCCGGCTTGTCGATCATTTTCGGCGTCACCCGAGTCGTCAATTTCGCGCATGGCGCGTTCTACATGCTCGGCGCCTATATCGGGTATACGGTGATCGACCGGCTCGGGGCCGGCGTCGGCTTCTGGCCGGCGATCGTGCTCAGCGCATTCGCCGTTGCGGCGATCGGCACGCTTATTGAAATGCTTCTGCTGCGCCGCATTTACGACGCGCCGGAGCTCTTTCAGTTGCTCGCGACCTTCGCCGTCGCGCTGGTCGTCGAGGATCTCGCGCTGCTGATCTGGGGACCGAGCGACCTGCTGGGTCCGCGCGCGCCCGGCTTCAAGGGCGCAATGGACCTTCTCGGCCAGCCCTTCCCGACGTACGACCTCCTGCTGATCGCGCTCGCTCCGCTCGTTCTGGCGCTCATCTGGCTCATCTTCCGTCGCACGACCTGGGGCGTGCTGGTGCGCGCCGCGACTCAGGACCGCGAGATGGTCGCGGCGCTCGGCGTCAACCAGAAGTGGCTCTTCACCAGCGTCTTCGCACTCGGCGTCTTTCTCGCCGGCCTCGGCGGCGCGCTCGAACTGCCACGGCAGGCGGCCAACCACACCATGGACCTGCAGGTGATCACCGAGGCTCTGGTCGTCGTCGTGATCGGCGGACTCGGCAGCGTGCCGGGCACTTTCCTCGCCGCGATCGTCGTCTCCGAGCTCAACGCCTTCGGCATCCTCGTCTTCCCCAAAATCTCGATCGTACTTGTCTTCCTCGTGATGGCGATTGTACTCATCGTGCGGCCATGGGGACTGCTCGGGCGCGCTGAGGCGGCCGCCCGAACGGCGAGTGGCGCCATCATCTCTCGCTGGCGCCCGTTCGGCGCGCCAGGGCGGATCGCCGCCGCCCTCGCCGTGGCCTTCGCGGCGCTTCTGCCGATCGCCGCGGGCAATTATTTCGTCGGCGTCGCCACCGAAGTGCTGATCTTCATGCTCTATGCCGCGAGCCTTCATTTTCTGCTCGCGGGCGGCGGTCTCGCCTCCTTCGGGCACGCTGCCTATTTTGGCCTCGGTTCTTATGGCGCGGCGATCGCGCTCAAATCGTTCGGGCTCGGCATGGAGTCGGCGATTGTCGCCGGGATCGTTCTCGGACTGGCCGGCGCGCTCGTTTTCGGCTGGTTCTGCGTGCGCCTTTCCGGCGTCTATTTCGCCATGCTGACCCTTGCCTTCGCCCAGATCGCCTGGTCGATCGCCTACCAATGGACCGACGTGACGGGCGGCGACAACGGCATCATCGGCGTTTGGCCGAGCGCCTGGGCCGCTTCGCCGGCGCGCTTCTATTGGCTGACGCTGGCGCTGAGCGCAGGCAGCATCTCGCTCCTGCGCGCGATCACCTTCTCGCCGTTCGGCTATGCGCTGCGGGCGCTACGCGATTCGACGTTGCGCGCGGAGACGATCGGCATAGAACGGCGGCGCGTGCAGTGGATGGGATTCGTGATCGCCGGCGGTTTTGCCGCGCTGGCGGGGGCGCTCTACGCCTTTCTCAAGGGCAGCGTGTTTCCGGACAACATCTCGATTTCGCTGTCGATCGACGGGCTTGTCATGGTGCTGCTCGGCGGGGTCGGCACAGTGTCGGGCGGCGTCGTTGGCGCGGCGATCTACCGGTCGCTGTCGATATGGGTGATCAGCCACACCGATTATTCCAGGCTCGTGCTCGGCGCGCTCATCATTGTGCTGGTGGTGATGTTTCCCAAGGGCCTCGTCGGCGCGTTCGAGGCTTGGCGAAGCGCGCGGACGGGCGCTCGCCTTCAAGGCCAGAGCCCGTGAGCATTCTTGTCGTCGAAGAGCTCGGCAAGACCTATTCTGGCTTTCAGGCGGTGCGAAACGTGAGCTTTGCGCTCGAAGCGGGCGAAATGCTTGCGCTGATCGGGCCGAATGGCGCGGGCAAGAGTACCTGCTTCAATATGATCGACGGCCAGCTCACGCCGACGAACGGCCGGATCGCAATCTTCGGCAGGAGCACCGCCGGCATGACGCCCGGCGACATCTGGCGCCTCGGCGTCGGACGCACATTCCAGGTCGCCGCCACCTTCGCCTCGATGACGGTTGCGGAGAATGTGCAGATGGCGCTGATCTCGTATCATGCGGCGCGCTGGCTGACGCTCCGTTGGGCCGCGCGCCGCCACGTCGCCGAGGCGGAGCATCTGCTCGATCTCGTCGGCATGGCCGACCAGGGACAACGCAGCTGCGGCGAACTCGCCTATGGCGACCTCAAGCGGCTCGAACTCGCCATCGCGCTCGCCAATGACCCCAAGCTGCTGCTTATGGACGAACCGGCAGCCGGCATGGCGCCGCGAGAGCGCCACGCGGTGATGGACCTTACCGCCCGCATCGCCCGCCAACGCGGAATAGGCGTCCTCTTCACTGAGCACGACATGGACGTCGTTTTCGGCCACGCCGACCGCGTGCTCGTGCTCAACCGCGGGACGCTGATCGCCGAGGGCGCGCCTCACGCGGTGCGCGCCAACGCCGAGGTTCAAGCCGTCTATCTCGGCGCCGGCTCGCTCTATCGGGCCCATACGTGAGCGCCGCCAAGCTCTCCGTTGCGGAACTCGGGGCCGCCTACGGTCAAGCGCAGGTGCTGTTCGACGTCTCGTTGGAGATCGCAGCCGGCGAGGCGGTTGCGCTGCTCGGTCGAAACGGCGCGGGCAAGTCGACAACATTCCGCGCAATCCTTGGGCTTATCGCCCGCCGCAGCGGCAGGATCGTGTTCGACGGCGAGGACGTTTCGAGGCTCCCCGCTTACGAGATCGTGCGGCGCGGACTTGGATATGTGCCGGAGGACCGTCGCATCTTCTCCGACCTGACGGTGGAGGAAAATCTGCAGGTCGGCCGGCAGCCGCCGCGCTCAAATGCGCCGACGTGGACGCTCGAGCGGCTCTTCGCAATCTTTCCGAACTTGCGTGAGTTGCGGGGACGCGCTGGCGCGCGCATCTCGGGGGGCGAGCAGCAGATGCTGACCATTGCGCGCACGCTTATGGGCAATCCCTCGCTGTTGCTGCTCGACGAGCCGTCCGAGGGCCTCGCGCCCCGCATCGTCGAGCAAATGATCGAGGCGATTCGCGAGATGAAGCGCGAGGGGCTCAGCCTTTTCGTGAGCGAGCAGAACCTCGCTTTCGCCCGGCTGGTCGCCGAGCGCGTCTATGTCATCGAGAAAGGCAAAATTCGCTTTGCCGGAACAATGTCCGAATTCGACGCCCGGCCCGACGTGCGCGACGCCTATCTCGCGTTTTGAGCCGGCTAGCGACGCGGCGATCGCTGTGATACCGCCATGACCTCTATGAAAAACTCCGCCATCAAAGGCCGGCGCGACCGGGAGGAGCCCTACGTCCTTGACGATCAGGTGGGTTTTGTCTTGCGTCAGACGCAGCAACGTCACACGACGATATTCGCTGCGGAGATGATCGAGGGCCTCACGCCGACCCAATGGGCGGCGCTCGCCAAGCTCGAGGAATGCGGCTTTTGCTCGCAGAACCGTCTCGGCCGTCTGACCGCGATGGACGCCGCGACAATCAAAGGCGTCATCGACCGCCTGACAGTGCGCGGCTTCACCACGATTCGTCCCGACCCGGACGACGCGCGCCGCCTGCTCGTTGCACTGACGCCGGCGGGTTCGAAACTCTATGGTCGCGCTGCGCCGATCGCCGCGCTCATCACCCAAAAGACGCTCGAGCCGCTGGACGAACGCGAACGCTCGATCCTTGTCGCTCTCCTGCGGCGGCTGGCGTGACGCGGCCGATCTCCCCCTTGGAGGCTGCTTTAAATTGCCGATCTCGCCTCAATCGGCGACAACGGCGGGCGCCTTCTCCGCCGGCGGCGTGTTGCGGCTGCGATGCGAGCGGACGATCCCGTCGATGACGGTCATGCCGACGCCCGGCAGGTCACCGAGCCGCACGCTCTCCAGGAGTGTCTTGCCTGCCGAGTGCTGGGCGCGATCCATGAAGACGAAATCGGCGGCGCGCCCGACCTCGATGAGACCGCAGTCCAGCGCCCGCATGCGCGCCGTGTTGCCGGTCGCGAAGCAGAAGGCGACTTCCGCAGGAACGTCGCCGAGTGAAGCGAGCAGAGCGACCATGCGCAGGATGCCGAGCGGCTGGACGCCCGAGCCGGCCGGGGCGTCGGTGCCAAGGATCACGCGGTCCAACTGGCCGAGTTCCTTGGCGGTCCGCAAGGTCAGCAGCGCCGCGCGTTCATTGCCGTTGTGCACGAGTTCGAGGCCGCGTTTGCAGCGCTCGCACAGGCAGACGATCTGATCGTCGGGCAACGCGGTGTGCCCGCCATTGATATGGCCGATTACGTCGGTGTCCGCCTCGAGTACGATGTCCTTGTCGATGAGCCCGGAGCCCGGAATCGACGGGCCGCCGGTGTGGATCGTGCTGTTGATGCCGTATTTGCGCGCCCAGGCCACCATCTCGCGCGCGGTCGGCCCATCCTTGACGCCGCCGAGCCCGACCTCGCCGAGGAAACGGACCCCCGCCGCCGCCAGTTCCTCGAAATCGTGCTCCTCCATTCCCGGCTCGATCACCGGCGCGCCCGCGTGCACCTTCACGCCGCTGGCGCGAAAGTTGGAAAAGCAGCGCTGCGCGGTGATCGCCATCGCCTTGAGCCCGGTTATATCGCGCGGCCGACCGGGCGTATGAACTTCGCCGGCGGACACCATCGTCGTAACGCCGCCGTGCAGGCATGAATCGATCCAGTTGAGCTGGCTCTGCCGCGGCGTCCAATCGCCGGCCACTGGATGAACGTGGCTGTCGATCAGGCCGGGCGCGATCGCGACGCCATGAGCGTCGATCGTCGTCGTCGCGCCGGAAAGGTCGAGGTCTGGAGCGCGGCCGATTGCCGTGATGCGGCCATTGACTGCGACAATCGCATCCGCATCGAGAATAGGCTTTTCGAGGTCGCCGCTGAGCATGAGCCCAACGTTCTTGATCACGAGTTTGGTCGGCGCGCCCGAAGCCGCCGGTTCGTCGTGGGCCATAGCAACTCCTGCATCGCTTCGCGCTGACAGCCTCTTCCGCCCGCTCGGCGCGATCGTTTGCATGCAAACAGTAGGGCCCGGCGAGCGCTTTTGGCAAGGCGCAGCGGCGCGATCTCAGGGCGCCCATTGCGCCGGGTTGGCGGCGCTCTCCGCGGACTCTTGCGCGCGCCGCGCCTTGATCGCCGTCATTGTCGCGCGCAAGACCTCGGTGACGCCGACGCGGGTCGCGGTCGACAGCATGAGCGGCCTCGCTCGCTTTGCCCCTGGGGCCAGCGGCGGCCCGAAGCTGCGCATCGCGCGCTTCAGCCGCTCGATCTGCTTCTCGAGCGTCGCCTCGTCCACCGCGTCGACCTTGGACAGTGCGACGATCTCGGCCTTTTCGTCGAGCCCCGCGCCATAGGCGGCAAGCTCGCGGCGCACCGTCCGGTAGTCGGCGCCGGCGTTCGCGCCCGTCGCGTCGATCAGATGCGCAAGAGCGCCGCAGCGCTCGACATGACCGAGGAACCGGTCGCCAAGCCCGTGGCCCTCGTGCGCGCCCTCGATGAGGCCGGGAATGTCGGCGAGCACGAAGTCGCGCCCGTCGATCTTGACCACGCCGAGGCCCGGGTGGAGCGTCGTGAACGGGTAATCGGCGATCTTGGGCTTGGCGGCCGAGACTGCGGCGAGGAAGGTCGATTTGCCGGCGTTCGGCAAGCCGATGAGGCCGGCGTCGGCGATCAGCTTGAGCCTAAGGACGAGGGTGCGCTCGATTCCGCTCTGGCCGGGATTGGCGCGGCGCGGCGCGCGGTTGGTCGAGGTGGTGAAATGGGCGTTGCCGAAGCCGCCGTTGCCGCCCTTAGCGACGACCACGCGCTGGCCTGGTTGGGTGAGGTCGGCGAGCAAGGCGCCGCTCTCCTCATCGATGACCTGGGTTCCGACCGGGGCTTTCAGCACCGCGTCGGCCCCCCGCCCGCCGGCGCGATTGCGGCCCATCCCGTGGATGCCGGTCTTGGCCTTGAAATGCTGCTGGTAGCGAAAGTCGATCAGCGTGTTGAGACCGTCGGCGCATTCGACCACGACGTCGCCGCCGCGCCCGCCGTCGCCCCCGTCCGGACCGCCGAACTCGATGAATTTCTCGCGCCGGAACGACACTGAGCCCGCGCCGCCGTCGCCGGAGCGGACGTAGACCCGCGCCTGGTCGAGAAACTTCATCGCCGCCGACCTGGCGCGCGGTCCCCGGTGGATCCCATCGGCGCCGGGTCCGATCCCTCGATCGCGTCCTTCGAGACGCGATGCTGCGCATCGCTCCTCAGGAGGAGGGACGCATGTGCGAGGCGCCAAAAGAAATCCTCATCCTGAGGAGCCGGCGAAGCGGGCGCCTCGAAGGACGAGGATTTCGGTGCGAACGGTGGCGACGCAGCGATCATCGGGAAGCCATATCACGACGCTCGCGCCAAGTCGGCTGCCGCCGCGCGGCGTTGCGCGCCGGCCTCCGCCCAATCGGCGCGGCGGACGCGGAAACTGTGGCACTCGACCATCCCCCCGCGCGCAGGCGCGCCTTGCGGGCCGGTCCCCGCCAGCGCGAATCCGCACTTTTCGATCACCGCGCGCGAGGCCTCGTTCTCGACCCTGACGCTGGCCAGGATCTCGACCGCCGGCGTCAGCCCGAAGCCAGCGTCGATCATCGCCTGGGCGGCCTCGGTGGCGAGGCCCTTGCCCCAGGCCTCGGGCGCCAGCACGTAGCCGACCGCGAGGCGGTCTTTGCCGCGCGCTTCGAGGCTGATCGAGCCGACCGCGTCCCGCTTGCCCTTGATCGGCGTCATGACCAGTGTCAAGTCGCGTCCGGCGGCGTTGGCCTCCCGCGCCGCGTAGATGAACCGCTCGGCCGAGCCTTGGGGATAGGGGTGGGGGATGCGGGCGGTAAAGCGCGCGACCTCCCATTGGCTGCAAAATTTGTGAATCGCCGCTGCGTCGCAGATTCTCGGCCAGCGCAGCCAAAGCCGCGGCGTCTCGATGCGGAACACATCGTCTCTGGCAAGATCGGGGAACATGGAAGCTCCGGTCTGGGCCCCTGAACGCGGGGCCAAAAACGACGAAAGGGATGCAGCGACCGCATCCCCTTCGTAAGCTTCGCTTACCGGACGAATGAGCAGGCTCTTGGCCTTCAATCTCATCTCGAATTTTTTATCTTCGAGAACGTCCGCGGGGCTTGTGGCCGAAGCGGGGTTCTCGTCTTGCTCCCCGCTTTATTCTGTCGCGCTTTGGGCGCGTACCGATACATATTGGCGTCCGTCGCCTTTCCACTCGAAGGCGACCTCGCCGACGGCGGTGGCGAACAGCGTATGGTCCTTACCGATGCCGACATTACGCCCAGGGTGAAACTTGGTTCCTCGCTGGCGTACAAGAATCATGCCGCCAACGACGCGTTCGCCGCCGAATTTCTTCACGCCCAGACGTCGGCCGTCCGAGTCGCGGCCATTGCGCGACGAACCGCCTGCTTTCTTGTGGGCCATCGACCTTGCTCCAGAACTTTGCTGCGCCGGCCTTCAAGGCGGCGCGGCGGGACTCATTTGCCTATAGCGCAACCGGGCCGGCGAGGGAATCCCTCGCTCAATTCGGCTCGCCGCCAGGGGCGGCCTCAGCCGCGGCGCCGGTCAGAATTTCGGTCACCCGGACGATCGTGAGATCCTGCCGGTGGCCGCGCTTGCGCTTCGAATTCTTGCGCCGGCGCTTCTTGAACGCGATGACCTTGGCGCCGCGGGTCTGCTCGACGATCTCGCCGACCACGCTCGCTCCGGTCACGCGCGGCGCGCCGACCCGATGGGTGGCGCCGTCGAACAGCGCCAGCACCTCGTCGAACACGATCCTTTCGCCCGCCTCACCCGGCAGCGACATGACCGTGATCTGGTTGTCGGCGGCAACTTTGTACTGTTTGCCGCCGGTCTTGATGACTGCGAACATCGTTTTATTCCCGTGTTCCGCCCGGCTCGTTACGCGAAGGATTCGCGCGGCCGGCTTCTTTGCAGCTATTGACCGAAATCGCAGGCTCCGGCGGAGCCCGCGGGCTTGCCGCCCGGTTTCGAGGCTCAGCCTCAAAACCAAAAGCGCGGCTGTTTGGCCGCGCTCGAGCGAAGCGGAGGCTATAGGAGCCGGGCGCGCGAAAGTCAATTCGTTTGACAACCATTGAATCGCCGGACAAGCGGGTTGTGGGGCGGGGTCGCCGACCCGCTGGCCGGCTCAGCGAGCCGGCCCCACAGAATCAGAGTGGAATCCATGTTCGTCGACTGGCTCTTGGCAAGCTTCCATCACCTCGCGGTGTTTTCGCTTGCAGCGATCCTGTCGGCGGAGATTTTTCTCACGGCGGGGCCGATCGACGACCGGATGGCGCTGAGGCTGGCGCGCGTCGACGCCTGGTTCGGCATTCTCGCGGCGATCGCGCTCGCAGCGGGGCTCATGCGCCTGTTCTTCGGCGCCAAGGGCGTCGACTACTATCTCGCCAACACATTCTTCTGGCTCAAGATGGCGCTGTTCGCCGCTGTCGGCCTGATCTCGATCGCGCCGACCTTTTCCTATCTCGTCTGGCGGCGGCGGGTTCGCGCCGACGCCTCGTTCCGCCCGCCGGCGCGCGAGATCAAGCGGCTGCGCCGGGCGCTCTACGCCGAGGCGGGACTGTTCGCGCTGATTCCGCTCTGCGCCGCGGCGATGGCCCGCGGCTACGGGATGTGAGAAAAGTCGGCATTAGCATTAAATAGCCGCCCGCCTTGCGCCTTCGCCCGACGGTTTGGCTTCAGCCCAATCGAGCCGCGGCTAGTCGATCAGCTTATAGGCCGGCAGGGTCAGGAACTCCTCGAACTCGACCGCAAGCGACATGTCCGAGAACAGCTGGGTCGCCTCCTCGAAGCGGCCGCCGTCGAAGGCCTTTTCGCCGACCTCGCCCCTGACCCGCTCCATCTCGCCCTTGAGCGCGTCCTTGAACATCTTCGGCGTTACCTCGCGGCCGTCGTCGAGCTTGGCCTTGAGATGCAGCCATTGCCAGACCTGGGCGCGCGAGATCTCGGCCGTCGCCGCGTCCTCCATCAGGTTGTAGATCGGCACGGCGCCGCGGCCCCTGAGCCAGGCCTCGATATATTGCACGCCGACGCGCAGGTTTTCGCGCAGGCCCTCGTCGGTCCGCTTGCCCTTATGAACCTCGAGCAGTTCGCGCGCCGATGCCTTGACGTCGTCGCGCAGGACGGACAGCTGGTTCGGCTGCGGCATGAGCCGGTCGAACACTTCCATCGCGATCGGCACGAGATCGGGGTGGGCGACCCAGGTGCCGTCATGACCGTTGGTCGCCTCGCGCTCCTTGTCGGCGCGCACTTTGGCGAAGGCCGCCTCGTTGGCCTGTTTGTCGCCCTTGACCGGAATCTGCGCGGCCATGCCGCCCATCGCAAAGGCGCCGCGGCGGTGGCAGGTCTTGATGAGCAGGAGCGAATAGGCGTTGAGAAACGCCTTGCCCATCGTCATTTCCGAACGATCGGGGGTGAGGAAGGTCGGGTTCTTGCCGAGGCGCTTGATGAACGAGAAGATATAGTCCCAGCGGCCGCAGTTAAGCCCGACGATATGGTCGCGCAGCTCGTAGAGAATCTCGTCCATCTCGAACGCCGCCGGCAGCGTCTCGATCAGGATGGTCGCCTTGAACGTTCCATGCGGCACGCCAAGCCCGCGCTCCGCCTCGGAGAAGACGTCATTCCAGAGCCTCGCCTCGAAATGGCTCTCGAGTTTCGGCAAGTAGAACGCCGGCGTCGCCCCCTGGGCGATTTGAGCCTTGGCGCAGTGGAAGACGTAAAGGCCGAAGTCGAACAGCGAGCCGGACATCGCGTCGCCGTCTACGACCACATGGCGCTCGGGCAGATGCCATCCGCGTGGCCGTACCATCAGCACCGCGGTCTCACTCTTTAGCGCGTAGGCCTTGCCGCTTGTTGGGTCTGTAAAGTCGATTTTTCCGGTCCACCGGTCCTTCAGGTTGGCCTGTCCCTCGACCATGTTGGCGAAGACGGGCGAGGTCGCATCCTCGAAATCGGCCATGAAGACTTTGGCGCCGGAATTGAGCGCATTGACGATCATCTTGCGATCGACAGGGCCGGTGATCTCGACCCGGCGGTCGAGAAGGTCGGCCGGGATCTTGGCGACGGTCCAGTCGCCGTCGCGGATGGATTTCGTCTCGGCGAGAAAATCGGGCAGCCGCCCGGCGTCGTACAGTTCCTGACGCTCCGTGCGCTGGGCTAGCAGCTCCAGGCGTCGTCGATTGAAACGCCGGTGGAGTCCGGCGACGAAGGCGAGCGCCTCGGCGCTGAGAATTTCGTCCTGCCGACCGCTGGACTTGGCGTTGATCTCGACGCCGGCTACAGCCGAGTGCGCTGTCATGAGGGGCTCCGCAAAGGCGTTGGAAGGTCCGAGACGCACGTCCTAGACCTTTTCTCCGCCTTTGTGGAGAGCCGTCGTC
>Ga0209139_10000209_pt1 | contig 19176 bp, 18 predicted proteins | sample BogFormECP14_OM3_FD_188246 | JGI IMG/M metagenome (GOLD analysis project Ga0209139, IMG submission 188246) | Bog forest soil microbial communities from Calvert Island, British Columbia, Canada - ECP14_OM3 (SPAdes) (version 2) | ecosystem: Environmental > Aquatic > Freshwater > Wetlands > Bog ...
ATACCTCGTGCACGCAGGACTCGCCGAGACTGTGTGCTTCTCTTCAACAGGCACCACAGTTCCACCCACGGAGCTCCTGTACAAAAAAGCCGTTGTGCTCGCGCCAGGATACTTCGGTCACGTTGACCCTGCCCATGGGCAGATTCACTCTCAAATGCTAGCGGCAGGGGTTCAGCAACTTCGCCAGGAAATGAAGGAATCCAGCTCGGCACCGATTGGTATCTTTTCTCTCTCGGCGGCTCCACTTGGGACCGGCGAACCAGCCCCAGAAATGCCCGACCTTCTGCGCCGCATCGAAGCGCTTTTGGCGCGAGGCGACAACGTGCTTTTATTTCGCGAGCCCGAACTTTACGCCATGACGGCCCTCGTGAATCGCCACACAAATGCACCCGTGCGCATCGTGGCAGGTCTTTCGCTTTTGATTCGGGCCTTTAGTGATCCCTACTTCAATCTGGAAGGCCGACGTCTCGAGGGTCTGTCTCGTCTCTTCGCGCAGAACGTGCGCATCTACGCCTATCCTATGACTGCGGTGGACTTGCAAGAAGCGGTCAAGAGTTTTGCGCCCATTGGTTTGGAATGGAGCGAAACGAACGGTTGGGTTTCCGCCGAACAACTGCGTGTTGCGCCTCCTCTCGGACACCTCTACGCGTACCTCCTCGCGAGCAGTTTTCTCGTCCCCATGCAAACTCCCGCAACCCCTACCGTCTAGGCTCGATCAACGCGCGGGACCGCTTCAGGGGCGACTAGGCCACACCGTTAGACAAAGTATCGCCAAACTAGTGCGCGCGAGCAGCAGATTGACGCGGGACGTATACGCGCCTGCTTCGACCCCGGCGAAGCAGGCGGCCTACTTAGAGTTAATTGGATTGATTCAGCTAGCGGTAGAAATAGCAGTTGGTCCTGCGTTGAAGGGACAGTCGCTGTAACTAATTGAAATTATGGAGCGGCCTATCGGAATCGAACCGACACCTGAACCTTGGCAAGGTTCCGTACTACCACTATACTAAGGCCGCTCAACAACAGCTCTTTTTATAACACGACCGCACGACAGCCACAAGCCTCCCTTGGGCTGCTTTTGGCCAGAAAGTTCACTTGGAACGTGAACTTTAGGACACCAGAGTTACGCGTGCGGACTTTACGACCGGCGAGCGCTTCTGCCGCTCAGCGAACCGATCCGCCTTGTCCTTATCGGTGTAGACGCGGCCAAACTTTTCTCCATCTGCGTAATAAACGGTTACCAGAAAGTGATGATGTTTGCGCCGCTTGTCTTTGCCGAAATTGGTTCGTTCTTTCTTTGGGGATTTTTTCGTTGGAGTTTTGGTCACAGAGGCCATCCCTGATTAGGTTGGTAGGTCACTGCGTCAACTATCGCAGGGAAGCGCCACTCGCGCAAGTACCGCTGCCGACAGTAACACTACAGCCATTACAAGAAATTTAGGCAACTCGGGAAACTTGGACCGTGGGCGAAGTTTCGCGTTCGGGGGCGAACCGATGCGCCCCCAGAGTTTCGCCACGAGCCGAATCTGGAGCAGACTCAGAGCCAATTTGGACCACTCTCAAACCGACCCATTTGCGGCAAAATAGGGCCAAATCTGGCATTTCTGCTACTAGTCATCCCAGTTGTGACGAAACATTCTTGAAAAGAAGTTGCTGTCAATGAAACTTTTCGCCCCTTTTTTCGTCTTACAGTGTGAGGACAACGATAAGCTAGATGTGGCGGAGAATGAACATGATTATGACAATTACGAAGCATCCGCCCCTCGTCGAAGACCTGCGAAATCATTCGCAGGAGCAGATTGCAGAACTGCGCATGCTGCTTCAGTCCGGCGCGCCCTCGCGGCCAGATCCGCGGCGGCCCGGTTTCTTTGAAGTCGAAGGGCGTTTCAGCGTTTTTTATGTATTCAAATATCCTACGGGGACGAAGGTAATGTTGCTTGGCGTATGGGAACGCGAGAGCGATCCTGTTGCTGAGCTCGTAGCTTGCACCTGCCCCGCAGCGTAATTTGCGGTTTTTCCCTGAGAGTGTAAGAAACTCAAAAGCGCCTCGACCGGGTCGGGGCGCTTTTGAGTTTTACTTCTCTTCCTTTTCTTCCAATTCCAAGGCTGCCGAGTTGACACAATAGCGCTGGCCTGTCGGATTTGGGCCGTCGTCGAAGACGTGCCCGAGGTGGGCGTCGCAGCGACTGCACTTGATCTCGGTCCTGGCCATTCCGTGGCTAGCGTCGGTTTCCGTCTCAACGGCCTCCTCGTTGGCCGGGGCGTAGAAGCTGGGCCACCCGGAGCCGGAGTGGTATTTGGTATCAGAACGAAACAGCGGCTGGCCGCAACAGACGCATTTGTAGACCCCGGGGGTGTCGGTATCCTCGTACTCCCCGGTAAAAGGCGGTTCTGTACCCTTCTGGCGGGTCACATAGTATTGATTCGACGTGAGTTGTTTCTTCCAGGCGGCTTCGTCTTTGCGCAGTTTCTCATCCATAGCTTTCTCTGTCCCTTCCCGAATTTGGCCTCTGCCTTGCTGCTTAAATTGCCTGACTATCAGATACAGCGGGCCGGGCTGAGGATTCATGCTCAGACGGGCGAATTCTCGCTACACCAAGATTCTATCCCGAAAGGCGCCATGCCAGAAAAGCTCGAAAAATCGGTCTCGGACAAGCGCGCAGGGCGAAGAGCGAAGATAGCCCGACCGGTGCGCGTGCGTCCTTCCGAGCCGCGCGACGATCACTTTGACGATATGCCGATTAGCGTGAACGCTTCGAAGAGCGGCATTTATTTCACGACGCGGCAGAAGTCGTACTATCCGGGCATGCGCGTATTTGTGACCTTTCCCTACACCTCGCCGCACGACCCGATGAATTGCGAGTATGTCGCGCAGGTGGTGCGCGTGGAGAAACTGGAAAACGGCAAGACCGGCGTGGCGGTACACCTTCAGATGAGTGTGAACTTCAACCCCGCGGCTCCGAGGGTTTCGGGCAGCCGAAATTGAAAGTCTTCACTTTCCATATCGCAAGCGTATTCACGAAAGAGGCTCCGGTAAAAAGCGCGATTGACACCGGGCGGGATTTTCTTTATTTTCATAGCATGAACTCACGGGCGCATTGCCACCATCATCATCACGGCCTTACGCCGCGCCCGATGAGGTGTACATAGAGCTTCGCAACACAAAACACTCATCGGCCCGCTGGCGCAGTAAGCCCCAGCGGGTTTTTTGTTTTCTGGCTGGTTCTGATTGTTGATTCTGGGAGGCATGTACGTGGAAGCCGTGAACATCGATTTCGCGAAAGCAGACGGGCTGGTGCCCGCGATCATTCAGGATCATCGCTCCGGTGAGGTGCTGATGCTTGGCTTCATGAATGCTGCATCCTTTGCCGAAACACAGCGCGGCGGTGAAGTGGTCTTCTTTAGCCGCTCGCGCAATAAGCTCTGGAAGAAGGGCGAGTCAAGCGGGCATGTGCTGAAGGTGCGGGAGGTGCGCGTGGATTGCGACGCCGATGCGCTTCTTGTTCGTGTTGAAGCTGTCGGTCCCGGGGTGTGCCATGAAGGGTATCGAAGCTGTTTTTTCCGCACGATGGGGGCCGACGGAACAGGCAGGATTACGGACGAGCGGACCTTCGCGCCGGGAAGCGTCTATGGCCAGGAGAAACAGGAGAAGAAGGCATGAGCTGTCTGAAATTGGGTGTTCCCAAAGGCAGCTTGCAGGACGCGACGCTGGAGCTGTTCGCACGAGCGGGCTGGAAGATTACGATTGGCTCGCGGAGTTATGTGCCGACGATCGATGATCCAGAGATTGAGTGCTTGATGGTGCGTGCGCAAGAGATGGCGCGGTATGTCGAGACTGGCGCGCTCGACGCTGGGATTACCGGCCATGATTGGGTCGTGGAAACTGGCGCGGCTGTCGACGAACTTTCCGAGTTGGTTTACGCAAAGCAGCGGCTCGCGCGGGTGCGCTGGGTGCTCGCGGTTCCTGAGGATTCGGCAATGCGCAACGTTCGGGACCTGGAAGGAAAAACGATCGCAACCGAAGTTGTGCACATTACGGAGAAATACCTGGCGCGGCATGGTGTGAAGGCGCGGGTGGAGTTTTCGTGGGGTGCGACGGAAGTAAAAGTTCCACAGCTCGCCGACGCGATTGTTGAAGTGACGGAAACGGGCTCTTCGTTGCGCGCGAACCGGCTGCGGATAGTGGATACCGTCCTCGAATCGGCGACGGTCTTTATTATGAATCGCGCTGCGGGCCTTGATCCGTGGAAGCGCGAGAAGGCTGAGAATCTTATTTTGATGCTGCAGGGCGCGATTGCCGCGGCGAGCAAAGTGGGCTTGTTGCTCAACGTTCATCGCGATGATCTAGCGGCAGTTCTCGGCGTGCTACCGGCGCTCAAAAAACCGACAATCTCTGCGCTGAGCGATCCCGATTGGGTGGCAATCAATACGATCGTGGAAGAGGCTGTCGTGCGGCAGATCTTGCCGAAACTGAAAGCGGCGAAGGCCCAGGGTATCGTGGAATATCCTTTGAACAAGATTGTGCTTTGATGCGCATACTGAAACTCACAGGCGTAATCGAAAACAGTCTGCTTCGCGCGCGGCACGAACGCGACCGCGAAGCCGAACAGATCGCGGCTCGCATCGTCGCCGACGTACGCAAGCGTGGCGATGCGGCGCTCGCAGCGTGGACGAAGAAATTCGATGGCATCGACCTTCGCCGCATGGGAGCGCGCATTTCGGAAAGCGAGATTTCGGCCGCTGGCAAACAAGTCAGTCCTGAATTTCTCCGCGCGGTGCGCCACGCTGCACAAAATATTCGAAGCGTCGCGGAAAGACAGTTGCCGCGTCCCTGGTCTCTGAGGGTCGAGGCCGGCGTGACCATCTCGCAGCTTGTGCGTCCGATCGAAGCTATCGGCTGCTACATTCCGGGCGGCGGCTTTGCGCTCGTTTCGACACTGCTGATGACGATCGTCCCGGCACGTGTCGCGGGCGTGAATCGCATCACCGTCGTTTGCCCGAAGCCGAATCAGGAGCTACTGGCTGCAGCAAGTTTGCTGGGCATAACGGAGATCGCGAGAGTCGGTGGCGCGCAAGCTGTCGCGGCACTGGCTTACGGCACGAATACGATCCCGCGTGTCGACAAAATTTTTGGTCCTGGCAATCGCTTTGTTACGGCCGCGAAGCAGTTTGTGTCGAGCGATTGCGCCATTGATCTTCCGGCGGGGCCGACGGAAGCCATCGTGCTCGCCGCGAAAGGCAATGCGCGATGGATCGCGGCGGATTTGCTTGCGCAGGCCGAGCATGCACCGGATGCCGGCAGTTTTCTGGTGACGCCGAGCGTCAAGCTAGCTCGCGCTGTGCAGCAGGAAGTGCGAGAGCAATTGGCGAGGTTTCCGGCTGACAATCCGGCGCACGCGTCCATACGCAGCACCGGTGCAATTTTGCTGACGAGGAGTCTACGAGCTGCTTGCGATTTCTCGAATCGTTTCGCGCCGGAGCATCTTAGTCTTCCGGACAGCCCGGGCACACTGCTTAAACAAATCACCGCTGCCGGAACGATTTTTCTCGGACCGTGGGGCGCGCAGCCGTTCGGCGACTATATCAGCGGGAGCAATCACGTTCTGCCGACGGGCGGGTGGGCGCGAACGCGGGGCGGTCTCTCAGCGGCAGATTTTGTGAAGTGCATCACGGTGCAAACGATCGAGCGGTCCGGTTTCGGAAGGTTGGCAAGCGACGCGGTACGATTGGCGAAAGCCGAAGGGCTGATGGCACACGCGAACGCTGTAGAGATCAGAAGATGAAAGTAAGGGATGAAGGTTCGCTGATGAAATCTCAACTGCCAGTCCGTCAAGCGATTCTCGATCGGCGCACGTACGAGCCGCCTGGCGAGGGGCGCGCGGACAAATTGCGGCTGGACTTCAACGAGAATACGGCCGGCTGCTCGCCTGCGGTGCAACGCGCTTTGGCAAGGCTGACGCCGAAGCTACTTTCAATGTATCCGGAGTACGACCGCGGCACTCGGCGTCTGGCGCGACATTTCAAGGTGGCACCCGAAGAGCTTCTTCTAACAAACGGAGGCGATGACGCCTTACGGCTTTTTTTTGATGCGTTTGTCGATGCGGGAACCGCCGCTGTGATTTGCGAGCCGACGTTTCCGATGTATCGCTACTGGGGCGAAGTGGCGGGAGCGAAAATCGAAGTGCAGCGTTACGGGGCGGCGATGGAATTTCCGCTTAAAGGCGTATTGCAGACGCTTGCAGCGCAGCCGCGTGTTTTGTTTATCTGCAATCCAAACAATCCTACCGGCACCTTGCTGCCAAAAGCAGCTATCGAAACAGTCTTGAAAGCGGCGACGCACACGGCGGTCGTCATTGACGAGGCCTACGTAGAGTTTTCCGGCGTCAGCGTAGTTCCCTGGATCAACCAATATCCGCAACTCTTTGTGGCACGGACATTTTCCAAGGCTGCGGGACTGGCGGGGCTTCGCTTGGGCGCGGTTATTGCATGCGCGGAATCACTGGCGATCCTGCGGCGAGCTACGGCTCCCTTCCCTGTCAACGTCGCCGCGTTGGCCGCGGCGGAAGCGGCTGTCGGCGACTCAAAAACGATGAAGTTCTACGTGAAAAATATTCTGCGCACCCGTGGTTGGTTTGAAAAAGAATTGCAGAAGCTCGGAGTAAAAACGTATCCCAGCGCGGGGAATTTTCTGCTGGCGGATTTTGGTCCCGGCGGTTCGGAGATGTGCGCGCGCCTGCTGGCGGAGGGCGTGCTGCTTCGCGATCGCGCAAAAGACATCGGGCCGGGGCTCGTACGGGTCAGCATCGGAACGCAGAAAGAAATGGAGCGCTTGTTGAAATTGATCAAGCGGCACCGGTAAACGCATGGCGCGGACAGCCTCAATTCATCGCAAAACCAACGAGACGGACATCCGGCTGAAGCTGAATCTGGATGGACGGGGGAAATCGCGTGTCTCGACGGGCATACGGTTTTTTGATCACATGCTTGATCTTGTGGCGCGGCACGGGGCGTTTGATTTGGAAATTGAGGCGAAAGGCGATTTGGATGTCGACCAGCATCACACCGTTGAAGATGTTGGTATCGCTTTTGGCGAGGCTGTGCTGAAGGCGCTCGGATCGAAGCGAGGCATTTTGCGCGCCGGATATTTTTTGATGCCTATGGACGAAACGCTGGCTGCTGCCGCTGTCGATCTTGGCGGGCGACCTTACTGCGTGGTGAAGGGAAAGATTTCCGCGAAACGGGTTGGCGATTTCCAGACGGAGCTTACGGAAGATTTTTTTCAAGGGTTTGCGCAGGCGGCGCGGGCGAATGTTCATTTGCGCGCGCTTTATGGGCGCTCTTCGCATCATCAGGTCGAAGCGATTTTTAAAGCGTTCGCGCGGGCGCTGCGTTTCGCGGTCTCGCGCGACCGGCGGCTTGCTGGTGTGCTGCCTAGCACGAAAGGGCTGCTGTGAACATCGCGCTGCTCGATTACGGCGCGGGAAATGTGCCTTCGGTCGAGCGGGCGTTGCAACGCTTCGGCGTGACTCCTGTGCGCGCGACGACTCCGGAGGGCATTGCGAGCGCTCAGGCCATCATTCTTCCGGGCGTGGGGCATTACGCAGCCATCATTCGCGCTCTGGACGAGCACGGGCTTCGCGCGCCGCTTCTTGAGGCGATCGGTCGTGGCGTTCCGTTTCTTGGGATTTGCCTGGGTTTGCAGGCGCTCTACGAATCGAGCGACGAGGCGCCCGAGTTGGTGGGCTTGGGTGTTCATCACGGCCGCGTCCGGGCGCTCCCCGCTACGTGCAAGCTGCCACACATGGGTTGGAATCAGTTGCGGCGGAACAATTCGGAGTCGCGGCTTCTCGCCGGAATTCCCGACAATGCTTACTTCTATTTCGCGCATTCCTACGCTGCTCTTTCGCAACAGAACGGCTGTGGTACCGACGTATCGGCAACGTGTACGCACGGGGCGGAATTCATCGCCGTGCTGGAAAAGAAAAACATTCTCGCGGTGCAATTTCACCCGGAAAAAAGCGGCACACCCGGCGCGCAATTGCTCGAGAATTTCGTAAGGCTTGCGCAACAATGAGCCTCGCGCACCGCATCATTCCCTGCCTCGACACGGACGGGGCGCGCGTGGTGAAAGGCGTGAATTTCGTGGGGCTGCGGGACGCGGGCGATCCGGCGGAACTTGCGGCGCGCTACAACGCGGAAGGCGCCGACGAGCTCACGGTGCTTGACATTGCCGCTGCTCGCGACCGGCGGCCGACGTTTCTTGAAACGATTCGACGCGTCGCTGCGCAGCTTTCGATTCCGTTGACGGCGGGCGGCGGCATCCGGTCGCTTGCGGACGCGACGGCGGTCGTTCGCGCTGGGGCCGACAAGGTTACAGTGAACACCGCGGCTGTCGAGCGGCCAGAGCTGATTGGCGAACTGTCGCACGAGTTCGGCGCGCAGGCGGTGGTGCTGGCGATTGATGCGAAGCGTGTCGGCGAGCGGTGGGAAGTGATGGTGCGCGGCGGGCGGGATGCTACGGGCCTCGGCGCCATCGCCTGGGCTTTGCAAGGCGTTTCGCTGGGAGCGGGCGAGATCCTGTTGACCAGCGTGGACCGCGATGGGACACAGCTAGGGTTTAATACCGAGTTGACGGCCGCTGTCGCTCGCGCAGTGTCTGTGCCGGTGATTGCTTCTGGCGGGGCTAAATTGCCGCAGCACTTTCTCGAGATTTTCACGGACGGCGCGGCTGACGCGGCGCTCGCGGCTTCTATTTTTCACGATGGCATCCAGCCGATTGGCGCGTTGAAGGAGTTTTTGGCGGCGAATGGCGTCGAGGTGCGGCCAGCGTGTTGATTCCGTGCATTGATTTGCAGGGAGGGCAGGCGGTTCAGCTTGTTCACGGGCGGAAGCGGGAGCTGGCTGTCGCTGACGTTTTTGGATTGCTGGAAAAATTCAAAGCATATTTATGGCTGCATCTAATTGACCTGGATGCGGCTATCGGTACTGGCGACAATAATGGAGTCGCGCGCGATCTTTGCCTGGAAGCGCGCAAGCGCTACGGATTCAAAGTTCGTGTTGGTGGAGGGATTCGGACGGTGGCGCGAGCGCAAGAAATTGCGAGATGGGGCGCCGATCAAATCATCGTCGGTAGTGCTGTTTTTCGCGAAGGTAAGGTCAATACACGGTTTCTGCGGCGGCTTGCGAAGAAACTGCCGGCCGCGCGAATGGTGATTGCTTTGGACACAGCGAAAGGGCGGATTGTGGTGAATGGTTGGCGGCGGAAGTTGGCGCTGCGGGCCGAAGAACAAATGGCTGCGCTTGAGCCGTACTGTGGTGCGTTTCTTTGCACCGATGTGGATTGTGAGGGTACGATGACCGGGGCGAATTTGGATTGGTTTCGCAGGCTCCGTGCGGCTACGGAACATCCCATTATCGCAGCGGGCGGGATTAAATCACAGCGGGAGGTCGGGGCGTTGGAGAAAATCGGGATGGATGCGGCCGTGGGAATGGCGGTTTATAAGAATCGAATCAGATAAATCGCGGTGTGGTTGCGGATTTTTTAACACAGAGGGCGCAGAGGGCACGGAGAAGAAAAATAGGGAGCCCGCCAGTGCCAACGACGCGGCCGGCGTCCCGAATCAAGAATTAATCGGGTGGTTAGTCTTACTTGGGATACGATACGCAGCCATGAGAAAAACAATTTTGCTGTTTGTACTCCTGTTGGTTTGTTGTGCGGCCAGTTACGCGCAAACGGGCGACGCTCCACTCGCTTTCACTATTCACCCCCTTGGAAACAATGTTTTCGCGGCGATTAAGGCGCCTAACAGCAAGGCTGGTTCGAACGCGGGGTTCGTTATTGGGGACGACGGCGTCGCGGTTATTGATACGTTTCAGGACGCTGACGCCGCCAAGCAGTTGCTCGCTGAAATTCAGAAACTGACCAAGCTGCCGGTTAAGTTCGTTGTGAACACGCACTATCACCTTGATCATGTCACGGGCAACGGCGTGTTCGCTCAGGCAGGGGCGGTGATCATCGCGCATAGGAACGTGCCCGGTTGGATTCACACGGAAAATCTGAAATTTTTCGGTGCGGGCATCAAACCGGAACAGAAAGCGTGGGTGGATGGCATCGTTGCGCCCAACCTTGTCTATGACTCGTCGGTCGAGCTGATCCTCGGATCGAAGCGAGTCGTCGTGCGCTACTTTCTGGGACATACGGGCGGCGATTCCGTCGTCTCCGTGCCGGATGCGAATGTTTATTTCTGTGGGGACCTCTTTTGGAACAAGACGCTGCCGAATCTGATCGACGCGTCGACGGAGAAATGGATCGCTAGCGACAACAAGATGGCGACGGAAGGGCCAAAAGCGACATTTGTGCCGGGCCACGGCGAAGTGGGGACGGCGGCCGACGTTACCGCGATGGCCGGGTACCTCACAGATTTGCGCAGCGCGCTGGCGCAGCCGGTGAAAAATGGGCTAAAGGACGACGCTTTGGTGAACGCTGTGCTGCCAACAATCAAACAGAAATATGGCGACTGGAATTTTTTCGATCACTTTGCCAAACCCAACATACTCGATACAACGAAAGAGCTGCGTGGCGAGAAGCGGATTCCGCAGCCTGCCGCAGCGAATTAGAAACTCTGCTCAATCAAGTCTCTCTGGACTGTTCAGCCGAAACTTCGCAGCGCAAGCGTGCCTATCTCAAATACGCGTCGGTAATGTATTGCTGGACCATGCGCTGGGTGTTGAAGAACGAGCCGTTGATGGCAATGGCGTGCTGCATGATCTGGATGTAGAGGCGCGGCTCTTTGTAGAACATCGGGAGAATGATGTTCTCGAGTTTCCAGTAAAGGGATTCGGCTTCTTTGGCGTTGTCTGTGACGATGTCGCCGGTTTCCATGGAGCGGAGCGGCTCGCCGATGGACCATCCTGTTACGCCTTCGATGTGGCCCTCCGCCCACCAGCCGTCGAGGATGCTTAGGCTGGGGACACCGTTGAGCGCTGACTTCATGCCGCTCGTGCCAGAGGCTTCGAGGGGAAATTGCGGCGTGTTGAGCCAGAGATCGACGCCAGATGTGATTTTGCCGCCGAGGTCGAGATTGTATTCATCGAGAAAAACTACCGGAACGGCTTTGCGTAGCGCTTTTTTGGCGTGGAAAATTCGGCGGATGATGTCTTTGCCGCCGCCATCGTTGGGATGCGCTTTGCCGGCGTAGATGATTTGAAAATGGCCCGCGTTTTTGGCGATCTGGCGGAGGCGGTCCAGATCCGAAAGAATCAAGTCGGCGCGTTTGTAGCCAGTGGCGCGGCGGGCAAAACCGATGGTGAAAACTTCTTCGTCGAGGCTGAGGCCGGTTTTTTCGCGCACCGCTTCGAGAAGTTCATGTTTGGCGATGAGATGGGCTGACCAGACTTCTTCGGGAGGAAGGCCGAGCGCGCTGCGAAGACTGTAATTGTCTTCGCGCCACTGTGCGATTTGGCGGTCGAAGAGTTGCTGGAACGGGGGCGACGTCCAGGTTCCCGCGTGGACGCCGTTGGTGATGGCCTCGATGGGAACCTCGGGAAACATCTGGCGCGAAGTGACGCCGTGCTGCTTCGCGACGCCATTGACGTAGGTGCTGAGGCTGAGCGCGAGGTACGTCATGTTTAAATGCGCGCCTTTGGCGGCGGCTTCCTGCAAATCGGGATAGTTCGTCTCGGTTTGCAGAGAGCGCTTCACAAGCTCGGCTACCGCGGCGTCTTTGAGGTCGAAGAATTTGCTTTGCTGCGGAAAAACGCGCGTGAGATATTCGATGGGAAAGCGGTCGTGGCCGGCAGGGACCGGAGTGTGCGTGGTGAACATGCACTTGGCGCGGACTTTTTCGATGTCTTCGCCGTTGACCGCCGTACGGCCGGCTTTCACGGCTTCCTCACCCAGCAATTCCAGAGACAGCAGCGCAGCGTGACCTTCGTTCATGTGATAGCGCGTGAGGTCTTCGTAGCCGAGTTCGCGGAGGATGCGCACTCCGCCGATTCCCAGCAGGACTTCCTGGCAAAGGCGGTAATAGGAATCGCCGCCGTAGAGGCCGCCGGTCAGGGCGCGGTCCCATTCGGCGTTGGAAGGAAGGTCCGCGTCGAGAAAATATACGGGCACTACGAAGCCTCGGACACCCTTGACGTCATAGCGCCAGCAGCGGAGTTCGACACGGCGATTCTCCAAAGGAACGGTGATGCGGGCGGCCTCTTCTTTCAAAAAATCTTCGACTTTCCAGACCACCGGCTCCTCAGATTGGGAGCCCTCTTCGGAGAGATGCTGAGAAAAGTAGCCCCGGCGATAGAGGAGCGACACGGCGACCATGGGCAGGCGAAGGTCCGCGGCCGCGCGGATGGTGTCTCCCGCGAGGACGCCGAGACCGCCGCTGTAGCTGGGCATGGCGTTTTCGAGCGCAATCTCCATGGAAAAGTAGGCGACGAAGCGTTTAACCGAATTTGCGTGCGTGGACATCTTTCTCGCTTCTCCGGTGGCGCCACGAACGGCAGCCATGCGGGGAAAAATGGGCAACTCGTGACCTTCAATTGTCGGGGAAACGCGGGGCTCAATCAAGAGAGTTGAGATTGATGGTTGTCATGTACTGTCCGGCAGGGTTAAAGGGTAGGATAGGCATTCCTGCCTGTCTCCCGCGATTTCCCTCCCAAATTGGGCCCCCGCTGCTATTTGCCGGGCGTCGGGTGAGCTTGAGGCGTTGGGCGCGTGAGGAGATCGACGTACTCCTTGTAAAACTTTTCTTTGTCGAGGTCTTTTTGGACGTCGACGAGGATTTCGCCCATGCCGGGCTGCTGACCGGGCGCCCAGGCGAGCGTTTCTCCGTAAGCTGCGCCGCGATCCAGGTCCACATCCATGTAGAGCTTCTGCCACTTGGTGATAAAGGTTGGATCGAGCCAGGCAACGGCCGCAAGTTCGTCCCACAGATAGTTGGCCTCCGCATATTTTGCGACGTACTGGGCGGCGGGTGTGGGGCTTTTAGCGACTTCCGCGATGAGGCTCTTTTCCATGCGGGTTTTCACGGAAATGTCGACGGTGGTGAGGACGACACGCGGCCAGTGCGCGTGCAGCACGGCGTGGGAGGCCTCCGGATCCATCCAGAAATTAAATTCATGACGCGGAGTGAGACTGAACTCAGGGTCGTCCGTGTTGGGATTGATGCTGCCGCCCATGACAATCAGTTCTTTCGAGAGTTCGGAGAAATGCGGGTCGAGCGCGATCGCGAGCGCAAGGTCCGTCATAGGCCCAGCCGCGTAGATGGTCACTTCGTGCGGATATTGATGGACCATGCGAACCATGAAGTGCGCGGCATCTTCCGTCGAAGCCTTGATCGCGGGCGCGCCCTCGGGCATGGGCGGAATTTCGTAGGGGCCGTGGACGGCGTGATGGCCGCCGAAATTCCAGGCGCCTTGATAGACGATCTTGCCGTAGAACGTTTCCCACTTGGCGATGTACTCCTTGGAATTGACGAGCGGAAAGACGGCACCGGGTACGACCGGGATATCCGGACGGCCGATAATTTCGAGCAGCCGCAAAGTGTGCTGGACTTCTTCATCGCGCCAGGCGTCGCCGGTAAGAACGGTAATACCGAGCACGTCGGTTTCCGGCGAATTGATCAGCGTCAGAATGGCCTGCATGTCCGTGCCACCGGGACCGGCGCAGTCCTGATCGATGATGACTTTGCGTTTGGTTTGCGCGCTGGCGGTGAACACACAGACTGCGAGCAGTAGCAGTAGAAATGTGCGACGAGCGATACTTCGATTGGCGATTCTTGAGAACAATGGTCCCCCGGTCTCTGGTTTTTTGTCACTGGGAATTCTACAAAATTCAGCGGCGTACCGCACGGGCGTGATGCTGAGGGCTTTGGCGGGCGCGGAGAAGTGCGAAGCGCGGCAGTGTCATAAATCTCAAAAGCGGGAGCAGGGCTCCCGCACTCCAAAGCAAGTTCATCTGCCGGAATGCCACCAGAGATCGTCACCTTCGACTTGCACTTCGATGACAGCGCCGTCGGCCAATCCAAGGCTCTTACGGAAATGGATTTGCCCCATCAGCTCAAGATACGCCTTGCCATGAAAGTGGCCGGTGCCGAGTTCGTGGGAGTCCGGGCGGACGATGAGGGCTTTGTAGCCGGCAACGAGGCAGCGCTTGAGTTTGATCGTTTCGCCGAGGTTGGATTGCCTGTTGTAGGGATATTCACGGGGGTGGATAAGAGCGTCGGCGACGACGATGTATTCCTCGGGGATGGTGACGTTCAGCGTGCCGGGAACCAGACTAGGAAGACCGATGCGAGATTCAATCAAGGCCATGATGGGGCTGAGGTTGGGGGTGGCCATGCCGTAGCCGGTGGTCACGGTGGCAGAGAAGTTTCTCATTCGGAACCTGGGAGAAGGTAGCACGAAACTCGGAGGAGTCTGGAGACCGGTATTGGCGCGCGATAAAAAAACCGGCCCGCGGCGGATGCCAGCGGGCCGGCAAAGAGCGGTCACCCTCAGAAGGGTGACCCTTCACTAGAATGTTAGCTTCAATCCGAACTGGACGAGGCGTGGGTTGTTCACGGTGAAGTTGACGGCGCCGAAGCCGAGCGCGTTGACGTCGCTGATGGGCTGGCCGAACTGAGCGTGGTTGAAAAGGTTGAAGAATTCCGCGCGGAAGTTCAGATCCATATTTTCCCAGGGCAGTTTGAACTGTTTGATCACGGAGAAATCAGTATTGACGAAATCCGGACCGTAGACAGGAACACGGCTGGCGTCGCCGAGTTCACCCTGTGCAGCGTGCACAAAGCAGGTTGGGTTAATGAACTGGGTCTTGGTCTGGTTGGAATAGGGATTGCAGCCGGCAACCTGGTCGGGGCGGTTGAAGTTATTGCCGTTGCCGCCGGTATTAAAGGTGACGCCAGAAGAACCCGGCCCGCCGAAATTCCCGTTAGCACTGTCAATCAAGGGGAAGGCGAAGCCGGACGTGATTTTTTCGATCAGCGTGACCTGCCAGCCCCCAAAGAGAGAATCCGTCATATTGTTCCAATCGCTGCCGAAGCGCTTGCCGTGGCCGAAGGGCAAGTCATAGATAATGCTCGCGGTGAAATTATTGTGAAGGTCGAGCTGCGAGGGAGCCCAATCGAGCTTCTGCCAGTTGGGCAACGGGAAATAGGGCGCGCTCAATTGGGAACCCAAGCCATCGGATAGACCGTTGTCGTAGGTATGGGAGTAGGTGTAGGCAATCAGGGCGTAGAGGCCGTGCCTGGCCGACTTGGTCTCGGCCTTGATTTGCAAGGAGTTATAAGTGGTTTTGCCGAGGTCGCCGAATTCCAGAATGGCGTTGAAGTTTGGCGTAGTGTAGGGCGATATGAAAGGAGCGCCGCCGGCGGCGCAGCCGATGGTGTAGGTTCCGCCAGCAACGCATGCCCCAGGGCCATTGGTGTCCATAGCGTTGCCAGCAACCAGGATGTGGTTACCACGCGAACCAGCGTAGCCCGCGGTGAGCACGATGTTGCCGGGCAACTGCCGCTGGACGTTGGCGTTGTACTGCACCACCTCTCCCTGCCGGAAGTCTCGGGGCTGGTAAAAATAGGTGCCGCTAAATGTGTCCACCGTCGGCGGAGTGTTAAAAATGGGAAATCCACTGGAGATGTTGGCGACCGTGCCGCCCGGACCGCAAGCCGGTGTAGTACCGAACGGAGTAGACTTGGGGCACCCACCGAACTGGAAGATATCGCCCTCGGCGAAAAAGGGAGGGTTCTGCCAAAGGCCTTGCGCGCCTTGGCTCCACGCGGAATCGTGATAGATAGAGAATCCGGCCCGCACCACGGTCTTGTCGCTGCCGAGAACCTTCCAGGCCGCGCCAATGCGCGGCTCAAGGGCCTGCCAATTCATGTATATGCCAGCCGACCCACCAATGCCACCCTGATTGGCGACAAGAAGCTGGCCCGTGGTGGCATTCGCACCCGTGGCAATACTGGGAGGAATAAAGTCCGCCAAGCGACCGGCAGCCTCGGTAATTGGTGTGGACAAGTCCCACGCCAGACCGACGTTGAGAGTTAGATCCTTGGTCAGTCGCCAATCGTCCTGGACATAGGGACGGATGATTTTCCAGCGGCGACCGGTCACCGGCCCGTTGAAAGTCTGATCGTGCTCGGAGATGCTCACAAAGCCGAGACTCAGATCGGCTTCGGCATCACCGGAGAATGAGCCCAGAGGAATCCAGAAACCATCCTGGAAGGCTTCGGCACCGACGTTCATTTGATTTGCGCGGAGGTCGATACCAACTTTGATGTCGTGCTTGCCGCGAATCAGGTCAAGGGAATCGGCGAAGGTGAAAACGTTGGTTCCGCCTTGGAATGGAGTGTAGCCGCGATCGCCGAGAGACCAGAGGCCCCCGTTGAACAATACCGAAACCAAACCGCAGCTATAAGCTCCGGGGGTACACGTCGCGCTCCCGGGGGCGCCAGTGCAGCCGAGGTTGGCGCCGGGGATACCGATGCCGGCGAGGTTGGCGGAACTGCAAGAGCCTGTGCCCTGAGAAGTGATGTAGTCGAAGATGCGGTTGTAACCGAAGCTGGCCTGGTTCACCGTCGTAGGAGTGAAGACGTGTGTCTCGCTAATGGCCACACTGCGGGCGTGATTGGTGATGTCCTGGTTGCTGCCGAAAGCGTTTTCCTCGGCAAATCCACCGGTGAGGCCACCAGGAACGAAGGAGACGGCGTCGTCATAACTAAACCGGGCGAAGGCAGTATCACTGGCGGAGAAGATATGGTCTACACGAGCGTCAATCTTCGTTTCATTCAGGCTGCGGACCGGCTCGCTTACGAAATTGAATCCCTGAGCGGCATTGTTGGCGTTTGGAAAGGGATACAAATTCACCAAGGCCGCACCGAGGGGATTAATCAAAGCAGCGGGTATTTTGGCGCAGGCCACGCCGACAACCTGACTGCCATCGGAATTGACGGCGGTTGGCTGGCCAGTGCCTGCATTGCACTGAAAAGGGGTACCGCCCGTATAGGGATTGGTGACGGAAGTGGGGGAAACCGGGTTCCCAAAGGGATCGGCGCTGAAATCCGCGAAAGGCTGCGCCGCGCTCGTGTGCATCGCCGCGCTGGGAACTATACCGGTAAACGTGATGCCATGAAGTTGATCCTTCTGTTCGCCATCGACGAAGAAGAAGGTCTTGTTTTTATAAATCGGACCGCCGATGGAACCGCCAAACTGGTTGAGATTGAATTTCTCCGGCGAAGTCGCAAAGAAGCTCTTGGCGTCCAGGGAGGTATTGCGCAAGAACTCGAACAGCGACCCGTGAAAATCGTTCGAACCAGATTTCGTGGTGACCAGAACTGTGGGTCCGGCGCGGGTACCATATTGGGCGGAGTAGTTGTAGGTCAAAACCTTGAATTCCTGAATGTCGTCGATCGAAGAGAAAGTTCCGATGCCGCCGGCAGTCAATTCGTTGTTGTCGACACCGTCGAGAAGCCAATCTGTGCTGTTGGGGCGCGAACCGCCGACGGAGAGTGAGAAGGAACCGCGCGCCGCGACCTCACTGCTTGCGCCGTTGGTAAAAAAGCTATTGGGGTTCGTCTCGGCCGTGGCGCCGGGAGTGAGCGTGGCGAGTTGCACGAAATCGCGGCCGTTCAAGGGGAGTTGGGCTACTTCCTGGGCGGTGATGACCTGCCCGAGCGAAGGATTAGTCGTCTCGACGGCGACGGCGGCGGCGGAGACTTCCACGGTTGAGGAGACCGTGGAGGGCGAGAGGGTAAAACCCAATTCGCGTGCTTCATCGACTTGCAGGCGGAGGTCTTTGCTCTCGACGGACTGAAAACCGGTGAATTCCACGCGCAGGGTGTAGATCGAGACGGGCAGCAAAGGAATGAGGTAGTGGCCGGCGTCATCGGTTTTGGCCTGGCGCGCGACGCCGGTGGCTTGCGACGTGGCGGTAACCGTGGCGCCGGTGATGGCGGAGCCGGACTTATCTACGACGTTGCCCGAGAAACTGCCCGTCGCTTGTCCGTAAACGGCCGGCGCGATGGAAAGCGCCAGCATACAGACCACCAATACAAAAAGAATTCTGAACTTCATGAGTAACACCCCTTTCGACGGTACCGCCTGCAACGAATGCAATTGCTTACCCCACCCGGAATTGGCCATCACTCGCGATGGCCGACAGACAAAGCTCCGCGAACTAGTGGTTCTGAACACCGCGCAGGAGCTGAACTTTTAAACGAGGAAGAAGTCCGGTGCGGGGTCGTGGCGCATGGTGCGATAACAATTTCTCCACCAAGCCGCGGACGCAAGTTGTTTTTGACGATTCCAGGACATTCCCCCAGTTGCATCAGTGCACGTAGGCTAGCGTCCGGCTGAGAGAAGTGTCAAGACAAAAGTAGGGCGTGAAAGCATTCGGCGGAGAGAAATTTGGATGAGTTTTTTTGTTTTTAGTGTGTATTCAAATTTTCGATGGGTGAAATTGCAAACGAGTGGGTCTGGCCGGAGTTGCATGGCATCTCACGTGGAAGAAGTCGGCGCGACAAGGGCAATCGTCGGATGTCGGCTATAATCACGCACCGTGTGCGCGAAAAATATTCTCGACGATGTGCATGTCGTGGAATTGAGCGAGGCGCTTGCCGGGCCTTACTGCGCGATGCTTCTCGGCGATCTTGGGGCGAACGTCGTTAAAATCGAACGGCCGGGCGTGGGCGACCAATCGCGCGGATGGGGACCGCCCTTTGTCGGAAGCGAATCAGCCTATTTTCTGGGAGCGAACCGCAACAAGCAATCGGTTGCGTTGAACTACGATCATCCCCGCGGAGTCGAAGCTCTGAGGAAGCTGATCGGCGCTTCAGATATTTTCATTTGCAATCAACCCTCCTTGGCTTCTTTGAAAAAGCGTGGGATCGATCCTGAAACACTGTGTGAGAAGCACTCGAGGCTCATCTACTGCAGCATAACCGGTTACGGTTTCACGGGACCGAACGCGGGCAGGCCTGGGTACGACATCCTTGCGCAAGCGGAAGCCGGATTGATGAGCATCACGGGCGAGCCCGACGGCGGCCCGATGCGCTACCCGATCGCGATTGCGGACATGACCTGTGGAATGTACTCGGCCATGGCAATTTTGGCGGCGCTCTACTGGCGCGAAAAAACCGGCCGCGGCCAATTCTTGGATATGGCGCTGCTCGATTAACAATTAACTTG
>Ga0209139_10000210_pt1 | contig 19174 bp, 13 predicted proteins | sample BogFormECP14_OM3_FD_188246 | JGI IMG/M metagenome (GOLD analysis project Ga0209139, IMG submission 188246) | Bog forest soil microbial communities from Calvert Island, British Columbia, Canada - ECP14_OM3 (SPAdes) (version 2) | ecosystem: Environmental > Aquatic > Freshwater > Wetlands > Bog ...
AGCCGCACTGAAAGACTCCGCCCGAATCCACTACGGGCAACCCGGTTTTGCGATCGCCGACCGGATCACCAAGGCGCTGCCGCCGGCGATCATGGCCAAAGACATCCCGTTGTCGGGCATCACCGATCCCAACCACGAGCGCTATAAGGAAGCCGCCGAGGTCCGCGGTCTGATCGACACCGACCCCGATGTGCGGACCATCTATCAAACGGCGCGCGGCCTGGAGGGCCTGATCCGTAACGCGGGTGTGCACGCCTGCGCGGTGATCATGAGCAGCGAGCCGCTGACCGAGGCGATCCCGCTGTGGAAGCGACCGCAGGACGGCGCCATCATCACCGGCTGGGATTACCCGTCGTGCGAGGCCATCGGCCTGCTGAAGATGGACTTCCTGGGTCTGCGCAACCTGACGATCATCGGCGACGCGATCGAGAACATCAAGGCCAACAGGGGAATTGACCTCGACCTGGAATCCGTGCCGCTGGACGACAAGGCCACCTACGAGCTGCTGGGCCGCGGTGAAACGCTCGGGGTGTTCCAGCTCGACGGCGGCCCGATGCGCGACCTGCTGCGCCGGATGCAGCCGACCGGCTTCGAAGACGTCGTCGCGGTGATCGCGCTGTACCGGCCCGGCCCGATGGGCATGAACGCCCACAACGATTACGCCGACCGCAAGAACAGCCGGCAGGCGAGCAAGCCGATTCACCCCGAACTCGAAGAACCGCTGCGCGAGATCCTCGCCGAGACCTACGGCCTGATCGTGTATCAGGAGCAGATCATGCGCATCGCGCAGAAGGTGGCCGGCTACTCGCTGGCACGAGCCGACATTCTGCGCAAGGCCATGGGCAAGAAGAAGCGCGAGGTCCTGGAAAAGGAATTCGAAGGCTTTTCAGAAGGCATGCAGGCCAATGGTTTCTCGGCCAAGGCCATCAAGGCGTTGTGGGACACCATCCTTCCGTTCGCCGACTATGCGTTCAACAAGTCGCATGCCGCCGGATACGGCATGGTGTCGTACTGGACGGCTTATCTGAAGGCGAACTATCCCGCGGAATACATGGCGGGCCTGCTCACCTCGGTCGGTGACGACAAAGACAAGGCGGCCGTCTATCTGGCCGACTGTCGCAAGCTCGGGATCACCGTGCTGCCGCCGGATGTCAACGAGTCCGGGTTGAACTTCGCCTCGGTCGGCACCGACATCCGCTACGGGCTGGGCGCGGTGCGCAATGTCGGCGCCAATGTGGTTGCCTCGCTGATCAATACCCGCACCGGCAAGGGTAAGTTCACCGACTTCTCCGACTACCTCAACAAGGTCGACATCGCGGCGTGCAACAAGAAGGTCACCGAATCGCTGATCAAGGCCGGCGCATTCGACTCGTTGAAGCATCCGCGCAAAGGGCTGTTCCTGGTGCACACCGACGCGGTCGACTCGGTGCTGGGCACCAAGAAGGCCGAGGCGATGGGGCAGTTCGACCTGTTCGGCGGCGACCCGAATGATGGGGGAGCAGGCGCCGATGCGGTTTTCACCATCAGGGTTCCCGACGACGAGTGGGACGACAAGCACAAACTGGCGTTGGAACGCGAGATGCTGGGTTTGTACGTCTCCGGACATCCGCTCAACGGGGTGGCGCATCTGGTGGCGACCCAGGTCGACACCGCGATACCGGCAATACTCGACGGCGACGTGCCCAACGAAACCATGGTGAAGGTGGGCGGCATCCTGGCGTCGGTGAATCGCCGGGTCAACAAGAACGGAATGCCCTGGGCCTCAGCTCAGCTGGAAGACCTCACCGGTGGCATCGAAGTGATGTTCTTTCCGCACACCTACTCCGCGTTGGGCGCCGACGTCGTCGACGACGCGGTGGTGCTCGTCACCGCCAAAGTCGCCATCCGCGATGACCGGATCACGCTGATCGCCAACGACCTTGTGGTGCCGGACTTTTCCAATGCGCAGGCCAACCGCCCACTGGCGGTAAGCCTGCCGACGCGGCAATGCACCATCGACAAGGTCAGCGCGCTCAAACAAGTGCTCGCACAACACCCTGGCACGTCGCAGGTGCATCTGCGGTTGGTCAGTGGGGACCGGATCACCACGCTTGAATTGGACTCGTCGCTGCGGGTAACACCATCCCCGGCGCTGATGGGCGATCTCAAGGCTCTGCTCGGTCCGGGCTGCCTCGGCGGCTAGCCTATGTACTAGTCGGTACACTGCGCCCGGCTAGCTGGACATCCGCCCGTTGAAATATGAGACTCATTCCGCTGTGCGCGAATTCAGGTGTTTGACGCTGGCCCCGTGCCGCTAACGAAATCGGCGACGACGCGCGCAAGATCTTCGCCCTTGTCTTCTTGTAGAAAATGACCAGCGCCCTGGATCGTGACCGGTCGGTGGTGCCGAGCTCCCGCTACGTGCGCGGCGAGGACTGCGTCAGCCCCGCGGGTGATCGGGTCCGAATCAGAGAACGCGCACAGGAATGGGCGGTCATAGTCCGCAAGCGCCGCCCAGGCTGCCCGGTTCGCCGGAGCAGCCGGATCGTCAGGCGAGATGGGCACCAGCATCGGGAATTGCCGAGCGCCGGCTTTGAAGCTGTCGTCGGGAAATGGGGCCTCGTAGGCTTTGATGACGTCGCTGGACAGTGTTGTGCGGCAGCCGCCGTTGACGATTTCCCCTACCTTGAGTTGTGGCGTCTCCTGACTGTAGCGCTGCCAGGCCAGAAAAGCTTCGCCGGGATGGACGTCGCCGGTTGGCAGGAAAGTGTTGGCCGCAACCACCCGAGCAAACCGCTTCGGATCTTCCGCGACCAGGCGGAGTCCGATCAGGCCACCCCAGTCCTGGCAAACCAGCGTTATGTCGCGAATTCCGATGGCGTCGATTGCCCCGTGCGTCCAGTCGACGTGGGCCTGGTAGGTGTAATCGGTGCGGTCGGCGGGCTTGTCGCTACGGCCAAATCCCACCAGGTCTATTGCCACCGCCCTCAGGCCCGAGGCGGTGAGGATCGGAACCATATGCCGATACAGGTAGGACCAGGACGGTTCACCGTGCAGCAGCAATACCACGGGAGCCGTCGCCGGCCCTTCGTCAATGTAGTGCACGCGAAGCGTTGAGCCGGCGGCTTCAACGTCGACGTAGTGAGGGTCGAACGAATAACCTGGCAGCCCGCCGAACCGGTCGTCGGGTGTACGTAAGATTTGCAAACTCTGCTCCGCTCTGTGCTGTGCCGACGCCGTTTAGATTCCCGGAATCTCTGATGTACTGTCAAGTACACTCCGAGGTTGTTACTGACTGGGCCGATCCCGGATTGTCCAGGGCGCGAGTTGCCCGAATCAGAGCGCTGTCGCGGTATTGACAAAGTGGGATGATACGGGCTGCCTTCCGCTATGTACTGTTTGGTACAGTCGAATCGACCCGTGACGCGCAGTTCAAGGAGGCCCGATGTCGTTAACTATCCGCGAACAATCAGAGCAGCTGCAGGCGGCCTCGGCGGCGCAGCTGCCGGCAGATGTCGTCGAGGTGTTCAGTCGCAACTCACAACAGCTTCGTGCGCGCGGGGTTCCGGGCGGCACTGTGAGAGTCGGGGATACCGTGCCGTCGTTCACGCTGCGCAACGCGGTGGGGGATCGCGTGAGCCTAGACGACCTGGTGGCCACCGGTCCGGCGGTGCTCGTGTTCTACCGCGGTGGCTGGTGCCCGTACTGCAACCTGGCGCTGCGTACCTACCAGCGCGAGCTATTGCCGCAGCTGGGTGCGTGGGGCGCCACCCTGGCCGCGATCAGCCCCCAAACCCCCGACCAGTCACTGTCTACCGCGGAGAAGGCGGCTCTGAGTTTTGAGGTGCTGTCCGATTCAGGCAGTCGGTTGGCCCGACGCATCGGGATCGCTTTCGAGCAGGCCGAAGAAGTGCTCGGCGCGCAACGCAGACTGGGGCTTGACCTAGCCCAGGTCAACGAAGAGGGTTCCACGGAGTTGCCGATGCCGACCGTGCTAATCGTCGACCCCGATCGCACCGTCCGGTTTGTGGACGTGCACCCCGACTACACCAACCGCACTGAGGTGGCCGACATTGTCGCCGCGCTTGCCGGCGCGCACATTGAAACCGACTGAGCCGCCGCACCCGAAGTGGGGCTGATGCACGCAGCGCCGATGAGCTGAGACCGCCGATCTGATGTCCGTCGGCCAAGGGGTTGCGGGTGTGTTGAGGTGACACTGGAGCTGATCTACCGGGCAGCTCTCGAGGGCGCCAGGTGCTGGGCGCGTAATGATCGCGGCCACGTGCGTGAACTTCCGATGTCGCGGTGGATCGGGGGACCGGGCGCTAAGCCTCGCGACCGTTTCGCAGACGAGCATGTGCTGCGGTTGTGTTCAGGGCGGGCCACCCTGGACTTGGGATGCGGACCGGGGCGTTTTACCGCGTCGCTACAGCAGCGCGGCTCGGCAGCCCTGGGCGTCGACAATTGCCGTGCCGCAGTGGAGCTGACCCGCCAGCGCGGCGGAGCCGCGATCCATGCCGACTTCTTCGGTCCGTTGCCCGCTGCCGGGTGTTGGGATCGAATCCTGCTCACCGACGGCAACATCGGTATCGGCGGTAACCCCGTGCGCACGCTACGTCGAGCGGCGGAGTTGCTCGGGCCCGGCGGGACCGTGATCGCCGAAATCGATCGCCCATCTGTGAACAGCGGTCATGAGCTCTTGCGCTGGGAAACCAAACACTATGTCGGTCAATGGTTTCCTTGGTCACGGGTCAATGCTGCGACGCTCGACGGCATCGCCGGCTCAGCCGAACTTTTGATCATCAGCATCGTCGAGATCCATGCCCGAGTGATCGCAGTGCTGCGCGGTCAGCCGCATCCGCGCAGGTATTGAACTTGGCCGCGGGTGTCGTAGCGTTCAAACGACCAGCCATCAGGCGCATATGCCAACGGCGACTCCGAGATCCAGCGGCCGGGGGCGACCGCGATTGCGCTCAGCCGCTGGTCGGAGGCCACTGCGGCACCCAGCCGATACCCGGTTCGGCCACATCACGCCTGTAAACTAAGTCGATGTCTGCGTCGACATCGCCGGGGGGACGGGCGCTGCCGGTCACCGAGCGGGGCCGCCGCGCCCGCGCCTCGATCATCGATGCCGCCGCCAGTCTGATGTACCAAAACGGTGTCACTGTGACCAGCCTAGACGACGTACTGGCAGCGGCAGGCTCGGGTAAATCGCAGCTATATCACTACTTCGACAGCAAAGCGGACTTGGTGGCTGCGGTGATCGAGCGGCAGCTGGAGTTGGTGCTTGCGCGTCAGCCCGCTCTGACGCACATTGAGTCCTGGGACGGCATCGACGCTTGGGTCTCGGACATCCTGACGGCACATTCGGCTCCCGGTGGCCCATTTGCCTGTCCCCTGGGCACGATGGCCGCGGAGCTGAAAAATGATCCAACTTTTCGCCCGCTTCTCGATGACGCGTTCCGCCGCTGGGAAGCCCCGCTGGCGCGGGGATTGCAGACGATTCAGGATCGGGGGGAGCTTGTCGCTGACGCCGATCCGAACCGGTTGGCGAGCACTGTGATCGCAGCGCTGCAGGGCGGCATGCTATTGGCGCGAATCCGCGGAGACATCGCCCCGTTGCGTGACACTCTCGAGGGCGCCGTCGAGCAGCTACGGCACTGGCGAGCCGCTCCATCCGGCCGGCGCCGCTCGGCGCGGACCGGGGTTGACAAAACCCGGGCACCGGCCCGTCAGCAGGCGCCTAAGACGTCGGCACGGAACCGGACGGCGCGGACGGGCCGAAACGGCTCGGCGGGCAGCACCGGACGCGGTCGCCCGACTCGGGATTAAAACGGCACTGACACCTGCACAGATGTGAATCAACAGCGGACACACGGTGTTCGATGGTCAGGCCATGTTGGTCGGATCCTTGTAAATCACACCGTCTTTCATGACGAAGTCCACGTGCCCGGTGGCGTCGATGTCGGCGAAGGGATCGCCGGGCATGGCGATCAGATCGGCGATCTTGCCCTCGGCGATCACCCCGAGATCGTCGAGTTGCAGCAGTTCGGCCGCCGCGCTGGTGGCGGCGCGCAGGGCGCGCAACGGGCTGATACCGGTGGACACCATCATCGGGAACTCGCGCCAATTGTCTTGGTGCGGAAACATTCCGGCGTCGGTGCCGAACGCGATCCGAACGTCGCTGGCGGCCAGGTGCTCTGCTGCGTCTAATAAGGCACCGCGGTATTTCTGCATCTTGCGGCGCGAGTGTTCCGGAAGAGCGGCCCACAACGCGTCGCCTTCGTCGCGGCGGGCGCCGGACAGGATGGTGTATTGGGTGGGCACCATAAAGACCCCGGCGTCCTGCATCATCCGCATTGTCTCGGGCGATGCGAGGTTGCCGTGTTCGATGCTGCGGACCCCTGCTCGAACGGCGCGCTGGATGCCTTCGTCGCCGTAACTGTGCGGTGTGACCGGGATGTCGAGGTCGGCGGCCGTCGCGACCAGAACATTCATCTCGTCCTGGCTGTAGGTGGGGTGACCGGGGTCGTCCGACGGTGAGGCGAACCCGCCGGTGGCCGCGAACTTGATCCAGTTGGCGCCGGCCCGGATTTCCTGTCTGACTCGGGTACGGATCTCGTCGCCGCCGTCTGCTGCCGCCAATTCCAGTGGCCTGCAACATCCTTGGTATTCGTCGGCGATCATTCCGCTGAAGTCACCGTGGCCGCCGCGCGCCGAAATCATGTGCGGCGCCACCACCATTCGCGGGCCCTCGACGATGCCTGCTGCCACCGCGTTGCGCAGGTCGATCGTGGGGTAATCGACATCTCCGCAGCCCAAGTCGCGCACGGTGGTGAACCCGTTCATCAGCAGGGCTCGCAGCCTCGGCAACGCCTTCAAGGTCTTGGCGATGCTCGAGTCGAGCGCCATCATCACGCCCACCGGTGGCGCCAACGTGACGTGAACGTGGCAGTCCATGAAGCCCGGCGTCAGGGTGTGCCCGGAAAGGTCCACCACCCGTGCGTCGGGCGGCGCCTCGATGGCGTCGGCGAGCTGCTGGATACGCCCGTCGACGACCAGCACCTGTCCCGGCGCCGCCTGGGCCGAGATGCCGTCCCATACATTCGCACCGGTGATCAGCGTCGCCGCCATCGTCATCTCCTCTGGGGTCTCAGAAGCGGTAGCGCAAGATTCGCGCTGTGCGGGCGCCGCCCTTGGTCATTCCCATCAGTCGCGTCGACACGCGTGCCGCGGCCGGATACAAATCGACCTCCGGCGCGTGGAACAGGCTGGTTTCTTCGACCAGCGCCAGGCGCGGACTCCACGTCTCGGGCACGTGGGCGTCGTTGAAACCTCGATAGACCCATTGGTTTCCGACCGCACTGAACACAACTTTCATCGCCAGCAGGCTTGACCGGCTGACGCGTCCATAGTCGTTGAGAGCCAGTTCGCCGGACCGGAAATGCTCGGGAATGTGGCGGAACAGGTTGATGATCACCGACTCGGACAGAAACGCCAGCAAGCCGTCGGCGACCAGCATGGTGGGCCGGTTGGGCGGGATCTGGTCGGTCCATGCATCCTCGGCCAGCGATGCCGCCACCGAATGTGCATGGTCGTCGGTGGGCACCAATTCATCGCGCAACGCGATGACGTTCGGCAGATCGACGTTGTACCAGTCCACCGTGGCCGGCGGCGCGACTCTCAGCATGGCGGTGCTGAGGCCCGCGCCGAGGTCGACGACGACGGCATCGGGATGTTCGGCGATGAAATTGCTTGCCCGGTCGTCGAGCATCTTGGCGCGCAGCGCGGTCTGACGCACCGCGCTCGACGGCACTCCTAAACCGGGGAAGTCGTAGTCGATCTTGGCCACGATCTCGTCGGCCAGCGTGTCGCCGAGTATCGGCCTGGGGCAACGGCTGTCGAGGGCGCGGGCGTACTGGGTGACAAACGCGGTCCGCTCGACGGGTGTCAACTCGGTGATCGCAATTCCCATACGGGCAACGTACTCCCGGACTAGCCTCGGCTAAGTGATCGATTCGAAAACCACTTCCGAGCAGCCGACCACGCTGTGTGAGGCGTTCCAGCGCAACGCGGCAATCGACCCGGACGCGGTCGCGCTTCGCACCCCCGGCGACACCCAGACATTGACCTGGCGGCAGTACGCGGCCGCGGTGCGCCGGGTCGCGGCCGGCCTGGCCGGCCTCGGCGTCCGTCATGGCGACACGGTTTCGCTGATGATGGCCAACCGCATCGAGTTCTACCCGCTGGAGGTGGGGGCGCAGCACCTCGGCGCGACCTCGTTCTCGGTGTACAACACGCTGCCCGCCGAACAACTGACCTATGTCTTCGACAATGCCGGCACCAAAGTGGTGATCTGCGAGGAGCAATACGTCGATCGGATCCGTGCCAGTGGCGCAGAGCTGGAGCACATCATCTGCATCGACGGTTCACCGGAGGGCACGCTCTCGCTGGATGACCTCTACGCCGCCGGTAAAGAAGACTTTGATTTCGAGTCGACCTGGCGGGCGGTGCAACCCGACGATGTGGTCACCCTCATCTACACCTCCGGGACAACGGGAAATCCCAAAGGTGTCGAGATGACACACGCCCACCTGCTCTTCGAGGCCCAGGCCCTCGAAGCCGTTCTGGGCGTTCAGTTCGGTGATCGGGCCACCTCCTATTTGCCGACGGCGCACATCGCCGACCGCACGATGGCGCTGTACAACCAGGAGGTGTTCGGAGCCCAGGTCACGGTGGTCTCCGATGCTCGTGCGATTGCGGCGGCGTTGGCCGACGCGCGCCCAACCATCTGGGGCGGCGTGCCCCGAGTCTGGGAAAAGCTCAAAGCGGCAATCGAATTCGCGGTCACCCACGAGCAGGACGAGACGAAGCGGCAGGCTCTGCAATGGGCCATGTCGGTTGCCGGGAAACGCGCTGCGGCGCTGGTCGCCGGCGAGGATCTTGCGGACGACGTGGCCGCGGAATGGGCCCAAGCCGACGAGCTGGTGCTGTCCCAGCTGCGAGCCAAGTTAGGACTGGACCAGCTGCGGTGGGCGGTGTCGGGTGCGGCCCCGATTCCCAACGAAACGCTGGCCTTTTTCGCGGGTATCGGCATCCCGATCACCGAGGTGTGGGGCATGTCCGAGCTGAGCTGCGTTGCCAGCGTCAGTCATCCGGCCGACGCCCGACTGGGCAGCGTGGGCAAGCTGCTCCCTGGGCTGGAGGGCAAGATCGCCGAGGACGGCGAATATCTGGTGCGTGGACCGCTGGTGATGAAGGGCTATCGGGGCGAGCCGGCGAAGACCGCCGAGGCGATCGACCGCGACGGTTGGCTGCACACCGGTGACATCCTGGACGTCGACGCCGAGGGTTATCTGCGGATCGTCGACCGGAAGAAGGAGCTGATCATCAACGCGGCCGGAAAGAACATGTCGCCGGCCAACATCGAGACCACCGTGATGGCCGCCTGCCCGATGGTCGGCGCCATGCTCGCGATCGGCGACGGCCGCCCGTACAACACCGCGCTGTTGGTGTTCGACGCCGATTCGGTCGGCCCGTATGCCGCCCAGCACGGAATCGCCGACGCCTCCGCCGAGGCGCTGGCAGCCCACCCGGAGGTGATCGCCCGGATCGCCGCGGGAGTGGCCGACGGCAACGCCAAACTGTCGCGGGTCGAGCAGATCAAGCGCTTCCGCGTGCTGCCCAGCCTGTGGGAGCCCGGCGGTGACGAGATCACCCTGACGATGAAACTCAAGCGTCGGCCGATCATGGCCAAGTACGCCGCCGAGATCGAGGAACTGTACGCGGGCGAACCGGGCGCGGATGTGCACGAGCCCAAGAGCGCATCGACCGCGCAACCGGCGTGACGGCCTAACGGCGCTATCCGGCCTGGCGTTGCTTCCGGTGGGCAAGGAGTGCTGTCGCCAACCCGCGTCGCCGCACATCGGCCGCGTCGCATGGCAAGTCCGATTGCTTCTTGACATTCCGGAACTTGTTCTCGGAGGCCGTTTCTGGTGCGTCGTCGCAGGATGCGGAAAGGAACCGGGCCGGCAGCGCCAATTTGCAGATCGTGCGCACCGTGAGTAGGTACTGGCGAATGAAGGAACCTGTGGTGTAAGGCAAGTCGTAGCTGACGCACAGCGCGCGGACCCGTTCGGCGATCTCGGGTAAGCGATTGCTCGGCAGGTCAGGGAAGAGGTGATGTTCGATCTGGTAGCAGAGGTTTCCGCTCATGAAGGCCAGCACCCGCCCAGCTCGGAAGTTTGCGCTACCCAGCATTTGCCGCAGATACCACTCCGGTTTTGTCTCGTCCTCCAAGACCGACGCGGCGAACTTTTCTGCGCCGTCGGCGAAGTGCCCGCAGACGATGACGATGTAGGCCCACCCATTGCGAAGCCCGTTCGCCACCACGGTGGCTCCCAGTGTGCGGCGCCACCGCCCGCGGCTCAAAGCAGGAAACAGAACATAATCCTTAACGGCCTGGCGGACCATCTTGTGGATCATCGTCTTTTTATGGGCTGCTTTGCCGGCCTCTGTGGTCTCGCGATCCTGCACCGAGTACAGGCCGTGCATTGCGACACCCCATTCGAACGCGGTCGCCAGCAACACTGCGCGCAACGGCTGCAACAGGTTGCTCGGCCGCCACTCCTGGTCGCGGGTGACCCGCATGACTCCGAAGCCGAGGTCGTCGTCCACGCCGACGACGTTGGTGAACGTATGGTGTCCGTGGTTGTGCGAGGACCGCCAGTGCGACGACGGACCGACCATGTCCCATTCCCAGGTAGCGGAATGGATTTCCGGGTCGTTCATCCAGTCCCACTGACCGTGGGTGATGTTATGGGCGAGTTCCATGTTCTCGATGCACTTGGCCACAGCCAGCGCGACGGTTCCGGTAATCCAGCCGACCTTGGTTTTGCTGGCGAGGATGGTCAGCCTTGCCGCGACCTCGAGGCCTCGCTGGAAGGCGATGGCGCGCCGGATGTATTCACGGTCCTTGGAGCCGCGCGACTCCTCGATGTCGCAACGAATCGTGTCCAACTCGGCCGCGAGCGCGGCGATATCCGCGTCGCTCAGATGGGCGTATTCGGGTATTTCGGTGATGGCCATCGACGCTTACCGGGGTGTGGCCGGGGTGGCATGTGGCCCGAGTCGCGCGACAGCGCGCAACGGCCAGCCGAACAGCTGGGGCATGTGTTTGAGTACCTGCTTTATCGGCTCTACGCCGGGCGTCTGACCGTGGATTATCGGTATCGATCGCAGACTCTACACGGCAGACGCCCCCCTCTCTCGCTCCATAGCGGATCGTTAACGGTCTGATGTCATCGATTGACCAGACGCCGCCTCGTGCCCGGGGTGGCCCGCAACCATCTTTTCAGCCAGGCGAAACACCGTGTGAGGTCGCAACCAGTGGTCGTCGCCGTAAGCTGGTGACCATGCCGCTTGAAGGTGAATACGCCCCTAGCCCGTTGGATTGGTCCCGAGAACAAGCCGAGAAGTATGCCGAATCCGGGGGAAGTGACGCCGCGGATATGAAGGGCATGCCCATCATCCTGTTGACCACGATGGGCGCCAAGACCGGCAAGCTTCGCAAGACTCCGCTGATGCGGGTCGAGCACGACGGGGAGTACGCGATCGTCGCGTCGCTGGGCGGGGCGCCGAAGAACCCGGTCTGGTACCACAACGTCGCCAAGAACCCGCGAGTCGAGCTGCAGGACGGCAGCGTCACCCGCGACTACGACGCCCACGAGGTATTCGGCGACGAGAAGGCCGTCTGGTGGGAGCGGGCGGTGGCGGCCTACCCGGACTACGCCGACTACCAGGAGAAGACCGATCGGCAGATTCCGGTCTTCGTGCTCACCCCTGTGCAGTGAATTTGCAGCTGGGTGGCACCATTGACCGGTGTCCGCTGAACTGAGCCAAAGCGCCGGCACCCCGGGTCGCGGGCCGCTGTCTGCCCTTTCAGCCGCCGACGTCGAAGCTGCGGCGAAGCGAATTGCCGGGGTGGTGACCCCTACACCGCTGCAGTTCAGCGACCGGTTGTCCGCGACGACCGGAGCCAGCGTCTACCTCAAGCGCGAAGATCTGCAGGTGGTGCGCTCGTACAAGTTGCGTGGCGCCTACAACCTGTTGGTGCAGTTGTCTGACGATGAGCTGGCCGCGGGCGTGGTCTGCTCGTCAGCGGGGAACCACGCGCAGGGCTTCGCATTCGCCTGCCGGACGCTGGGCGTGCACGGCCGCGTCTATGTACCAGCCAAGACGCCGAAACAAAAGCGCGACCGGATCCGCTACCACGGCGGCGAGTTCATCGAGCTGATCGTGGGCGGATCGACCTACGACCTGGCCGCCGAGGCCGCGCTCGCCGACGTCGAACGCACCGGCGCCACACTGGTGCCGCCCTATGACGACCTGCGCACCATCGCGGGGCAGGGCACGATCGCCGTCGAGCTGCTTGATCAGCTGAATGCCGAGCCGGACTTGGTGGTCGTACCGGTGGGCGGCGGCGGCTGCATCGCCGGCATCACCACCTACCTCGCCGAGCGGACGAACAACACCGCGGTGCTGGGTGTCGAGCCCGCCGGCGCCGCGGCGATGATGGCCGCGCTGGCCGCCGGGCAGCCGGTGACCCTGGACCATGTCGACCAGTTCGTCGACGGCGCGGCGGTGCGACGGGCGGGAAAGCTGACCTATGCGGCGCTGGCGGCTGCCGGCGACATGGTGTCGATCACCACGGTCGACGAGGGCGCCGTGTGCACCGCGATGCTGGACCTGTACCAACACGAGGGCATCATCGCCGAGCCGGCGGGTGCGCTGTCGGTCGCGGGTCTGCTGGAAGCCGACGTCGAGCCGGGCAGCACCGTGGTGTGCCTGGTCTCGGGCGGCAACAACGACGTGTCTCGGTATGGCGAGGTGCTGGAGCGCTCGCTGGTGCATCTGGGTCTGAAGCACTACTTCCTGGTCGACTTCCCGCAGGAGCCGGGAGCGCTGCGCCGGTTCCTCGACGGCGTGCTGGGACCCAACGACGACATCACGCTGTTCGAGTACGTCAAGCGCAACAACCGGGAGACCGGCGAGGCGCTGGTGGGTATCGAGCTGGGCTCGGCCGCGGACTTCGACGGCCTGTTGGCGCGGATGCGTGCCACCGAGATGCAGATCGAAACCATCGAGCCGGGCTCGCCGGCCTACCGGTATCTGCTGTAGCCGCGCGGCCGCGACCCGCCCAGTGTCCTCAGCGGTGCTGACGGCTCACATGTGGCCGCCTGGTGCCATCATGCGGTGGTCCATTCCCGGATGGTCGCAACAGGGCATGGCGGCCGAACCCATGTGATGGCCATTCCCATGCCCATCGGTCGTCCAGCTCAAGAGGAATCCCGAAAAGAAGACCACGGCAGCGATAAACACCGCTCCGGCAGTAATACCTACCCAGGCCGCAGCCCTGCTCAATGCGGTCGGTCCGGGAGTGCCTGATGCCACAGTCGCCGGGCTCGATTCAGACGCGTCGGTCGCGATGGTGTCCGCCTTTCAGGGTCGTTTATCGACTAAGTGGTGATACCATACCCCCGTAGGGTATATACCGCAACAGAAGTCCCGACTGCGTCAGGTCTGCTCACCGAATGGATTCGACGGCCGCTTTTGCCTGTGCCAATTCGGCCCCGGTGAGGCTGCGGTATTCCTGGATCGCGGCGATCGTCTTGCCGGCGCGGACAAGCTCAACCACTGCGGGCGGCATCCCGGTGGCGTTGGCCGCCGCGAAGGGGACGTAGCGATCGGGGAACAGAGCTTGCAGCTGCTGTTCGATGTAGTCGAGGCGGGCTCTGGCAGCGTGGTCAATATCGGTCACTGTGCGACTCTGGCTTTCCGGGTGGTTTCTGGTTTGCACATGTCAGCCCAGTGTGGACTAGTCGACCAGCCGGCCCTGGGTTTCTCCGAGTCCCATTGTAAGTGAAGGCTTTTCGAGCCGAGGCGATCGGTCGGCCGCCGCCCCACGAACAGGGCGAGACGACGACAACGCGAGGGCGCATCGATTCATCATGCAAATATGCGGCGGTTTACCGGTGACCCGCCACATTTAATTCCGCGGTATTCGTCGTAGGTACGCCGGCGAGGAAGCCTCTCCGGCCCGCTGCAACGGCGTCCGATTCGCGGCCAGCAGAGCCTCGCGCAACGGACTTCAGACAAGTGTGGCCGCTTGCTGGGCCGAGCACATATTCGCCCCTGCGGTCCGTTGAGCGGACCACAGTCTTGTGAACAGCACAGGGATCGACGTGCAATATGACCTGTTGCCCCAAGGCGAGGAGGTCGTCGTGGCGAGTTGGAAGTCTCTTACAGGCGTCCCATCCTTCACACCGGACACCATGCTGTTGATGACGGACGCGACGGTCCTGGTTCACGACAGCGGAGGGCAGGACTGGTACCGGTTGAAGCCCAACGGCAGTGGCCGATACGACACCGGAAGCGTTGTTTGGTCCGGGCCGTTTGCGATGGCCACTTCCAGGGAGTACTTCGCATCCGGCGTCCTGGCCGACGGACGGGTCTATCTCGTAGGCGGCGAGTATTCCGGCGGTTCGTCGACGCCAACCGACATTCCTCTGGGCGAGATCTTCGACCCGCAAACCAACAAGTGGTCGCCGCTGAACAAGCCCGCCGCATTCGATTACATTCAGGGCGACGCGATTTCATGCATCCTCCAGGACGGCCGGGTCATATTTGGCGCCCTGAACACCAACCAAACGGCGATCTGGGACCCCGTCTTCGACACTTGGACCGAGGCCGGCACGGCGCATGGCACCGTTTCCGCCACCAAGGTCGGGAACAGCGACGAAGAATCCTGGGTCTTGCTGCCCGATGGCACTGTTCTTACGGTTACCATCGCCTCGCCGCCATACGCCGAGAAATATTTGCCGTCGACCGACACCTGGGTACCGGCGACCGGTGCGGCCGACCCACTATCGGTGCAGCTTCCGCTGCTCAGTCTGCCGGACACAGTCAATCCGCCCCAGACGATCAACATCGAAGAAATTGGTCCGTTCGTTCTGCTGCCGGATGGGCGTGCGTTCTGTGTTGGCGCGACCGGCCACACCGCGCTCTACACACCGCCTGGGATCGCTTCGGAGCCCGGCACCTGGGCCGCCGGACACGATCTGCCGGCGGATACCAGCGGCAACAACTTCAACAGTCCCAACGGAAACCTCCAGACGGCAATCGATGCGCCGGCTGTTTTGCTGCCCGGCGGCACGGTGCTGGTGGTCGGCGGCAACACGAGACGCGAAGTGAGCAGCAGCGGTGGGGTCAGTTTCTGGTCCAACCCTGCGAACGTGTTCGTTTACGATCCGTCCGCCAACACGATGACCCCGCTGTCGGATCAACCGCCATCAAACAATGTCGACTGTTGGCAGGCGCGTCTCCTGTTGCTGCCCACCGGCCAGGTCTTGATGACGACTGGGCAAAGCCAGACGATCGTCATCTTGACGGACCCGGCGATCATTGGCTCGCCGGAATCATCCTGGAGACCGGTTATCACGGGATTCACGCCGATCATGGCGGTTGGGCACCACTACAAAATCTCCGGTAGGCAACTCAACGGTCTCTCCCAGGCGAACGCCTATGGTGACGACGCGCAGATGGCCACGAATTATCCGATCGCCAAGTTCACGCGCGGTGGTTCGGTCTCGTTTTTTCGCACGTTCGATTTCTCGACCATGGCAGTGGCAACCGGCAGTACGGTCCACAGCACACTGGTCGAAATTCCCGCGACGGCGACGCCGGGTAGCTACGCACTGCGGGTGATCGCCAATGGCATCGAGTCCGATCCGGTCAGTGTCGAGATCGTTGCCGCGGATCCGGCGATCGCTGTCAACCTCCAAGATGATCTGCTGTTCGGCACCGTATGCGATGAGCCACAATTCCTGACCCTTCAGGTTTTCAATGTCGGTGGTCTCGACCTGATCATTGACAGCGTCGCGCGCGTGTCCGGTTCAGTCGCTTTCAGCGTGCTGGCCAATCCGGTGACCCCATTGACCATTGCGCCGGGCGACCAGGTCGATTTCACCGTGCGGTTCGCTCCCGCCGTGCGCGGTGTTCCGGAAAGCGCGGTCATTCGCATCGTCTCCAATGACCCGGTGCAGCCGAATTTCGACGCCGGCACGAGCGGCGAGTTGGGCACAGGTTCACTCGAAGCGGTGGTCGTCGACAACGGTAACCTCGGTCCAGTCTGCGTAGGCCGATACGCCGATACCGTGCTGACGCTGAACAACAATGGCCCTTGCAAGCTGAAGATCTTCGACATCACGTCCTCGTCGGTCGAGTTCGAGGTGCCAGCAGTCTTTTCGTATCCGTTGGTCGTTGGCGCCGGCGTATCGATCGATGTCCCGATTCGCTTCCAGCCCGCCAGCATCGGCTCGAAAACCGCGGTTATCACGGTCAGCAGCGACGACCCGGCGAGTCCGAAGTTAGTCAATCTGTCCGGCATCGCTCCCGCGCCGAGGCTGGTGACGATGGTGGCGGATCATGGCGACTTCGGCAACGTCTGCCTCCGGTCGTTCGGCGACCTGCCGATCACCCTTACCAACGCGGGACCGTGTCCGCTGACCGTCACCGACATCACATCATCGTCGACCGAGTTCCTCGTGCCGAATGTTCTCGCTTACCCGTTTTCAATCGCGCCGGGGACCGGCATCGCCGTCCCGATCCGTTTCCGGCCCGAGCACCACGGAACCAATACGGCGACGATCACCGTGTTCAGCGATGATCCCTCCGGTCCGGACACGGTCGCGGTGTCGGGTCACGTGCCGTCCGGTCGGCTGAGGGTATATGGCTCGACTTACTTCGGCGAAGTCGATTGCGGCATAGCCCAAAAGACTCTGTCGATTTGTAACGTCGGCGATTGTCAGCTGTTCGTGTCGAGCGTCGAGTTCAGCCGGGAGCGGCGCAACTTCAAACTGATCAACAACCCGTTCCCCGCGACCCTGCATGCGGGCTCGTGTTTGGGAGTCGTGATTCAATATCGCGCGGACTGTGAGCCGGAGTGCTGTGAGCTTGTCATCCATTGCGACGATCCTGAGGAGCCACGCAAAGTGCTGGATGTCACCGCATTCACGTGCTGCGAAAGGAAATGCCGGTGCGACAAAACGCCCTGCTGCTGTAACGGTCGGAAGAATGAACGCCGCGAGGATTGCTGCTGACCTTACATAAATGTCATGTGCCCCGGACTGGCCTATACGGGCCAATGGTGCAGCGCGAAAAGCGTTGTGCCGACTATCCAGGAGGTGGTCGGGAGATTATCCGCTGCCGCTCGCGAGGCATCGACACCGTAATGTCTGGACAGATTCACAGTATTACCGAGTCTGTGAGACCAGCTCAAGCGAGTCGTCGTTGGCGCGGAAGATCGGTTCCAGCGGAACGGCGAACCTTTCGGCCATGTCCGTCAACGCTTTCGACCACATCCGGTCGGCGGGGGAGACAGGGCCGCGCCCGGGCCGGGTGAGCAACAGCGCCACCGTGTTTCCCGGTCCCAGGTCGTCGAGCAGCGTACGCAACGCGGACATCAGGTTCCACAAGATTCGGCCTTGTGGCCGCGGGCGGACCGGCACGTGGCTCAGCTTGTTGGCAAAGCAGCGATCCGGCCCGATGAGGCCGAACCACAGCAGCCGTTCCTCAAATCCCAGCGGCCCAATCAGCGCGCGCCACCGCTGGCGCAGATCGGCGGCCGAGTAAACAGGATCGCGGGCGGTCTCAATCGGCGGAATCGGCAACAGATCGGGATGACTCATCCGCGCATCATCAGCGCTCGGCGGCGCCGCGGGTAGTCAGTTATCCACAGTCCGCAGGATGGCGAACGAATACGGCTGCAGCTCGGTCGTGGCGCCGACGCCGGGCGACGTGGAGCACAACACCACCTCGCCGGTGAACGGGACGCGCACCGCCTCGGCGCCCAGATTGCAGGCGACCACCAACCGGCCACGGCGCGTGACGATCCAGTGCCGGTCTTCGTCGTAGTCGATCGCCATGTGGTCCAGCCACGGGTCGGTCAGGTCAGCTTCACTGCGCCGCAACGCGATCAGGTCGTGATAGAGGCGGCGCAGTCGTGCGTGGTCACCGGCGTCGGCCTCAGTCCAGTCCAGTTTCGAGCGCTGGAACGTCTGCGGGTCCTGCGGGTCGGGAATCTCGTCGGCGTCCCAGCCGTGATCGGCGAACTCTTTCTTGCGTCCCTCGGCGGTGGCTCGCGCCAGCTCCGGCTCCGGATGAGAACTGAAGAATTGAAAGGGGGTCGACGCGCCCCATTCCTCGCCCATGAAAAGCATTGCGGTGTACGGAGACGCGAGCACCAGCGCGGCCTTGACCGCCAGCTGGCCATAGGTCAGGGTCTGTGACGGACGATCTCCGAGTGCACGGTTACCGACCTGGTCGTGAGTGCAGGTGTAGGCCAGCAGCCGGGTGGCCGGAATCCCTGAGCTCTCCGCTGTCTTCAATGGCCGTCCGTGCCGCCGCTTTCGAAATGACGAATAGGTGCCTGCATGGAAGAAGCCGTTGCGCAACGTCTTTGCCAGCGTAGCCAGCGAACCGAAGTCGGCGTAGTAGCCCTGGCGCTCCCCGGACACGGCGGTGTGGATGGCGTGGTGGATGTCGTCATCCCACTGCGCCGTCATCCCGTAGCCGCCGCTGCGACCGCGCGTGATCATCCGCGGGTCGTTCAGGTCGCTCTCGGCGATCAGGGACAGCGGACGGCCCAGTTCCTCGGCCAGTAGTCCGGTTTCGGCCGACAGCTCTTCCAGGATGTGGATCGCGGTGGTGTCCACCAGCGCGTGCACGGCATCTAGTCGCAGCCCGTCGGCGTGGAAATCACGCATCCAGCGCAGCGCGCAGTCGATGATGTAGCGGCGTACTTCGTCGGAGTCGGCATCGGCGATGTTGATGCCTTCCCCCCACGGATTGCTCGCCGACGACAGGTACGGACCGAATCGAGGCAGGTAGTTGCCCGACGGGCCCAGGTGGTTGAACACCGCGTCGATCAGCACCCCCAGGCCGCGGCGATGGCAGGCGTCGACGAACCGGACCAACCCGTCGGGTCCGCCGTAGGGTTCGTGCACGGCATACCACAGCACTCCGTCGTATCCCCAGCCGTACGTGCCGGAGAACGCGTTGACCGGCATCACCTCGACGAAATCAACGCCGAGATCCACCAGGTAGTCGAGCTTTTCGACGGCCGAGTCGAAGGTGC